>Ga0209367_1007418_pt1 | contig 15121 bp, 6 predicted proteins | sample WorMetLIZISLAND2_FD_187412 | JGI IMG/M metagenome (GOLD analysis project Ga0209367, IMG submission 187412) | Marine gutless worms symbiont microbial communities from Max Planck institute for Marine Microbiology, Germany - Olavius geniculatus... ... | reverse complement strand
GTTTTTGTTGCTGTGGTAAGGGTTCGATCGTATGTTTACTGTAGCTGCGAGACATCGCCACCGAAAAATGCGATATATTCATCTATTTGTTAATTTATCGAGCACAAAGAGAACATAAAATGAATATGGCAGAAATCTAACATATTTAGATCATCAGAATAATTGCATTAGATGTCTTATAATTCGACACCAGGAAGTTTTTTGGACAGGATAAGATTCGAATCGGACAATTTTTTTATCTCCGAAAAAATTTATTGCCTAGTGCGCATGCGTAACCGCGAGTTGAACCGAGATCAAAATTTGATCGATGGTCAGATGGCAGTTCAAAATTGAACGGAGATCAACGCTTGAACCGCTTTGGTGCAACGCAATTTACGGCTGAACTAGGTTCAAATTCAGATTTGACCCGGGTTCAAAGTTGAACGACGTTGGTGCAACGCGCCCTAAGTTTTAATGTGCTTTGTTTTCAGTTATATTATAGGCGCTATCTACATGGAAACAAGAGTCAATTAGCCCAAACGACAACGTATTCAACTCACGGGCAGCGGATGAGATCATTGTCGCAACTGCCGACTGCTCTTGCGTATCATTGATAATGACGAGATGAGCGTCTTTATGAGCGGATCGACATTCGAATCCGGCACCAGCTTTGTTTAATTGACGCCACTTTGTAGCAGCCTTTCACTGATGCAACGTACGTGAAGTCAGCCGGACATCCTATACAGACGAGTTTAATTTTTGTTCTATAGGCCCATATTTATCCTTATTTACCACGAAGGCAGAAACATAAAAAACAGCACGTTTAATGATAAGAAAAGAAGCAATAAAGCTAAGCACTTAAAACATAGTTACTTTATAAATGACCGCACAACATTTTGAGGCTATATTTTGTTAGCCATCAGCAAGTGAAAATCAGACTTCTACACGTGGACAACGGTTTCTAACAAATACAACTGGAGGACAATACAGGGGACAGCACAGAAAAGAACTGGATTGAGACTGGACTGAAATGGACATGTGAGCTATATGTTTCACCGGGTGCGACACGGCATTACGTAAATACGTACTCCTATGACCTGTTCAAGAGTATTAACAGGTAGAGGTTAAGTCCGATGATTGGTATAGCGCTTCTTACCTGAGACGACTCAAGACCAGAACCTGTTTTACAGCAGGGACGTTAAGAGCCACTGCGGGGCCCGAGGAAATATTATTTCGGGGCCTCTCTAGAGAATTTTCTCTTTTTTTCTTTTAAAATGACGCCTTCTGGTGTACTTTCTATTTTCGAGCGACGGCGGGGCTCCCAAATGTCGCGGGGTGCGAGGTAACTCACTCCCTCTTTACCCCTCCTCTCGACATGCCTGTTTTACAGTCTCGGAAGTGGCAGCTGATTGGCATAAGCTAATAATACTGCAGCGCACTATGCGGCCATCCGTTGTTCACATCAGTAAACAATTGTACCCGCAGTTTGCAGCTAGCAGATATACCAGCGCCCCAATCACCCATACTACTCCTTTTCCCTGTAGCCCGTAACTTGTGACCTTGTTCGTGACCTTGACTTTTACCTCACGTTCGACGGAGGGTAGGAGGCTGAGTTGGCTTGAGCACGCAGAAGGTTGTCACGCAGAAAGTTGTTAAACTTGCTCAATGTTTCTCGCAAATAAGTGGCAGTGAGAATCCAATCGTAACCATAAAGTTACAAGTCGACACTAAGAGCACGTAGAGGCCCGTGAACAGCTGTTGCCCATAGTTGTTACTTGGTAGCGGACTGGGTGGGAGTTGATCCGTGGACCTCTCGATCTCAAATCCAATGCTCTAACCACTGAGTTATTAACCACGCACAAAGCACGAAAAATAGCTAAAATAAACTAAACAGTAGCGTAGAGGCAACGTCGACTGCTAGCGTTCAACTGGTGACCTTGTTTGTGATCTTGACTTTTACCTCAAGATTTTCGCAATCTAGTAATATTATTATAACTAAGCTTAGTTGATTTAACCCAGAAAGACAACAATATTGCGATCAGTGGTCTTTGGTTATAGGTTATAGGTTACTTCGAGGCAATATCTGTTGTGACCTGTTTCCCACCCACTTTCAACAGTCTGCTTGCTCAGTTGACGTAGGCCTACCTGTTCTATTTTCCGGTGCAGAAGTACACGTAGCCGTTATGTCTGCAACGTCTGTTTGTAGCTCAGTTACGCGCGTCTCCAGTCGTGACACCGTAATCTGCAGTTGACTGAGAACGGTCAGAATCTTGTCGGCCTGTCCACTACTGCTGCAGACGTCATTGTCCTGTTGAGTCACGTCAACGGTTGGTTGTGGTGACGTCATATGAACTAAGGTTACGGCGCAAATTAGGCTCATTTGCAGTATCAGCGACATCTCGGCGATGTTTTCCTAGAAAAAAAATAACCGAATGCAAAACATCAGAAGTAAAACGTAAGTCCGACGGGAACTAGGCCTACCGTTTCTGGCAGCCTAAAAGTTGTACCCTAATTTTGTGACTTTTGTATTTAAAGGCCAAGTCGCATGAAAAAACGATATTGTCGAACTACGTGTAGAATGTAACACTAATTAATAATACGCTGATCCAACGAAATGACAATTCTTTTTGAAGTAACTTTTTTTATTTAAAAAAAACTATGTTGTGCCAGGCAAACGCACCCGAACCTGCTGCAATAACTGATGACGTCACTTTCAGTACACTTTGTTGACAAACTGACAATTGCATTGAAAACATAGTATATCCATTAGTTTCATCTCAAAATAATGTCGGGTTTATAGTACAAGTAATGATGCATAGGTGATATCAAAAATTACGTCATTGTTGATCTGTTCACTACTATGCGATTAGTACAATTAACGATGTAGTGAAATATTGTGCTATAGTGGGCTACATATTGATGGAAAATGTGATCTTTTTGAGGCTATTCGGCCGTAAATTAAGCTGTATTAGACCTCAAGGCAATAAAGCTATTTAGCATCCCCACTGAAAGTGACGTCACTTTCGAAAATTGCCGAAGCCGTGAAAAAAACAAAATTTAATAGTGTGAACCTTATTTACTTTATTAAGATTTACATCCATAAGCTTATACTTTGTATAAAACCGTTGACACAACGCAACAAAATAGTACGGTAAAATACAGCAGAAAATTTAGAAATATTGACAAATTACATTCGATAAAGCCAATTAGCGCTTTATAACACTTACGTCGGCCCTAAAATGGTGCGACTTGGCATTCAGTTGCCGATAGTCAACAGCGCTCGCTCTCTCGCAGCTCCGAGCTCTGAGCTCATCTCCGTTTTCATGGCCCACAGCCAGCACTGAGTGCAAACACAGCACAGTTTTGTAGGCGCAGGGCCATTCCTTTCCCACATACTGTCATAACCTTTCCGGCACGTTCACATGCATTCGTGGAGTTAGGCATTAGTCAGTCGCAACACCAAAATTGTACTGCTTGGTGACAGAGGCACATTGTGTGTCAACAACTTGCCCGACGTCGATTACCTGGCAGTGCACCGGGCGAGAGTCGAACCAGCAACCTCACGATCATCCGTCCGCCATGCTATCGTTGCAATCACCAAGATCTTACTATAACGACTGTCCGAACCTATAAGTTTATTCAACACAGACCACTTTCCATTGGTCTTATCCGACCACGTACATACGAAACCCAAAAAGAGCAATAAGCTTATTACCTAGTTAATGAATTAGGAATATTGCGCTTGTGGAAGACTCTCGAATGTAAAGTTGAGCAAACAGCAAATTTTGGTAGCGTCCGGTCGGCGGTTGAGCTAACAAACGATATCCTGCTTCTTGACGGCAGACAGAGTGCTGATGTATAAGGCGGTTGGTTTTAATAGGTCTGTCTTTCTCCCCCCGATAAAGTTGATAGGTCTAAAGCTCCTATCGACTGCCGCAGTTAAAGCCTCCTTATTAGCTTGACAGAAGTTGCAATGTACATGACAGAAATCTAGGCAATAAGCATGATTTTATTAGTTTGTTTACTGACACAGTTGTGTCGACAGATCCGCCTGTGTCATGTGACAGAACAGACAATAGGCCTACAGTTCTAGGCCTATAGGCAATTGCAGATGTCTGTTTATGAGCTCGTGCAGACTTATGAAAGCTATAAACTTTACTTAATAGTAGCATTTTTTCACTGAACAAGGATTATGGCTTATGGATTATGGTCCAAGTGTTTTCTGGGGCTTCTTAGAAGTAAGATGTTTACACGTAATTAGTCTGATAAGGTCTCCCGCGAAACAACTTAAGGCCCGAAATTTTATGAGTTGGGAATGGGATTCAAACAATAAAAGCAAATCGTAACTAAACAATAATTTCTAAATGAACAAGCCATGCAGCGCAGTTTGACCACTCATAGGCTACCGAAGCTCACTTCCCACAAGGCGATAATAATAATCAACGGAAACAGATGCTACCCCGTCCCGATCGCTGCACTCGTTGTCAACTCTCGCCATCATGATAAAAGAGAATTATAAATAGCGGAAGTAGGGTGTGGATCTATCCTGTGAATGAGGATTCTGTCAACAGTACTGTTAAAAAGAAACGTTTCTGCACATCAAAAATCGAAATTGTGCAAGGTTTGTTTGCGTGGTACATAATATAAACCGCAGTACATGTGAATGCTAAAGTTAGTTAACTAAAATAGGCAGTAGCAAGTCAATTTCTCGTCTACAGATGCCACATTTTTTCGTAGTTGCAAACATTTGATGTGCAGATGAATTGCAGAAACATGAAGACCACAAGGATCTTAGCTCTTGGATAAACCCAATAAATGTCCAAAAGTCATTTAACGACGACGAAGCCGTATACACTGGCACCACAAACGCAGCATTGGCCTCTTCCGGTTGTAACGGCAAACATGTTACAAGCCTAGTAAGCTTATACCGGCTCGTCGTGACCTATACTGAACGTTTCCATTAGGCCTACTCGGCGTATCCAGTCCTTGGCTGTTACTCGCAGTTTCATTTACTCCACATTTCCCGTTATTGCCTTTTACACAACGTTTGCTATACTCAACATATCCAATGATAAGCATTACTTGCATTTTTTACGCGCGAAAGCAGCTACTGCTTTCAGCGCGTCTTAGCCATCGCAATTCTGTCCGTCCGTCTGTCTGTCTCTCCGACTGTTCGTCCGACCGTCACACGGGTTGAACGAGATAGGGCCTAGGTTAAACCTTGGCGCCACGCTACTATCGTTTGTGAATTGTGATCTAGATAGAGAATTTGGTCTTTGTATATTAACTTAGCGTGAACACCTCAATTTTCAACTAGGCCTATAACTACTGAACTGGAAATGCTATAGGCTTTCGCGCGTCTCGTGAGCTTTGCTCAAATTTCTTGTTACTTAAGCATTCCTCACCTGACGTTTCAATTACTCGACGTTTCAGCGTTCCCAAAGAAAAGAGTAGGGGGCCTATGTGCGACAGCGGAAAGGGACTTATGCCGTAGGCTGCTAGTATAGGGACAAAATGTCACAAAATACGTCCGACTCCAAATTTAATCTACCTATGCACTTAATTCACTTACTGAAAAGACTTCACTTTGGCATCTGTAGTTGCATGCTTGTATGAACAGAAAACACTGACTCAGCAAACTTATGTAAAAGGCACCGTCACATGTGTGCAGTAAATTAGAAATTTTTTGGACTAGCGTACTTATACAAAATTTTAATGCTCTCTGTGTGATGTTTTTTTTGGTTAAGACTTGTGTAATTACAATATAATATAAGGGTGCAATTTTTAAATTATAACTACATCTAGAAGCCGTAATTTCACACAAATGCTTTTTTGTGGCTAGCACAACTTTAAGTTATCGTATATTCACGTATACGCAAACGAGAAATTCATATGTCTAGTTGTCAGGTTTTTTTTTCCAAAATTAGATGCCAGAGGTTGCCACTTTTACGAATCCAGCTAAAGACTGGAAAATTGTCATGCAACAGCGAGCCTGATTTTATGCTGTTTGCGTCAGCGCTCCAAATCGTTTCGGTTTAGTGCTCTATGACGTCATAAATTACAATGACGTCATATCTGCAGCAAACTCCCATGAGTCAGTAAAGGACTCACGTTTCACTAATGCACAGATTGTGAAAAATACGGTTGTCTAATTATGTCGAGGCTGGAAACTTTTGAGATGACCCTCGTATAATCACGTAGTGTACGTGCAGCAGTACAGTACTACGGTTGTTGTGTACTTTTTGCGTACACGTTACGCGGTTTTCACGCAACGCATCGCAACGCACACAAGGTGTGCAGAAAAGTACGCAACAAAGGCAGCGAACGCAGCTGACGTAACGGCCACAACGCAAGAACAGACGCTGTCGTTGCGTACGCCACGTTTGCGGAGCATCGCATTATTTACAACAGTAGGCTATCGTCCCTTTTAATTGTTTACAAATATCAGAAATGTATTTAAAAATAAACAATTTAATTTTTTGTATAGAAGCTAGTAGAAATTGTTTAAAAATATATTCTTGCATATGTTTAATGATGATTTTGGTGATTTTTTGAAAATCTATGTTTTGCACGGTAGTGTAGCGACTCAGTTAAAGCGTGGAAGAATATCAAATAACTAACTTTTTGCGAATTGTTACAGAATGTGCCAATTGTTTTTAAATCGGTTAATTTTTGGCGAAGATACGGACAATGACAAAGTGGAACGTTTTTGGACACAATGTATAAGTGCGTTGCCGGTAAGACGTCGACCGGCGGGCAGACTTTTGAGCAGTCTGGCCGTGCTGAAACGTGCTTGGTTTATAGGCCTACGTGTATTTCCAGACTGTGATAAACGGTGTTCTGCGTGAAAAGAGCATGTAATAAATTAACTTAGCCTATAGGCGGAGACATGTCACGCTTGACTATACACTGTGTCCCAAAAAACGTCCCACTTTGTCATCGTTCATATTTTTGCCAAGTATTAATCGATTTTCGAAATTTTTTTACTGACACAATGTGGACAGTTAGGCTAGCAATGAAGCGATTATTGAATATCCCACCACAACTTAACTGCGTTGCTACACTACCCTGTGCAACATAAATGTACGAAAAGCTAACAATAATAGGCAGCAGTCATACTAATGAACGAAAGACACTACAGACCATAATTATAGTGAATGATCTGTACGAGGCTACACTGTGTTAGACCTGTTTTTTACGCGCGAAAGCAGCTACTGCATTCAGCGCGTCTTAGCCATCGCAATTCTGTCTGTCCGTCTGTCCATTCGTCTGTCTGTCACACGGGTGAATCAGTCAAAAACGGTGCAAGCCAAGATCACTAGATTTTTAACCGTCGGCTGCCTAGAAAACTCTAGTTTCATGAACCGTAAAGCTTTTCCATAAATTCGAAGGGGGTCATCCCGAACGAGGACGCTAAATGAAAGGGGTAGGAAAAATTTGCGATTTTTAGCCAATAAGTCGCTGTATGTCAGTAACGGTGCGAGATAGGGCCTAGGTTACTATTAATCACTAATAGGAAGTCGTACACTACACCTGCTCTCGATTGCCACCGAATTCAATGACACTGGATGACCTTGAACGCTAAAATAAATGTTTTTTATGGATTTTTTGGCGATTTCGGGCTGCGAGACACATTTCAATAGCGAAATGCGCCAAAATCAGTTGAGATAGACACGGACAAGCTGATTATAAAATTTTCAGCATTGAACGTAGATTTCGACGGTCCAAGTCTCGATTTTCTAGGTTTAAGGAAACCTGCGCACGAGAGCATCGATTGAGAACGGTAGGCCTACCTTCGTAAAGTCGTTATTTTACCGTTGATGGCCAGTCTTTCGTCAAAACAGTTGCAGATAATCATGGCCATGCATGCTACCTATCACAACAAGCACTAGTGACGAGCTTTTCAGTCGTATCAAAATCGATGACTGTGAAAAACCCTAAACTTCCAAAATGAAGGGTTTTTTAGACCTGTCAATAGGGTGGGGTAGGGAGGTAAGCTATGCCCAAGCCCCGCGACGTTTGGGGGCCCAGCCGTCACTTCCAAAATATAAAATACAACCAGAATGCACCATTTTGAAAAAAATGAAAATTTCTCCCAGAGGGGTCTCGCGAAAATGTTTGGGGCCCCGCGAAAACGTTTTCCCGGGCCCCGCTGTGGATCTCGACGGGCCTAGTTTTATTGATTTTTGCGATCAGTTAATATTTGACAAAAATATGGGCAGTAACAAAGTGCAGGGGACATTTTTTGGGACACAGTGTATGAGATGACCATTAGGCCTAAGGGCAATTATAGCACTACAACGACCTCCTTTTCTTTTATTTGCCTCTGTTTGTCTACCTTTTAAACCGGTTAGGCCTAGGTCTATACGGAATCTGCGGAAGCACTGTAATCTCCCCCAGAGGGGTCCGGGAGAAGCTCCGGCCACAGTCGCATTTTGCTGCACTGTTATGCTCGCAAAACTAATCTGGATGCAACATTTCTCCCGGTTTAATTTTACTCAGTGTAATTAATGTATTATAGGCCTATTTGCTACATAATCTAAGCACCAATGCTAACTTATAGGCCTAAGAAAATCTATTGTCCAAATTAGCGGCGCCCCTAAAATCAGCGGTTCTCTTCGGCCGAACACCTTAAACATGCCTAAGGCCGGTCCTGGGCACACCGCGCGATGTATTCGCTAGCCTTTGATTCAAGGCCTGGCAGTGTCTGGTTATGGCAAAGATCAGCGACACCCTTTTGGAAGGAATTTCCGTTTCTACATGCCGTGCCTAGTCGGTCAGTCGATCACGGGTCGCTCGTCAACTCGACACGGCTCCGCTAAATCCTAGCAAGTAGCGTCCGCTGTTCATTAGCGGCGCCAGGCGTCGCAGTGGGCGCCTGAGTCAGCTGCGGTGTGCTGAACCGGTTAGCCGCCCTCGCAGCCCGCATGCCCCCGTCTCCGCCTCCGTTCTCGGCGCTGTTCGTACGGTTAATGGCCGTGACCGTGGTGCTATGACTGCCACCTGCACCGCGGCAGAGCCGGGCAAGGGCCGAGCGAAACTCGCGGCCCGTGACGATGTAAAAGAAATTGCACGCGTAGTGGGACAGGCAGACTTCGTAGACGACGCTGCGGACTGTCATGTAGACCACGTACCGACGCCACGAACGCATCTGATCCTCGTACACCTGTAAACAATCACAGTCATGTTTACAGGCTTGTCGAGAAAGAAGAGTAGGGGTTTGGGGTTTTTCCGAGACCTGCGACGTTTTGGGGCCCCGCCGTCGCTCAAAAGTCTAAAGTATACACCGGAATGCGCCTATTTAATAAAAACAAAATTCAAAAATTTTATCCCTAGACGGGCCCAGCGAGAACGTTTTCCCGGGCCTCGTTAGGGCCTGCGGTTCTCGACGTCCCTGCATGTTTATTGAACCAAACATGCAAAAATAGACCTATAAATAAAAGTTAATTGTTTATTACGCCAAAGGCAACATATTGCATACAACGTACACGTAAAATCACAAAATGCATTACAAAAACTAAAACTCAATGTCTCGCTTCGTCCTCTTCTTCTGCAATAGCCTATTCCGTGCATTTCACAAGGTAGTGTAGCAACAGCGGTGGGTAAAACTGTTGTCTTTAACGTAGTTTCTTCGTGATGTGGCGTGCCGAAAATAACTAAAATCGACCGATTTTGCAGACTCAGTCAAAAAATAACAGTCGAAAAGTCGTACTGTTGTTATTGTTACAGTATATAATTTAATCATTCAATTTTTATTACACGCCAAAGGTAGCATATTACAATTACAAAATACACGAACAATCATGTGGCTAATTCACTTAATCTGTTTTTATTTAACACTAACAAGAGAGCGTAAAACTATGATCTCAGAACAATGCAGAGCAAAAAGTAGGCCTGGGCAATAAGCTACTGCAAAAATGCAGTAGACATGAAACCGAAGAAAAATAGCATTCTCATACTAAAGAATCTCGCCATTCGGAGGGTGTTTTGGTGTAGCATTAGCATAACTCTAAAGCTATTTGTAACTACGTAACAAACAACAAAATATAACCAAAATGCTTTTTGTAGTACTTATGCCTGCTCGCAACAGGGAAAAAAGTCACAAGTTTTGGCGACATTTTTGTCAGTCAGTTTTGTGACAGCCAATCGCTGAAACGTCAGCGTTTTATTAATATTCGATAGATGGCACATCGTGACAACGTAAACATTAGTTCAGGGTGTGTTAACGGCGACAATAGTTTGGAAATGCCAAAAATAAACTCGTACTGCGTACTCACTTATCCACTCTAGCAGTGATATAACTAACTAATACCCCGTTTACACGCAGGGCCTGCCTGTTCCAACTCCGCATCAAAGTCAGCCCCACCTCCATTTGTCCTCCATGACCCCCCTGTTTTTTCTTCCCTTTTCGGCCTTTCTTTTTTATTCTATCCACCTGCTTTTTTCCGCAAAGTGGCACCCTTAAAACAAAGTAGGGGCTTGGGGGACTTCCCAAGCGGGGTCCGGGGCGGGCCCCGGCCACAGTCGCATATTGTTGCACTAGCAAAACGCATATGGTTGCAATATTTCTGGTCTGTTGGTCAGAAACACAGCATTGTAACCAAATGAGTGGCAAAATGATGCACAAGTTGATTTATACGAAATTTTTACAGTTCAAAATGGCAGCTCCCTAAAATCGGCGGCCTTGTTTGGCCGAACACCTGGAATAGGCCTATGTCTAACGCCGGCCCTCTTTAACACGATAAAGCTGGCTCGACAAGCAGACGACAAGCGCTCGTCATGCCGCTTTCGTCAATTAAACGTTTGCAGTATTACACCGATTAAACAGGGCGAACATTTAGGAAGGGGAGGGGGCTGGAGGGGTCTCCCAATGATTTCAAATGTTAAATTTCCCCGTAAATCTTACCTTTGAAACCGTGTTACTGCTGCAAAAAAAACAATGCATTACATAGACTTAGACCCCCAAGGATTACTATAAGAACCCCAGTGATTTACTGAAATGACGCCACTGTGTTTAAACGACGAGATAACTAGCTTATCGAGCCAGCTCGTTGTGTGTTCGTCAAGCCAACTTCATCGTGTAAACAGGATATAATTACTTCAAGGCGCGTACAGAGCGACGTAAATGAACTGAATTAAACAGAAATGACATGGTTCAGCTTTTCCAGAACTGACACGCGCGAGCAGGAAAAACCCATTGTTCATTGGTTTGCGCGTAAGCCTACGTGACTATAGTCGCGTAAACCACCGACGCCGTTAGACGGTGCTTACTGTAATGCATTACTGCTCGTCCATTGATCAGTTCGTCAAAAACTAAACCATGGATGTGTAATCTTATTCTCAGCGCTTTCGATAGCGCTTTGTGCCAGCAGAAGCGTTGTCTTTTACGGTCGTTAAGTTGATCAGTGTTCTCTTGCTGAAAACGCTCAGTAACTTAACGCGTCCCGTGTCAGTTTAGGTTAGCTTAGTTAGGTCGCTCCGTACGCGCGTTAAAAGCACTGAGAGATAGGCAAACCTCGTCTGTCGCCAATTCAGCGGCACCAGTGACTGGAGTCTGTGTCGCAGCTGATGTTGTGGTCGTATTGACGTCACACTGGCCGCCGTGGAACGCCGGTCGTACCTCGAGGTAGACGTTGGCCAGCACGTAGACCAGTGTGGCCGGCAGGGTGGTGAAGATGACGTAGAACGATACGGCCAGAAGCATGGCGTTGGTGGCGCCGTTCTTTGTAGACCCCAAACTGTGCACGGACGTGTGACGCGATCCTTCGCTCCTTGTCTGCAAGCGTCACACAGTTAAGAAGCATTCACAAGGGATGCATGCACTGCAGACATAATGATTAATAACTATAAATTATAAAAAAATAGTTTTTTGCGCCTAACAATCAGCCGTTACAAAAAAAATTACAAAAAACATGACATTTTAACCGTAGCTGCAATTGTAGATTGCATAACTAAGCACTCCACAAAGCACTCGTTTTAACCGAGTTTAAACATATAACGATTAATAATTATAAATTATGAAAAGAAAAATAAACAGAGTTTTGTGTCGTCGATTACGAATTTCTAAAAGTTAAATTTCTGTATTCTTTTCGTTTTCCTCACAAGCACTTTTACCGGAAAAGAAAGCCACTAACATTCGAGAATTTTTAATGTTTTTTTTCACTTCTGCGACGTTTTACGTTTTTATTGTTTTTTTAAAATTTTATTTTGGAACGTCTTTTACATCTACATGTATGGTTTACACTGCTGACCTTGATGGACTGGGAAGGCGCCACAGGCCCCGAGCTGGACATATGCCAAACCTCACGCATCACCAGCACGTTGACAATCAGTATGACCAGCGGAACCAAGAGGAAAACGACCATCTCGGTGGTCCATGACCGGACCTCCCACAGCGCTTCTAAGCCTGGTCTCAACGCGCACTTGTCCTCTGCTCGGTTGTACGCCCAAAGGTAGGGCTGAATGCTGCCCAACAGGCTGCAGCCAATGATCATCCCCGCCACTACCTTCACAGCTCGACTCGTCGTGCAGAAATGGATTTTCTACAAATAAATACAATATAATAATTAAAGAAAATGCCCAGGTCCGTCGAGAGGGGGGATTAAAGGGAGAGGATAAGTTACCCCGGACCTCGCAACGTTTGGGGAGGGGGAGGCTCCGCCGTCGCTCAAAAATATAAAGTACAAGTGCTCCGCGCGGTCGACTCAACACGTACGGCCGTCCCCGGGTGCTGGTCCAACGGTCTGGAACTCACTGCCAGAGGAACTCACAGATCAGGCGTGTGATAATGACAGTTTTAAACAATTTTTCAAAACAATTCTTTTCAGTCAGTACTAGTGTGTCCAACGCATTAGGGAGGTTAATTAGCGATATGCGTTGTATGAATTTTAGGCCTACATTTAACTTTACTTTGCTTTATTTACTTTACTTACGGATAGCTGCTTGGAAGTATTTGCTAGTCCAGTCGCGTTGTAGCAGGTGGTTAGGGGAGGGGCAGCAGCATTCCCCAAATTTTGGGTTGTCGGAGATTACTGTCAGGAAATCTGGTCGGAAAATTTTTGTCCTAAAATGCAAAGTTTGGGGCTAAATCTTGCCTTTGGAGGGACAGAATCAGAATTTTAAGGAAGCTGTTGGAAATTTTCAGCTGCTTGTCAAAAAATATCCTGCACAACTTCTGCAATTCGAAGATAATAATTTACAATTATTAAAAAATTTAAGGTCAAAACTGAAATCTTAAGTCACCAAATTTTTTTAGTCGAAAATTTGCAGCTGTTTTCTGTGATATCGCAACTATTGTAATCCAGGAAGCCGCTGTAATCATTGGATCGAGCAATATACTGAATTAATCCCCGTGATTAATGATGACCGTAGCCCATCTATTCGTTGCTTTGGTGGTGATAGAACGCGATGCGATTCGAGGATTGTTTGTTAGAAGCACGCTTACTGAGCAGAGAATAATAACTTCAATATTCTGCGATGATTTGCGACCGAGACGTTCAAAGTTTTGTCCGAGACGAGACCGAGATGAAACGTTGCAGCTTCCGAGACGCTGGCCGAGACCTTGAAGCTCTTGAGAGTCTCGGGAGCTTCAACGTCTCGCCCAGACGTTTTCCGTGACGTATGTGGAAACACATTGACAATGAAAAAAATTATACGGATTAATTAACTCGCACCATGGTAAGCGCTTTCTACTATTTGTGATATTGTGGGTTTTTGCACTTTATTTTGACATTATCGCTGATTAATTAACGACTTGCACCATACAGAATTGCAATTGCAGTGATGTAGATATAAGCCATTATGTTTATCGCAATTTGCAAGCAACTGAAATTAGTAGACTACAGGTGATTATAGCCTTATACGTCGACTACATTTGGCTGATAGTATTCACTCTGACATCATGCGCTTTATCTTCATTGCGACTAGATCATTTTATGACGAGACTGACACGACATAATTCTGCTTTATGACAAAATAAGTAAATGAAAGACAAAAAACACAGTGAACAAATATTTCTAAGCCATGTCATGCTGGTTAATATCGCTCTAAATGCAGCTACAGTACGCACGGCGCGCGCTTGAACAAAAAGTCTCGACGAGACGCAATGACCAGAAACCCGAGACGAGACCTACTGGGCCGAGACCGAAACATATTGCTCCGAGACCGAGACGAGATCCGAACGCATCGGTTCGAGACCGAGACGTTGAAGATTTTGTCCGAGACGAGACCGAGACGAGACGTTAGTACGTCTCGAGACCGTCTCGAGACCGAGACGTCTCGACCGAGACCGCATCCCTGCAACTGCATTAACATTGCTTGTTTCATCAGGAACATCAGATTTTCAAGCACAGAGTCTTGATTTGAACGGTGGGGGTGCATTATAATGCTGCCCTGTGAGAAACTCATTCTACAAACGCAGTGTTCACATGTTTGTTCAATTGTAACTTTAAGAAGGATTATTGGATTTCAATATTTTTGGTATGTGTATTCTTGAGACAACTAGCCATCAAATTTCTTTTCAATTTTTACCTCAACCAATGTCTGTTTCTGCCCAGGGCCGTAGCCAGACGGGGTCTAGGGGGTGCTCAGCACCCCTACTCAGATTTTTCAGCACCGGTACTAAGAGAAGCCCTTAGCGCCCCTATGCAGCACCCACTCAGCATCCCTCGTGATTGCGTAATTACAAACAAAGTAGCAGGTTTAATCAGTTAATTATATGTAAAATAATTAAATTTGTTGCCACCAGATGTCACATTTTAAAGGTTAAAATCTACCAAATTCGATTTCGACTGGGGCTCCGCCTCAGACCCCACTGAGGGAGCTAACGCTCCCCAGATGGATTCAAGGGGTCTTACTTCTAAACGAAGGAAGAGGAAATAAAGGAAAGAGAAAGACAGAAGAGAAAAAGGGAGAGAAAAAAGAAAAGAAATGGAAAATGTAAAAGGACGGAAAAGAAAAGGAAAGAAAAAAGAAGGGAAAAAAGAAAAAGGGGAGAGTATCCGAGTTCATAGGCGGATTTAGGGGTGGCAAAGGGGCCATGCCCCCAAGATGAGTCCACGAAAATACGCCATTTTGATTCTAAAATATCAAAAATTTTCTGAGGAGGGGGCACTGCCCCCTTCCCAAACCCCTCCCCCTGTGG
>Ga0209367_1007417_pt1 | contig 15122 bp, 9 predicted proteins | sample WorMetLIZISLAND2_FD_187412 | JGI IMG/M metagenome (GOLD analysis project Ga0209367, IMG submission 187412) | Marine gutless worms symbiont microbial communities from Max Planck institute for Marine Microbiology, Germany - Olavius geniculatus... ... | reverse complement strand
AGAGCGCGCTTTCAGCGTGGCGGCCCCCAAGGCGTGGAACGATCTGCCACTGCACCTGCGTGCCATTACTAACACTGACACATTTAAGCGGAGACTGAAAACTCACTTTCTCTGCAAATTTTATGACTTGGAGCATGATTTTACGTAGGCTTAGTCATTTTATTGTATTTTATTTAAACGTACTTTATTGTTATAGACTGTTCAGCTCCGCTGTAAGTTGACACTGTTAGACATTATCATTATCATTATTATCATTATCATTATACATGCTGCTTATCATAACAAGCACTAAATGACAGGCTTTTTGGATTTATCAACATCAATGACCTTGAACGACCATGAACCCCTCAAAAAGAGGTTTTTAGTGAATTTTTTGCAATTTTTGGATGCAGCGCACATTTCAACACTAAATTGCGACGAAATGGCTGGAGATAGACCAAGACAACCTGCGTATGAAATTTTCAGCACTCAACGTAGATTTTAGCAGTCCGAGTCCCGACCCCCTAGGTTCAAGGATGCCGGCGCAGGCGGGCGTCAAAGACCGCTACCCCCTAAAAGTGGTTATTTTACCGCAATTATCTCGTGTAGCGTGAAAGAGGTTGCAGATAGGTACATATATGCTGCTTATCATAACAAGCACTGGTGACAGGCTTTTTAAATTTATCAACATCGATGACCTTGAATGACCTTAAACCTTTCCAAAAAGGGTTTTAGTGAATTTTTGGCAGAATTTTGCGCTGCGACATGCATTTCAAGAGTGAATTACGCCAAAATGGCTGGAGATACAAGACAAACTACGTGTGAAATTTTCAGCATGGAATGTAGATTTTAGCAGTACAAGTCCGGACCCTCTAGGTTCAAGCAGGCCTGCGCACGTAGGTGTCAACGAGAGGTACCCCTGTAAAAAGTTGTTATTTATACTCTGTTGGCTTGTCTAGCGTGTAAATGGTTGCAAATAGGCACAGCCATGCTGCTTATCATAACAAGCACTGATGAGGAGCTACGGCTCATACGCGATGATGATGATGATGATGAATCTACAGCGTGACGTGGACGTCTGTTGGCAGCAATCCACAATCCACTTATGCTAAGCAAAATACTATTATTACGGTTAAACTGTTGTTCACATAATTATGACGTTTATGATGTACGTATAGGCCTACGCCGCCTATCGGTTGATTGTATCGCGGCCATAACGCGGAAAATAAGAAAACGTTGGTTGTTAAACGCAGACACGCACGCGCCCTTTCGTCGCGGACGATGATATATTTTTGATGGCGCTCTAACATGTCACGTGGTTAGACACGTGACCGGAACAAGAATGGAGCGGCGGTAAGGATCGGACGGTGCATATTAGAGCTGGGTGGGCAGGCGGCTCAAAGTGGGTTCCAATCAGCGGCTGCCGTGCGGCTGACACGCGGATTGCGGGACGATTCGTGAGTCCGGGTAATGGTTGTAACACGACGATTTGTGCACTGGGCGCGAGGGGAAGACAAGAGATTGAATGGCACGAGTGCTGTTTTGTTGTTTAATTCTTTCAGCTATCAGATGACTAGAAGTGCAAAGTAAATTAACTATAGTCCCGCAGGCACGTTAAAACTCACTGGAAACGTACATCAAGAGAACCAAGTCAAAATTTTCTGTTTTGTTTATTTCGCACAGTGTTATTAAATTGGCATAGATAAGCCACAGTGCACGAATCGTCCTAATACAGCATCAAACGTCGAGGTGCACGAAATGTTTCAACACCGCCACCCGCCAGTCGACCCGACCCCCGACTACACTGCATTATTGATGCCCGCTGTAGATGAAACAGGTCCATTTGTCGATCCATTCGTTCGTTATCAAACGTTACGTGCTGGGCACTATGCAATGGATATCCTATGAAATGTATCAGCCCACCAGGGACGCCCTCACGCATGCGTTCTCGGTGGATGATCGTCACTTGATTCATTATGTACACCGTGCGTGTCCGGAAAAAAATGAGTCCGCATTATTGTCTGCATAACGTTAACAAATCTTAGTATATTTTCATAGTTTTGGCAATAATCTTCTCGAGACTCCACTTTACTAAGAAAAATAGAAAGCTTGTCCTACATATTATCAGTGTTCCATAACTCTGTTATAATTATCACATGCATGACTATCGACAGTGCCATTTTTACTGTATTGGAGACGAAAGAGTTACTTATGTTCCTGATAATAACTTCAACCAATCTGAATAAATTATTGTAATTTTCTGTCGACAACATTAAAAATAATATGCAACTAAAACACTAATAGTCCATTTCAAGTAGCCTAGCCATTGCTGCCACTTTACCCTGTGAAAACAGAACCGCCAATTAGCCTACTGACAGCTAACTCGCCAACTCCACTACTTCGATTAGTTGTAAATTTTGTGCAACTTCCTCTACAGCATATTGTACGCAAATCCACAACAAATGAAATCGATCTAAGTGGAGGGTGACTTCAATCAGTGGTGACCAGGTCGAAAGTGCAGTTTTCCAGCTTCTACCCATTGCCAGCTATCAGCCCTAAAAATTTTGGTACTTTCGGTTGAATTTGGCGAAAGAGCAGAGACGAGGAAGTCGAAATTGTTTAATTTTTTACTTTAATATCATGACAGACGTGACATGTAATATTACACAACAACTTACAATAACAAGTTGACAAACTAAATAGTACTCGTAAGAACTATAGCAAAGATACTGCAGAATAACAGACTATATGGTAGACTAACAGTTTTTTCAGTACAACTTTAAAAACAAAAAAAAACAAACTATGCTAAAACTGGGGAAATGTTTTTGAAGATCCAATAAAACATTTAAAGACGCAAGGTTTTTAAAGAGACGGACGGCAACCAAAAGCACCAGTTTTTTTATATGCTTCGGGCAGATTAAGAGGTCAGCCGCGACCTCATCTTACAGTTCACCAATTTGCTATTTGTCTGGATGGCAGTGCAGCGATAGAAGCTTACTCACTGAGAAGCGCGTCTACTGATATTTTCATTCGGTGGTCATCGGTCGCGTGCATGTCTGATGAGATGACTCGAGAATCGCTGCCGGTGCAAACTCCGTGTCACAAGTTCAACTTATCGCCGAGAATTTTACCGTTCATCATCAGCCACTTTCGTCGACAACACCTTCGCGCTCGATACACGGTGCACAGTATAATAGCGACAAAGACAACGATTATGATCACACTCGCATGTAGCTCTTAAGTCTATGGCTGAGTCTTTCGCTGAGTAGAAGTATAGACCTATATTGCGTTCAGTAATCTTGGGGGTTTCTTGCAATATTTTGCTTGCGCCTTTATGGCAATTCATTTAGTGAAATAAAACAAATATCGCAGATTTATCGACAATCAACAACCCTGTGCTTTGGTCTTTGCCCCCACGTTGCCCTCTAGCTTCAGAGCCCCGCCTGCAAATGAGCACAAGACATTGTCAAATTTGGGTATAATTATGCCTCACACTAATAAAATATATTTAGACAAACGCACTGATGGCCGCGGAGTCTGTCTAACTGAGCGGCTGCGTAGGAACGATTAGCAATCGATGCTGTACGTCTAATGCTCCTGGGTTTCCGTCTGAGAGTCCACGCACGCGGATTCGAGAACCGCAGGCTGGCGTCAGGCGAAACTTCGATAAGTAAAGACGATTTCGTTGTGCCGCCGACGGTCGGCCAGCCTAAGGCGCTTTTCTGTAACGCGCTGAGAGGATTTATTTTTGTCTGCGACAGGCTGGCAGCAACGTTGTACGTACGACGGACCGAACCACATCCGGGCAGTGCACTTGCCGTGTCCACGATGGAAATGGAATAGCATTGTCGTGGAATGTGAATCGCCCGAGGTATAACTGGCGTCTATTGATTTCAAGGCCGAGGTCGATTCACGTGTTTGCCTTTGTCTAGTCACACGTCAATCTCGGCACATGCACGATAGGCTACACTGGTAACAATTCGACAAAAACGATCAATGCTTTTTTGTTTCTACAGAGTTTGACTTCCTTAGTTTGTTTCTAGTAGGCCTGATGTTCCTTTAAGCTCAGAATGCTCAAAATCCCATAGGCCCTAGCTATACAGGTTTATGAAGAGAGACTTTAAAATAAACGTGGGTAAAAAATGACAAAAAAAACACGGAGAACAGCAGGGAGAAAACAACGTTTTGCCGGAAAAAAGTAACTTTAATGAAACTATTATAGACTTATCTATAAGGTACATGTACACCGTTAACCAAAAAACGTGCCACCTTAGGCCTATCATTATTTGTCAAATATTGCCCATTTTTTAAAATTTTATACTGGCGCAGATCTGTGGACAATTTGCGTCAAAACTGTCATAAAAGACCTCGGTTTCGCAGCACCTTAAACGCGTCGCCACATTACCTTGTGAAACGTGAATGCTGTAAAGTAGAGTTTTGTGTTCGCTGAGCTGTGTCTTGCTATTATAAAGAAATGGACTACCAGAGATTTTGCGTATGAAGGCAACAACACTGACGTAATCAAATTAACTTGAATTTCATCAATTTGGTTATTCCAAGATTGACGAATATCATACTAGTGTAGTTTACTAGTTTGTATTTCCATGCACCGTCTGTCACCAGTAGCGACTGACTGAACGTCACTCTTGCGAAAAAAAGCTTTTTGCTCTAACTTTTTATTCTTTACTGCACCAGACGCCGTTCTCCAATTATAATGTAGTTAGTTCAACTAGCTACACTAAAAATTGGACAATGTTACCGAGTAGTTTATATGAAGAGCATTGTAGCAATATTAGAAACGATAATAACGTCAATCAGCAACAGTTTTAACTTTTAAGCTCTCATAGGCTTACATCTAGATTAAAAGTTTGCTTTAGTCACTTTTTAGCAGACGTCTCTTTAAACACTTTGAATTAAGATTGCCACGAAAAAAGATTCGAATGACACTTGCTTTTGCTGTTTTGTGCATGCCTACTAAACGACAAATTTACTGTAGGTCTTGCTAGCTTAGTACCAGCCCATCTACCATGATGACATTTTCCTTTCTTTTTGTGTATTTAGCTCGCCGTTGTTGTGCTTCAGTTGGTAAAATTTTAAAAACTAATTTATATCTCATGAGATAGTGTAGCAAAAAATGTGCACGTACATGAACCTAATCCCGCTATGGCAGCCACTGTCGGTGATGTTTGCCAACCAAAAAACAACTAAAGAAGTGTTCATAATCCAGTAAAAGATTATTTTTTAGTCTCTAACATTCAAAACAAATAAGAATTTGTACGGAATCACCAGCAGTGGCAATCAAATACCTAAATTAACTCAAATATGCAAAAACATGTATCCTACGGCAACACGCTGATGAGAGCTACGACGTAAACGTCTGTAATAGGTAAAACACAGCATAACTTATGTTTTAACTAGAGTGTCCATATTACCAGCAGTGTCCATATTGTATAGCCTACAGTTACCCTAAACAATTTAAACTAAGATTGCCATGAAAAAAATAATTCGAATGACACCAGCTTTGGATGTAGAGGACAACTGAGGAGAGGAGTCTGGAAATGGGTCTCTCTCTCCACTAGGAGAAGCGTTTGGGGAGGGGCTGTGCTCATGCCGCTCCCTAGAGCCCCTTCCCAGAAAAAGTTTAATTTGTTGCGCTAAAATGAAGCGTTTTAGAGCACTTTTGCACTGTTTCGAGTAACTGATTTGGCTCCTAAGGGAGGGCACGTGCCCCCAGTACCCCCTCCCCTTTATGGCTACGCCAGTATAAATTAGTACGAAGAATGCCTTATTTTAAGACCAATGCTTATGGTGCTCAAGACAAACGTAGCGACTGTTCACTATTCAGCCAAGAGATTGTATACACATTCACTAGACGGCGACACCACCATTGTCGTCGTCTTCAAGCTCACAGTACTGTGTAGTGCATCCCTATAGCGTAATAGTGTGTAGCAGAAGAGTGCCAAAAAATCTCAACTGTCAAAGCCTTTCACGATATGGCAACGTGATAGTAAAAATAATGTTAAAAGCTAGTTATGCAACGACGACGACTAATTAGCCAAATACGATTCCGTTGTTTTTATCAACTGAGGCGTAAAAAATCTTCGTGCTTCCGGTTGCAGCCAGGAAAAAAATTAGGACGGGGGCGATTTTTTTATTATTTATTTTTTATATCATGACATGTCGTGTACTATTACCCAACAATTACTAATAAAGCAAACTGACACACTAAATATAATAGGCCTATTCACGACTCACGAGAACTTAAGCAAAAATATTGCAACATTTCAAGCTAAATTTGCAAACGGTATTTTTCAGGAAAATTTTGAAAGCATATGAAAAACAGCGCTGATATTTTTGAAGGTTTTCATAAAACTTTTAAAGAAGCAGGTTTTTCTATAGCGACAAACAGCAACCGGAATAACAGAATTTTTTAAAGGCCTAACTGATGCTGCCTTGCCACCTTCTGCATGGAGGCCTTTTGGCAACCAAAGAGCACCACAAAAAATGGTCTCGTTCAGATGGCAAACGACCGGATGGTCTCACGATGGTGCCAAGGAAAGAAGACAGGCCACCTACCTGGGATGTAACTGTTAGTATTCCTGGGTTGAATTATACGTCGACTCAAGCCAAGAATGTTGGTTCAGCTGCCGAATCAGCGGCCCTTCGCAATGAAGAAGAAAAATAGCTTTTATTTTAGCGTATCCGTTCTTATTTAGCGCTACAACGCTGTTATGTTGCATAGGAGTTTGTAGACCCCTCAGCCGCGCCGCCGATCCGTTTTCGGCTGGCGGCAGTAAAATGCGGCTGGCGAGCCGGCTTGAGTCGGTGCGCCGTCAAAAATTCGGCTGGCGGAGGCGCCAAAATTTGCCGGCGGCGGCGCGGCTCGAGTAGGCGCCACTCAGTCAACACACAAATAAACGGTAACTAAGTGTTGTAGTAGGCCTACTTTTAATATTAATGCTTGATAGCACGAGTACAAATGGAAAATGCTCACACTGCAACAGTACTTTTGGACGTTTATTTTCGTTAACGGCCAGATTTTTGTACATGCGTAGAGAAAGTTTGAACATTTTATTTGTATTCTGACGATGTTTTGTTAATAACAGACATATACTTAAAGTAGTGACTACAACGCCAATAATTGGACAAGATGCTATCAAAAGCATAAGCCTAAATGTAAAAAACGTTTTCAAAAAAATTAGAACACGTTAAAAACCTGGCGGGAATAAAAAAAAAGTTTAAAACAAATGAAAAACGTTAGCCATAGTTTGTTTAATTTCCTGTTGAATGCCTAATGCTGTAGGTGCATTATATTTAAAAGTTAAAACTATAATGTAGACAAAGAGAACTTTATTTAATTTTAATTCAACCAAATAATCATAAAACCATAGCACTATACTAACTAATTAAACTACAATCACTATGATATCAATTCGTTTCTGTGGTTTCAAAAGTGCTCGCTTTTCAAAGTTCTTGATGAGATTTTCAATGCACATTTTTTAGAAAATAAAAAAAACGTGTTGAGAAACAAAAACGTTAACAAAGTCAATAACGTGCCAAAAATAAAAAAAATACGTAAAAGATAGTTTTTTTTACATTTATAATCAAAAGTTTCATCTGATCTGTATTAAGCCTACTTGACGTAAACACATGACATTAATCTGTCAAAAACACGTTTCAACGCAGCGTGTAGACCTATGAACTACAGAGATTATTTGGGCAATCACAAAGTAGACCAATTTTGCCTTTTACTGTAAACTTACAGCTATTTTAAAATATCTAGAACGCACCTTAGGCCAGGCCAGGGGCGTCCATCTCCTTTCAGCACGAGGAGACAACCTTCCCCCCAACTCGGATGCCCTCCCTCTCCCCTAACCTTTTGCCCCTTTTCCGTTTTCCCCATTTTCCTTCTCCTTTCTTTCTCTTTTTCCTCCCTTCCTTTTCTTCTGTTTTCTCCTTCCGTTTTTCTTTTTCTCTCTTCCCTCCCTTTAGAAGTAAGACCCCTTAATCAAGCTAGGTGTTCTGGGGAGCGCTGTAAGCTCCCCTAGCAGGGTCTAAGGCAGAGCCCCAGCCGAAAGCAAATTTGGTGTATTTTAACGTTTGAAATATGACATTTGGTGGCAACAAATTTTAATTATTTTCCATATAATTAACTGACCAAATTTAGTGCAGTTTAAACAATATAGGGACAAACAAGGGTGGTGTGGCACCAAAACTTTAAAATTAGGCTAGGCCGTAACCAAAAATTATGCTCGTGGGTTGACCTTTTTCTCCCTTTCGGGCCTTTTCCCTTTTCCCTCCCTTTCTCTGTTTCTTTTTCCTTCCCTCCCGTCTCCCTTTTCTCTTTTCCCTCTCTTTCCTTGTGTTAAAAGTGGGACCCTTTAAATGCAGCTAGTATCTGGGGGAGCGACGTGAGCTACCCAGCGGGGTCTGGGACAGAGCCCCAGTTGGCTATTTACGACTGTAACTGTTTATATTGCCTGGCGAGACCGCGAGACGACTGCGTGTCACCGCGCGCGACGTGTGTTATACTAGCGTTAATTGTAGCTTTCGAAAGCAGCGTTTCATTAACATAGCGTGCATGAAACTGTGTCACCCCTGAAAAATCGTTTTTTCTCCGTGATTGCAAGTCCAACGCTGTCCTTTAGACGTAGGCGGTACGGTCGGCTTCCTAGCGACAGCTGGGCTTTTTGTTACGTTTTGCAGTGGCAACTTACACGAGCCGTCGTTGGCCTATATAAGCTTATAGAGATTTGCGCAGCACACGTCTGTTATTTAGTGCGAACAACGTCGAGCCATGCACAAGAAGTAACGAGAGATTATGAGCGAACAAGATACTGCGCTTTCAATCGGTTTCGGTTACATTACAGCGGATCCCACAAAACAAGTTAGTTGTTTCCGCGCGTTGCCCGACCGGGCCAATATAACGCCACCGTGCAATATTTCACGGCCGGTCCAATATTGCCCGCGTGCGGCTCGATCACGTCACTGGTCGCCGAATAACGCTTGTGGCACGAAACTCGTAAATCAAAGCACTCGTTAAGTTGGAAGCTATTACGAAAGCTTAGCTGAGCGAGAACGCCGATGCAGTGTCGCGGGGGATTGAGTATCAACGAGGCGAGCCGATGACGATGCACATGCAATGCATGGAGCAATGCATGGAGTCAATGAAACGCTGGAGGGAGTTAGTCGTCAGCGCGGCCACACCAGACCATCGTACCGGCTTCCATCAGTCAAGTATCAACAGGATCAACATTAGATTGGCTTCAACGCACCGCCGCCACCGGTGTCAGGAATAACGAACGACCGCTGCATGCCCGGATCACGAGACTGTCTAATTATTCTGTGACTGAGAATCGCAAACAGAAAACGAATATCAGATAAACATTATGGCTCTTGCTCGTCCGTCCGTCCGTCCGTCTGCCCGTTTGTCTGTCTGTGACGGATGTACGCTGGCCAACAGGTAGGTGGTAGGGGAAAACTTTCTGTACAAATAATTAGCCACGTGTCTCGAACTCAAGCATGCAAAATTTGAACCATTTATTGCAAGGGGTACATTTTCAAATTGGGGGTTAAATGGACGGGGGTAGAAAAAATTTGCGTTCTTAATGGGAAACTGGCCATATCTCGGGAACGGTAAAAAGATAGAGTCAAGGTTAGTATTATTCACTAATAGGAAGTGGCACACACCCTTTCAGATGAAATAAAAATCATCGACCTTGGATGACCTTGGAGGTCACTAACAACCAGCACGGTCGGTTATCCTAGCGACAGCTGGGCTTTTTGTAGTAATTCTTTTACTGCTGCATTTGGCGACAGACTTTGGAAGAAGCAGAAGCAAACGCTAAGACCTCACTTCAAATCTATTGCGAAATTTGATCGTTTACGTGTGCAACTTTACAGTCATGTTAGCCAAAGTATACGCAACGTCAAACGTTATCGTTTTGATATCATAAATTTGCAGGTACGTTGCTTTTTTGTTCATTTTGGAATGAAAGGTCATTATCCAAAATGACTAATGTCGCCCAAATTAATAATTTCAGTGCTCAGTTAGGTCAACTTAGTCTTGATCCTTTCTGGGAAAACAAATCGCGTAGGCCCTACCGACCTGCTTTTGCTAGGGTTGAGAGAGGCACATTCACCCGTGTCTGCGTCGCGGTGATTCCACATGACAAGTGACGTTCTGTAGCTCTACGATGGGTTTTCTTAAACACACCATCTAACCGTTGTAACCGGTTTATCGGTTGTCTCGTTGTTGTGTAATCGCATGACAAAACGGTTGGAATAAATGTAAGCTTATACACAAAAGACACTGGCGTAGCCATGGGGGCACTAGGGACATGTACCTTCCTATTTAGGAACTTGCTCAGTTACTTAAAATAGTACCAAAATGCACCAGAACACTTCACTGTCAGATAAAAAAAAATCCAAAAATTTTCTGTGCCCCTCCCCAACCCGTTTTCCGGTGGAGAGGGAACACTGCTCCCTATACCCCACTTCTCAAGTGCCCCCGTACATCCAGATCCTGGCTATGCCATTGACAGAACAAGTGAGAACGAGATGGGCGTGGATAAGGTAGATTAGGATGATGAAAACGTCAGCGGGACGAGACAAGACGCCATCGCAAACGTTATCGACGGCCGGCCGGTCGGACGCTTTGACTGTATACTGTACTGGACGCGAAGCACTCGGCCGCAACAGCAGCACACGACTGGACGACTAGACGACAGTTGATTTGTGACCAAGCGAGCCGAGGAAGCCACACCGTGCCCTGCAGCACAGACCGACAGACGGACAGACGACGCCCGGCAGGCAGACAGCTAGCTGAGAGACACGCACGGCAGCAGTACTGAAGCTGCTGCTGCTGCTCCAAGCAACAGGCTTCAGTGTCGTCACACCAGCAGCAGCAGCAGCAGTGACGCTGGCAGCAAATTCTAGGCATAACTGATCCGCTGTACCGTTCTCTGGTGACGCAGAACGTCGTACCAAACAATAGAAGCAGCAGCAGCAGCAGCAGCAAATGCTATCATTCACTGGAACAAACACTGGAACACTAACTTCAGACATGAATGTGGTTAGAAACAACGACGACGACTCAATATCCTCGACGCAACTGATTTGTCACTGAACATTCTGTCGAATAATAATCCTGTAGCGTTGTGAGACTGTTCTCTGGTGATACACGTGACGTCAAATTCAGCAGCAGCAGCAATGACGCTGTCGTTGGCGCGGTGATGTCGTTGACAGACGGCATATTACACGCGCCGCTGCCGGGCCGGGCCCCGCGCTGCCTCCCGTCGTCGTCGTCGTAAAATTACACGCCACGCCACCGTCCACCGACCACCGACGCACGGGCACCGACTTTTCGCCCGCCGGCCCCACTCCTCTGTCGTGGCCGATCGGCCGGGCGGCGGTGATGGTGGTCGCGGAGAGAGATTGGATCGATACCGAGACGGACGGACGGGACGACTGCGACCGACCGACCGCTAGCCGTGCGCGCCAGCTAGCAGCGAGACTAGTGATCAATGCGTCACTGACTGGCCGAGCGACCGTCCGCACACCGTCGCCGGTGCCCCATTATAGGATCGCCTCGCAAAAAAGTCTCCACCGGCCGACAAATCCGCCTCGGCGGGCGGATTTTTGCTGGTAAATTGTCGGCCGGGAAGACTTTTCTGCGAGGCGATCCTATAATAGGCAGACTTTTTATGTGGCCGGCGATATTTTAATAAGCAGAAGACATATCAATTCCGTGATTATCTCTGCTGGGTGAATTTTTTTATGGGGGAGACATTTTAATGTGGCACCGGCGCTTGCCCGCTCTACTCTACCGTACCAGCACAGCCGCCCGCTCGGCCGCACGGACGGACCGAGAGACCGGCGACAAACGGATGGACGCACGGACGCCTCCCCTCGGCTCGGTACGTCGCTGGAAGGATGGACGCCGCGCGTAGTGGCAGCTGCTGCTGCTGGTGCCTGCCTGCCAGTCGATAGTTCGATCAGCGGTCGAATACGTGCTTTCGACGACGACGGCGACTACAGCGAATATACGCAGTTTTAAACAGACGAGCTGGGACGACAACAACACTGTTAAACCGCCACAACACACGCACACAAGCACGGTACGGTACGTATTATAGCAAACACCGTCTGTTGCTATGAGCTGGCTGGTCGACGATTTGTTTGTGTTGTACGCGTCGCTGCTGTGGACCACTGCAGACAATGTCATGTTGAATTGTCAGCTAAAGCCAGCTACAGTCTGCAGTCGCAATGTGTCCTGATGCTGTCGTCGCTCTTTGCTCGTGGCTTCGTCATTGATTTTGTCCAGCAGGCGAACGACGCCCGATCTGTAGCCTTAGATTCCTGGAGCACGTGTTCGCTAGGCCCAAACTCTACTGCTTAGGTTTTTTGTAGCCTATACATGTTGGGTAAAAAATCGTGCAGCAAGCTGTACAACATCGTGAAACGTTAGGATGCTGTGAATTTGTTGCAGATCTTCGGTTTTCTGTGGACTTACTTGTTGTAAATTTGCTGCAGACTTTCAATCTATTGTACAGTTTCTTGCAAAGCATGTACTAGTTGTACACAAATTACAACTAATTGGAATAAGCGGAGTTTGGACATTACAGCAGAAATTTAGCTTATATCGACCACATTCATTGGCTACGTTTTTTCGTGTTATTTAATTCCTTTCAGTGATGTAAACGTTTTTTTTGTGGCGATTTGGCCTCAGTAAGCCTACAGTGTGTCGATCGAACTAGAACTAAAAAAAAAATCTGTATACGAGATATATATCGTATATACAGGTGTATGTTGAAAATGAGAAAGTGAAAGCTACATACAGTGATTAGTGAAAGCTTGTGTTTACTTGTGCCATCGGTGACATGATTGAGATCATTATTAGCGGCTTCGGCGAATTTGGTGTTTGGCTTTTTTTGGTGTTTCTTTTCTGTCTGAGTATCGTAACAACTGCCTTGTCTATGCAGTTGTGCATGACCATATCGAGCATGCGACTCTGGGCTGAAAAACGTCATTATTCATCACTTTCTCGTGTATGAGTGCGAGCCGTCTGCGTCTGAATCCCAGTAAGACCGAGGGGTGCTGTGGTTGGGCCCTTGACACGTCATTGACAAACTCGATGTCCACGAAGTAGGTCTACAAGTGCTGCCTTCAACAGTCAAGATTGAGTCAGATCGTGTTGCGCCAGTCCCGTTCAACAGATACGACCAATTATGCAGTCACTGACAGTCGATGCTGGTGGCATACGTTGCTAGTCCAGGCGGCGTGTAATTGCAGTCGCCTGGACTACTGCAACGCAGTACTGTACGGCATCACTGACAATCTTCTACAACGGCTGCAGTCCACTCAGAACACCACCGCAAGACTGGTTACAAGGCAAGTATTACTAGGCCTATACGGCGACATGAAGTACCTTAGGGGCCTATTGGTTTTCTGATGACTCTATGTATGAGTGACCAATGACCTTGAAAGTTGTTTTCTGTATCAGTTTGATTGGATTCTTTTGCCTGGCTTTCGGAAACAACTATAGTTGAATTAGGCGGGAAGAGAATTACGATATTCCAATGACGTCAGCGACGAAAATATTGCTCAAGATTTTCTGCATGGCGATATAAAACTTATGCAGATATTGGCGGGGTTCCCGGTTCTCTGCTGAGGAAAGCGTCAAACCACATCGGGTTGTCGAAAAGCGGCATTTTCTGTGGCTTCAGTCGCGACGTTACTGGAACGTTTAGAAACCTAGCCCGAGTTATCGTATAAGGTTACGACAGAAATATTCAGCATAGATTGAGCAGGTACGCTGCAGACTTCCAAGCGATCCGTAGAATATTTTGGATCCGCCAACGGAGTGACTATTTTGATTTTTTGTATGGCGCGGCTTTGCTAGCGATTAGCTTGCCCTTTTTCATTTAGCAAAATTTTAGAAATACTAGAACAAATCTACTGCTTTCATGATATTTGAGGAAAAGCTTTAAATTTTATTTTTTTTTAAATTTATGGACGCATGGGAGGCTTTTGTGGACTCGCACTTGCGAACCCAAGAACAGACTATTTTTTTGTTGCCGCCACTGTTCCGCTCAGTGCTATAACGACGTTCAGTGTTTTGGCCTTACTTGTTGTTGGATGCACAAATATTTTTAATTTCGCAGTATTATTTCATTTTTCTTGACATTTATGTTATATTTTATTAAGGTATGCTTAATACCTTTTTAACTCTGATCAGTTGTGCTATTGTATATTATTTTCAGAATCGGCAAACTGGCAAGCGAGAACACCGTGAACGCTTTTCAGTCGAGTGTTTGCAACCGAACTCGATTAAAAATTTGAATCAAGTTGAGTTTTTAAGCATAAAATCTGAAAACATTATAAACAGTGCCGTGATTGGCGACCTTGGGTTTTTCGTACAAGATTTCAGGCTATACTTGCGGCCCATGCATTGCCCCTTTTATGTACGGGGCATATTATAATTGTCATTGGTCATTGGAGGCTCTGCAGACCCATTACAACTGCTAGTTCTGTGGGACCCAAACCCCAAAACACGGCGTGGCAAACTGGCAATAAACAAAATCAGTTGCATGGTCGAGTGTTTCTGTGACGTTTCATAGTATAGTATATCAAATCATAAAGTAACTAAAAATTTTTTTGCATCAGCTTACATCTTTTCTTTCCTTCCCTTTCTTTTCCTTACCATTTTTTTCCCGCTGATCTGCTCTTTTCGTTTTTTTCTCTTTTTACCCCCCTTTGTAACGGGTTTCGCCCTTTTTCCCTCTTTCCTCTTCTTCTTTCCCTTCTCTCCCTTAGAAGTAGATCCCATCAAATTCAGCTAGGGGTCTGGAATGCTGTGTAAGCTACCCCAGCGGGGTGTGAGGCAAAGCCCCAGCCGAAATCGAATTTGGTGCAGTTTAGCCAAGGGGACATCAAATGGCAACAGTTTTGAAGATTTTTTTACGCGCAAAAGCAGCTATGCTTGCAGCGCGTCTTAGCTATCGCAATTCTGTCCGTCCGTCCGTCCGTCTGTCCGTCCGTCTGTCCGTCTGTCTGTCACACGGGTGGATCAGGCAAAAACGGTCCAAGCTAGGATCTCCAAATTTTCACCATCGGCTGCCTGGAAGACTCTAGTTTCAGGA
>Ga0209367_1007415_pt1 | contig 15123 bp, 14 predicted proteins | sample WorMetLIZISLAND2_FD_187412 | JGI IMG/M metagenome (GOLD analysis project Ga0209367, IMG submission 187412) | Marine gutless worms symbiont microbial communities from Max Planck institute for Marine Microbiology, Germany - Olavius geniculatus... ... | reverse complement strand
CAACGGGTCGCCTAACTTGCTGATACGCTGTAACCGGTTCTCTATGTCAAAGAAGCTGCGCTGGCCCATGCTTCCCCCATCATCTGAGCGTTTATCTTTGGACTGGCCCGAGTTTTCCCGCAGTTAGACTGCTAGGCAGGCTATTTTGCAAGGTGCCCTTAACAGGATGATCAGGATTAACAGGATTATTTTTCTTAAATAACTCTGACATTGAGCGTTAGGTCAAGTTTAATTGGGCCGAAGTACCACGCACGACCATTCATTGATGCTATCGCGGCGTTGCGCAATGCAACGAATGATGCGTAACGTGGATGAGTCACGTTACGGATTGACTGCGAAACATCTTTGTAAGGCGGAAGCCCATCAACGCGAAACGCGATTCGCTCACCAGCGGACGGTGCCGGCAGTGATGGCAATACGCCCGGATCGTAGGGGAGAATGTTCATTCGATTGAGATCGCGTATCGTCGTAGCATTCATCGCAAGGCAGTCAGATAACAATTATAATATCCTGAAAATCCTGTGAATCCTGTACTATTAGGAGACAAGCTCGGAGGTTTGGGTTTACTCCTTTTCCACGGACTAAATGTCAACACGCCCCCTAAGATTCATCGGCCTTGCGGGTTGAAAAATCCCGAGGAGGGGACTCTATCGAGGTCCCGGCAAAGGCTTTGAGATTCGGCCCGGATCAGTGGCGCCCGGTATGGCCGAATCCGCCGCTACCGCGCTGGGAGTCGGTAAAATCGGTGACCACCTGCAGGTCCGTACGCAGGACCGGGACCAGCGCCAGCTGGGCGATCCGCTCGCCGACCGCGATACGGAACCGGTCGTGGCCCCGGTTCCAACAGGAGACGTAGAGCGGTCCCTGATAGTCGGAATCGATCAGACCGACCAGGTTACCCAGGACGATTCCGTGCTGATGCCCCAATCCCGAACGCGGCAGGATCAGGGCCGCAAGACCCGGCTCGGCGATATGGATCGCCATGCCGGTAGGGATCAGCTCGCACTGTCCGGGGTCCAGGTCCAGCGGCCCCTCGAGCATTGCCCGCAGATCCAGGCCCGCGGAGCCTGCGGTAGCGTACTCCGGCAAGGGATAGTCCCGGCCCAGCCGGGCATCAAGTATCCTGACTTGCAGCTTGTGCAAGGTAGCGCTCCACGATCAGGTCGGCCAGAGCGTCGGCCAGCCGGCCCTTGGGGCTGAGGGGTAGCGATCTGCGCCCGCCGGGCCACAACACCAGCAGGGCGTTCTCCGCGCGTTCGAATCCCCCGGTCTCGCCGCCGACCAGATTGGCCGCGATCATGTCCAGTCCCTTGGCCGCGAGCTTGGTACGCGCGTGTTCCTCCAGGTCCTGGGTCTCGGCGGCGAAGCCGACGGTGAAGGGACCCTGGGCCAGGGCGGCGACCTGGGCCAGGATGTCCGGGTTCTTGACCAGGCGCAGGTTCAGCTCCGCCTGGTCCTTTTTGATTTTTTCCACTGCCGGCGCCTGGGGACGATAGTCGGAGACCGCCGCGGTGGCGACGAAGAGATCACAGTCCCCGATCCGCGCCATCACCGCTGCCGCCATCTCCAATGCCGACTCCACCGGCACCCGCTCCACGCCGGGGCGCGCGGCCAGGGCGCTCGGCCCGCTGACCAGGATCACCTCGGCACCGCGGGCGGCGAGGGACCCGGCCAGTGCGTACCCCATGTGGCCGGAGCTGCGGTTGCTGATGTAACGAACCGGGTCCAGGGCCTCCCGGGTGGGCCCCGCGGTGAGCAGGACCCGCCTTTCCGCGAGCGGTCTTTCCACACGCCGGGAGCCGGCGCCGAGAGAAAGGGCATCCAGGATCTCACCGGGCTCCAACATGCGTCCGGGGCCCTGCTCGCCACAGGCCTGATCGCCTTCCGCCGGCCCCAGGATCCGCACCCCCCGCTCCCGCAACCGGGCCAGATTCTCCTGGGTCGCCGGATGGCGCCACATGCGATGGTTCATGGCCGGGGCCAGGACGAGCGGTGCCGTGGTGGCCAGGGCGAGGGTGGTCAGCAGGTCGTCGGCCAGGCCAACGGCCAGGCGCGCCATCAGGTCGGCGGTCGCAGGTGCCACCAGCACCAGATCCGCCCAACGCGCGAGCTCGATGTGGTCCATGCCCGCCTCCGCATCCGGATCCAGGAGGTCGCAGCGGACCTCGTGGCCGGAGAGTGCCTGCAGCGTCAGGGGCGTCATGAAGGATCGGGCCGCGGCCGTCATGACCACGCGTACCTCCGCTTCACGTTCGCGCAGGCGCCGCACCAGCTCGGCTGCTTTGTAGGCCGCGATCCCGCCGCTCACGCCCAGCAGTATCTTGCTGCTCACGGGGTCAATGTACCAAGTGGGGGTGTGAGTTGTGGGGTTTTGAAAAATCCCCTCTCCGGGATTTTTCAAAACCCCTGATTCCGCGACATTATCCACTACCCGAACTTCGTAGGGGCGAAAAAATTTTCGCCCCTATCGTCTCCTATGGGTTAAGCGAGTTGAGCGGACCTGCTTACCCGCCCATAATGTCTACGAAGAACGATCTCAACGGAACTATCGACGGTGCCACTGCGTATCCGCGCGGAGTGTAGGTCGCGCCCTGGAGCTGCAAGTGATCGCCGTCATCTTCGCCCACAACTTTCGGTTTGGTTGTTACGGATGAAGAGAACAGTACCCCCTCCCATCGAGTCTTCCATTAGAAATATCCGAATTTCGCTGACTCCGATAGCCGATCAAGCATAGTGATCGCAAAATGCCTTTCGAAGAGATGGGGATAGGGAATCCAAGTACTTGGGGAAGGAGCCGGGACACTATCCATTACCATTGACCGCTACCTACCGGAGGGGAGATGTCGATCACGGAGTGGCCGGAGGAGGAGCGGCCGCGGGAGAAGCTGTTGTCCCGCGGCGCCCAGGCCCTTACCGGCGCCGAGCTGTTGGCGATCTTTCTCCGCACCGGTGTCTCGGGAAAGAGCGCGGTGGACCTGGCTCGGGACCTGCTCGCGGAGCTGGGGGGACTCAAGGGCCTGTTCGGCGCGGACCAGAAAGGCTTTTGCAGGGTCAGGGGCCTAGGCAAAGCAAAGTACGCCCAGGTGCAGGCCATGCTGGCATTGAGCCGCCGCTATCTGGAGGAGGAGATCAAGGACCGAGACCTGTTGACCAGCCCGGAAACGACACGCGCCTACCTCAAGGCCCAGCTGTACCACCATGCGCGCGAGGTCTTCGCCTGCGTCTTTCTCGACAACCGCCACCGCGTGATCCGCTGCGAAGAGCTCTTCCATGGCACCATCGACGGCGCTAATGTGCATCCGCGTGAAGTCGTGCGGCGCGCCCTGGAGCTGCACGCGGCCGCCGTCATCTTCGCCCACAACCACCCCTCGGGCGTCACCGAGGCGAGCCAGGCGGACCTGCGGATTACTCAACGTCTGAAAGATGCCCTCGCCCTGGTGGACGTGCGGGTGCTCGATCACTTCATCGTCGGCGAAGGGGATGCCGCGTCCCTGGCCGAGCAGGGGTTATTATAATCTATGCACAATTGGGGATGCCCAGGGACAACAAAATGGCTATGAACACCAATATTCTCTTAAATCGACACTGCGCGGGGTTCATCGCACGGCAGATCGAGAATGGTCGTTACAGTTCCGCCAGCGAGGTGATCGACGCCGGCTTGCGCTTGCTCGAAGAACGCGAACGAAGGCTCGAAACCCTACGCCGAGCCCTCATCGAAGGGGAAGAAAGCGGCGGCGATTCACCGCTCGACATGCACCAAATCCGACGCGCAGCAAGGGAGGAAGCGGGGTTGGATGCGTATAATCGTCAAGCGTCCGCGCGCTGGAAAGGACCTGAAAGACATCTGGTGCCACACCTCGCGGAAAGATATGCGAGCAGGTTACTACTCACTGAACGTGAACCGGCACGTTGTTTACTACGTGCTCACGCCGTCCTTGATCCGCATCATTCGAGTGCTGCATGCACGGATGGACCCGGATCTCCACTTGTATAACGCTGGAATAGACAGGGGTAACGGTGTGATCAGTACCGCGGAACAATCCGGGATCGGCGTTGACGATTATCTGGCGGGTGAGGAGACCGCGCCGATCAAGCATGAGTATGTCGCCGGCGAGGTCTTTGCGATGGCCGGTGCCGGTGAGGCCCACGTCACCGTCGCCGGCAATCTGTTTGCCGTGCTGCGCAACCACGTCCGCGGCAGCCCTTGTCGAGTCTATATCGCCGACATGAAGGTGCGGGTCGAGCCGGCGGATGCCTTCTACTACCCGGATGTATTCGTCACCTGCGATCCCGCCGACAGCCGGGAGAAGCGATTCAAGCGCAACCCGATCCTGGTGATCGAGGTCCTGTCCGACTCCACCGCCGCCTTCGACCGCGGGACCAAGTTCGCACATTATCGGCAGCTCGATTCGCTGCGGGAATATGTGCTCATCGAGCCGGAGCGGCTATCTGTCGATAGCTTCCGCCGCAACGCCGAGGGGGACTGGGTCCTGCACCCGGTGGCCGAAGGGGGGGAGCTGGTGCTTACCTCCATCGACTTCCGTTGCCCGGTGGCCGCGGTTTATGAAGACGTGACGCTCGGCTGAAGGGAGTTCTCGATCCAAATGACGACTACCCCGGAGACCTTCCGTGCCCAGGCCATGGCGCGTGGACTGTCCAGGAAAGCACTGGAGCCCGACCCTATTCGTCAGTTCCGGCACTGGTACGAGGAGGCGATCGCTACCGGCATCCCCGAGCCCAACGCCATGAGTCTGGCGACGGTGGCCGCGGACGGCCAGCCTTGGGTGCGCACCGTGCTGCTCAAGCTCTATGACGAGGCCGGCTTCGTGTTCTTTACCAATTACGAGAGCCGCAAGTCCGGACAGATGGCGGGGCAACCCAAGGTCGCCTTACTCTTTCCCTGGGTCGCGCTGGCCCGGCAGGTCCAGGTCACGGGCAGGGCCGGCCGGATTTCGACCGCCGAGTCCCTCAAGTACTTCGCCACCCGCCCCCGCGGCAGCCGGATCGGCGCCTGGGCCTCGCCTCAGAGCCGGGTCATCGGCTCCCGCTCCCTGCTGGATGCCAAGGTGGACGAGATACAGCGCAGGTTTTCCCGCGGCGAAGTCCCTTTGCCCAGCTTCTGGGGCGGTTTCCGGGTGGAGCCCGACACCATCGAGTTTTGGCAGGGCCGGGAGAGCCGGCTGCACGACCGCTTTCTTTACAGCCGTACCCCGCAGGCCGGTTGGCGCATCGAGCGGTTGGCGCCTTGAAAAATTCAAAGTGCCCATAAACGGTTACACTTGATTATTCAAAGAAAAAAATCCTGTTAATCCTGTCCTATTGGTGGTTGGCACGACGATTATGTCAACCGCCCCTAACCCCGGGTCACACGGTTGAACTCTTCCAGGCTGGTCATTCCCGCTTCGACCTTGCGTAGACCCGACGCGCGCAGGTCCATCACACCTTCGCGCCGGGCTTGCTCCGCGACCTGCAGGGCATTGCCGCCTTGCAGAATCAGGTGTCCGATCGCCTCGGAAATCGGCATGGCCTGAAAGATGCCGATACGCCCCCGGTATCCGTTGGTGCAATGCTCACAGCCGACCGCGCGGTAGAGCGTCAACTCTGCCTCGATTGCATGGCTGCTGAAGCCCTCTTCCAGCAAGGCGTCGGGTGAAAGCTGCTCGGGCTCCCTGCAATGGGGGCAAAGCCGCCGTACCAAACGCTGGGCCATGATCAGGTGAACCGAGGAAGCGATGTTGTAGAGGGGGATGCCCAGATTCGCCAGGCGGGTCAGGGACTGGGGTGCGTCGTTGGTGTGCAGGGTGGAGAGCACCAGGTGTCCCGTCTGGGCGGCCTTGACCGCGATCTCCGCCGTCTCCGGGTCACGAATCTCGCCGACCATGAGAATATCCGGGTCTTGGCGCAGCAAGGCCCGTAGCGCTGCCGCGAAGGTGAGCCCGGTCTTCAGGTTCATGTTGACCTGGTTGATGCCGGGCACCCGGATCTCCACCGGGTCCTCGACCGTCGAGATGTTGACCTCCGGTCGGTTGAGGATATCCAACGCGGGTATACAGGGAAACCGTCTTTCCCGAGCCCGTAGGTCCGGTTACGAGAATCATGCCGTAGGGTTTTTGAACGGCGGATAAGAATACGGATTTCTGCTCCGGCTCGAGGCCGAGCTGGTCGATGCCGACCAGATCCGCCGCTGCGTCCAGAATTCTCAGAACGACCTTCTCTCCATACAGGGTCGGCAGGGTGTTGACGCGGAAATCGATCTCCCGGTCGCGGCCGATCTTGAGCTTGATACGTCCGTCCTGGGGGACCCGGCGCTCGGCGATATTCATGCGCGACATCACCTTGAAGCGCGCGACCAGGCGCGCGGCGATATTTACCGGGGGATTGAACACTTCCCGCAGCAGGCCGTCCTGCCGGAAGCGGATGCGGCAATGCTTCTCGTAGGGCTCGAAGTGGATATCCGAGGCCCCGTTGTCGATGGCGTCCATCAGGCCCGTGGCGAACCCGATCTCGTCCAGGGCACGGTGGTTGGTAGGATCCGAAACACCGAGAAAGAGTCGATTGCCGCGCTGGAAGATGGGCAAGGCCCGGTGCTTACTCACCAGCTTTTCATCGACCAGATTCAGGGGGAGATCGGTAAGATCGACGGCATCCAGATCCAACACGGGCACCCCGAACTCATCGGCGGCGGCAAGGGCGATATGCCCGCTGTCCAGGTGCGCTTCTTCGACCAGATACCGGACGAATGATTGTCGGCGTTCGAGCGCCTCCCGGTGCGCGTTCCGTGCCTGCTCTTCCGAGAGCAGCCGGTCGCGCACCAGACGCCATGCGAAACCGGAAGGTTTGAGTGCCGCCTGACCAGCTGCCATGAACGCCTGCCCGGGTAGTGGCTGAATGTTAAGTTGTGAAGTCTGCCGGTCCCTGGCGTGTCATGTCGGCAGGGATTGCCGGAGTCTGCCGGTACCGGGGATGACAAAAACAGTGGGAGTATGAGTCATCAGCTCGCACAACGATGCTGCTTGAAATTTAAGGGACTATATACCTCGCTGGGCGAAGCCCCAACCCGGTAACCGTTCAGCCCCCACCTCGTCATTCCGGCTGGGACGCCGGAATCCAGCGTGGTAGGATGGGTAGAGACGCACCAATGAGCTTTGGGTATGTCAATCTCCTTGCCGCGCCGAAACCCATCTGAATTGAGTTGTTTTACTCATCGGATGCGTGGTGCGTGGGGACCAGGTCATTCCTTGCCGACCGGCCCGTCGGCTGTCTTTGCGCTCCCCTCGGCTCCCTCGGCAAGCAAGCGTAAAACTTCTCTCGCCTGCAACAAAGGGTAGCTCCTGCTTGGGATATAATCACGCGGGACCCGACAGGTACAGATAACCTCTATGTGAGCGATATGTCGGTCCTTCCATTTAGTTCGGCTGCAAATCCCGTGCGTACGCTTGCCGCTCTTGTGTTGAGGCTCTCGGATAAGATTTAGTCCGAATTCCTATAGCTTATCCCCAGGCGACAAGAAACAAAGATGAACAAGAAACAAAGATGAATAAGCATCATCGAGTAGAACGGGTACATTTGGAAAGTGGTAGATAATGACAGATAGCAACCCCATGAACGACCAAGAACTGGCCAATGATGGCTTGACCTATCCGCAAACCGAGTATTACTGCAAGACCCGGCCGGTGCCGGTGGCACCCCAGTTCGAGGCCATGGAGCAGGTGCGCAACTGGGCGCGGGCCAATTCGCTGTCGGTGCAGGCCTTCGGGACCGGCTGCGGGGCGGTCGAGCTGCGGCCCCTGCTGACGGCTCGTTACGACGCCTATCGCTTCGGTGTCATGCCTTCTCCCACCCCGCGTCAGTCCTGCGTCTTCATCATCGGCGGCTATGCCTCGGTGAAGACCCTCAAGCGTATCGTGGTCAGCTACGAGCAGATGCAGAACCCCAAGTTCGTGGTCGCCCTGGGGAGCTGTACCGTAAACGGGGGTATGTACTGGGACAGCTATAACACGATCAACCGCATCGATCACTATATCCCGGTGGATCTCTATATCTCCGGCTGCATGCCGCGGCCCGAGGCCCTGTTGGCCGGCTTCGTCAAGCTCAAGGCGCTGATCAAGGCCGGCAAGTGCGAGGGTGCCAACAGGTATGCGGAGAATTTCGACTGGTACAAGGCGAACCAGAAGAAGATCATCAAGGATTGGAACATGCCGGATTACAACTGGTAAGCACCGTCATGAAGCAGCTTTTCGAACGCCTCCGGCCCCTGTTCGCCGTGACCGATTTCAAGCGGCAGCGGGCCGATCTCGCCTTTCTGCACATCTCCAAGGACTATGCGGAGCTGTTGATCCGCCATCTGCGGGATCACGAGGGATTCTCCCACCTGGTGTTTTTTACCGCGGTGGATTACATCGAAGACGGCATCTTCCGGCTGATCTACATGCTGCATAACTATGAGACCAGGGACACCCTGGGGCTCCACGTGGAGCTGTCCCGAGACAAGCCGGTAATGACCTCGATCCATCCGCTCTGGGAGCAGGCCGCACTCTATCAGCGGGAGCTCAAGGAGATGTTCGGGATCGACTTTCCCGGCAGCCCAGGGGTCGATGAGGACTTTCTGCTGGAGGGCTGGGACGAGATTCCACCCATGCGCCGAGAGTTCGATACCCGAGCCTATGCGGAAAAAACCTTTTTTCCACGCGAGGGCCGTAAAAAAACCGATCCGCGTGCCCATATGCAGAAAACGCTCTACCCGGATGAGGGAGAGAAATGATGTCCGCGCCCGACCGTTCCCCCGACCGATCCAGGTACCCGGAGCTGGTGGACAGCAAGCCCGTCGTCGACCTGGACTCCGAGAAATACGTCAAGCTCTGGCATGGTCCCCAGCACCCCGGCATCACCGGCAATATGTCGCTGGAGCTCACCCTGTGCGGCGACGAGGTGGTGGAGTGCAAGACCCATGTGGGCTATCTGCACCGGGGTTTCGAGAAGCTCATGGAGCGCCGGACCTGGATCCAGAACTTTCCGGTGGTATGCCGGATCGCGGTGCCCGAGCCGGCCTTCAACGAATACCTGTATGCCGCGGGTCTGGAGGAGCTGGCGGGGATCGAGCCGCCGGAGCGGGCCCAGTGGATCCGCACCCTGAACCTGGAGATGATGAGATTGGCCAGCTTTCTCATGTGGCTGGGCGGACAGGCGGGGGCTTTCGGCAACGGCACCATCGGCCAATGGACGGTGACCCACCGGGACTATCTGCTGGACCTGTTCGAGGAGATGACCGGCGGGCGCATTTACCACATGTATATGCTCCCCGGCGGCGTGCGGTCCGGGCTACCCGATGGCTTCGAAGACCGGCTGGAGGCCGTTTTGAAGCGGGTCGAAAAACTCCTCAAAGAGATCGAGCTGGTCCTGCTCCACAACGCCGTGTTCAAGGCCAGGACCGTCGGCTTGGGGATCATCGACAAGGCAATGATCGACCGCTACGGGATCACGGGTCCCAATCAGCGGGCCTGCGGGATCGAACGGGATGTGCGCAAGGATTGTCCCTATCTCGTCTATGACCGCCTGGATTTCGAGATCATCACGGGCACCGCCTCGGATGTCTATGAGCGGACGCTGGTGAGATACCGGGAGATGCACCAGTGCATCGACCTGATCCGCCAGGTCCTGGAACGCATGCCGCGAGAGGGAGCCTTCCACGCGCCCCTGCCGAATGTCCTGCACTGGAAGATCCCGCCCGGCGCGACCTATGTCAAGGCCGAGTGTACCCGCGGCGAGAAGGGTTACTACATCGTCTCCGACGGCTCCCTCTACCCGCGCCGGATCTGCATCCGCGGTCCCAGCTACACCCACGCCTTCCCGGTAATGGAAAAAATGGCGGTCGGCACCGACATCGCCGACATCGCGGGCTTGATGGTTTCGCTGCACACCTATCCGCCCGAGATCGAGCGGTAGCCGCTTGTACGGCCGTGCCCAAGTGTCGATAACATGGGAATTATTTTTTGCCGCAAATGAACGCGAATGAATGCAAATGGTTGAAAACTGTGGAGGAATTCAAATAGAAGCTGTCAGGTTAAAAAGGATCGTAGCGAAAATGATCCTAACTGTGGGCATTTTTTCGCGCTTTCGAGGCGAATAGCCGGCCTATTTAACGAGAAAGGGCGGAAACAGGCACCAGTTTGGGACAGTTGCAGCCGATACTCTTTTAGCCGGACAGCTTCTTACTATTCAAATGTAGTGGCAGGCCGGATCAGGCGCGTATCCCAGCGTTGTGATGTCCATCGGATACGGTGAATTCCTGAAGCTCAAGGTGAAAACCAATGCAAATCGCCAATCCCATCTACGATGTGGTATTCAAATACCTCCTGCAGAATAACGAGATCGCCATCCTGATCCTCTCGACCATCATGGAGGAAGAGATCATCGCGCTGGATTTTCTGCCCCAGGAAACCTCCACGGCGTTGGAAAACCGCTCGTTCACCGTCTATCGATTGGATTTTTCCGCCCGCATCAGGACCCGAGAGGGGGCCGTCAAACATGTGGTCATCGAGATCCAGAAGGCCAAGTTCGCCGCCGACATCATGCGCTTTCGCCGTTATCTCGGGGAACAATACAAGCAAGGATTCATACTCGACGGCGGCGGTAAGATTCAAAAGGCGATCCCCATCATCAGCATCTATTTTTTGGGATATCCGCTGGAGCATGTGCAGGTGCCGGTCATCGAGGTGCTCAGAAGCTACTATGACGCCGCCACCGGGCAGACGATCCCCGCGCGGGAAGAATTCATCGAGAGCCTTACCCACGACAGCTTCGTGATCCAGATTCCCTACCTGGGTGCGGAGCGCAAAACGGCGGCGGAACGACTCCTGGCCGTTTTCGACCAACACCTGAAAGTAGCGGGTGACGAGCATTTCCTGGACATCGATGAGGGGACTTACCCGGAAGAATACCGGCAGGTCATCCGCTGGTTGAATCGGGCCATCACCGAACCAAAGATCAGACAGACCATGGACGTGGAGGATGACATACTGACGGAGCTGGAGGATAAGGAACGGCGGATTATGGGCATGAGTCAGGCCCTGGAGGAGAAGGACAAGGCCCTGGAAGAGAAGGACAAGGCTTTGGAAGAAAAGGACAAGGCTCTCAAGAAGAAGGATAAGACACTTGAGGAGAATGCCAAGGCCCTGGAGGAAAAGGATAGGCTGATTGCGGAGCTACAAAAACCGTAATGATGTGCTTTGGGTTGACGCAAAGAATCTGACTGGTAACGCTCAGGCTTATCTCCTAATGGTACAGGATTTCCAGGATTAACAGGATGTTATAATTTTTATTTAAGAAAAAAATAATCCTGTTAATCCCGTCCTATTAGCGGTTGGCACGACGATGATGTCAACAGCCCCTAGTTGAAAGCAGTGCCCGAAGACCGCGGTTTTCGGGTGCTGACCGAATACGAGAGATCAATCCTTATGCCGCTCAAAGACCTCATCGCCCCCTTCTATGTCTGGAAACGGGCCTTCGAAAAGCCCTATACCACGGCGAAACCGATCGAGGAACGCCCCGGCGCGGCCAACTACCGCGGGTTCCACACCAATGATATGGAGCTGTGCATCGGCTGCGGCACCTGCGAGACCATCTGCCAGAACGAGGCCATCGATATGGTGCCGGTACCGGGCATCGAGACCACGCCCGGAGATAGCGGCCTGCGGCCTATGGTCGACAACGGCCGCTGCTGTTGGTGCGCCCTGTGCGTCGATATCTGCACCACCGGCTCCCTGCGCATGACCAATGAATACATCTGGGTCAGCACCGACCCCGAGGTGTATCGGTTCATCCCAGGGACCGGCGATAACCCCTGGGACCACCAGGCCCTCGGCTACCGCCGGGACCCGGAATACCAGCTATTGAGCCTCAAGCGCCCGGACATGGAAATGCTGCCGCCGGAGCAAGGCCTGCAATCCTTCATGGAGATCGTGAAAGGCTACTCCGCGGAGCAGGCGAGAAAGGAAGCGGACCGCTGCGTGGACTGCGGCATCTGCGTCGCCACCTGTCCCGCGCACATGGACATCCCCGAGTACATCAAGGCGGTCCGCGACGGCGACTTCGAGACCGGCCTGCGCCTGCTCTATCGCACCAACCCGATGCCCGCCACCTGCGGGCGTATCTGCACCCATCGTTGCGAAGAGGTGTGCGCGGCCGGACACATGGGCGATCCGCTGGCGATCCGCTGGCTCAAACGGTACATCTGCGACCAGATACCCGAGGCGGAGTACGCCGACATCCTCCGGGACGAAGCCCCAAGCAACGGCCGCAAGATCGCCATCATTGGAACCGGCCCAGGCGGACTGAGCGCCGCCTATTACCTCGTCAAGCTGGGCTACGCGGTCACCCTGTACGAGGCCCATGAAAAAGCCGGCGGTATGTTGCGTTACGGGGTGCCCAGCTATCGCCTGCCCTACGATCAGCTCGACAAGGACATCGACTATATCCTCTCCCTGGGTGCAACCATCCACTACACTACCCGTATCGGCCGTGAGGTCGCATTCTCCGCGCTGATGGAAGAATACGATGCCGTCTTCTTCTCCACCGGCCTCACCGAGCCCTACGGATTGGGGGTGGAAGGGGAAGACCACCCGCGAGTCCTGTCCGGCCTCCGGGTGTTGGAGGACGTCACCCACGACCGGGACCCGGGCGTGGGTAAGCAGGTCGCCGTCATCGGCGGCGGCAACGTGGCCATGGACGCGGCGCGGGTCTCCCGTCGGCTCGGCGCCGAGGTCACCCTGCTCTATCGCCGCCGGATCGAGGATATGCCCGCCGACCCCGAAGAGATCCACGAGGCCCAGGCGGAGCAGGTACGGTTCGTGACCCAGGCCATCCCGGTGCGGGTAGAGGATGCGCCCTCTCCGGACCAGGTCACCATCCACTGGGGAGAAGCCGAGATGGTGGCCGACGACAAAGGCGGCCGGCCCCGGCCGGTGCTGCTGGAAGACCGTATGCACACCGAGACCTACGATTCCATTATCTCGGCCATCGGCCAGGGCGGGGACTATGAATTCCTATCCGGGGAGTATGCCGACCGGGTCGAGATGAAACGGGGTAAGGTCGTCTGCAACGCACATCGCCAGACCGGCGTTCCCAAGCTCTTCGTCGGCGGTGATATCGCCAACAAGACGGCGGATGCCATCAGCGCCATCGCAGACGGTCATCAGGCCGCGGTGGGGATCGATCGATTCCTATCCGGTTGATCTGATCGTCGTGCCAACCGCTAATCGGACAGGATTAACAGGATTTCCAGGATTAACAGGATTATTTTTCTTAAATAACAATTATAACATCTTGTTAATATTGGAAATCTTGTTAATCCTGTACCATTAAGAGACAAGCCCGGAGGTTAAGGTTTACTCCTTATTAGAAGCTGTCCGGTTAAACCGGATCATCGCGAAAAGGGGCTGAAGTGAAGGCGTTTTAAAAACGAAACCATCTGTGAGAATCTGCGTAATCTGTGGACGGAAAAGAAAATATGATCTTTTGTGTTCATTTGCGGATAAATCTTCCGTGCGGAGAAATCGATGAGCAGTCAGCTTGAAGACATCAAAGCCAAGGCCATGGCGGGTCTGGAACAGGAGTTTAAAGGCGAGGCACCGCTGGAGCCGACGCCGGGAAATCCCGAGACCGGCGCTCGATCCGACGCCATGGGCAGAGAAAGGATCCGGCAGACAAAAAAGCACATGGAGAGCTTCTGCCGGATACCCTTTCTGAACGACCTCTCGGATACGGAATGTGACCGATTGGCGGAAATCGTCACCGTCATGCGGTTACAGAAGGGCGACATCCTGATCGAGCAGGGAAAAAAGGACGACTCCCTCTATGTCCTCATCGAAGGACGCCTGCGGGTCAACCGGAGTACCGGCGGTGGGAGCCAAGTCACCCTGGCCTGCATCCGAGAGGGAGAGATGGCCGGTGAAATGGGCTTCCTCGACGACTCGGAGCACAGCGCCACACTACAGGCCGACGATACCTCGGAGATCCTTCAGATCAATCGGAACGATCTCGAAGGTTTGTTGGAAGAGCACCCGCAGACCGTCTACAAGCTGATGCGCGCCATCGCCCGCGAGGTGCATAAAATCACCCAGCGGATGAATATGCAGTTTGTGGAGATGAGCAACTACATCCACCATCAGCAGGGGCGGTATTGAGCATCCTCCCTGCCCTGGTCGAGTGGCTCAAGGCCCCGGAGCAAACCGGTCTGCGGCGGGCCTTTACCTCTTCCCTCATCAAGATCGCGACGTTACTATTTGAGAAAACGCACAGCAACGGTAGTCCGTAGACACGCCCTGGGTCCCAAGTGATTACAATGGAGCACGAAGCACTCGGCGGACAGCAGCGCACCCTCAGCTTCGCGATCAAGGACAGGCATGCCTTCCATACGGCATTCATGCCCTTCATCAGGAACGGTGGTCTGTTCATACCTACCACCGAGCGGTATCGGATCGGCGATGAGGTCCTCCTGTCGCTGCGGCTGATGGACGAGTCCGAGCCCACCTCCATCGTCGGCAAGGTCGTCTGGCTGACCCCCGCAGGCGCGGAGGGAAACCGGTTGGTCGGCGTCGGCATCCGGTTCAGCGATCAGGACCGGGGTGCCGCCCGCCGCAAGATCGAGGGCTACCTGGCCGATCTGCCCGCATCGGACCTTCCCACCCATACCCTGTGAGGTAGTGGTTAAATCAAGTGACATGATTGTGCAACCTATGTTTTTACCATCCATGGCACCTGGATTCCAGCAATCCCTGCCGGAATGACGAGGTGAGCGCTCGGGACCCAGCTTGGTGAACGGCAAGTCCCAGCCACAGCGTAGCGCGAGCCAACGCAGCCGACCGCAGACCAGGCCGCGCGCAAGCAGGGCATCCCTGATTGTACCGCCATGGGTGTCCTGAAAGCGTCGGACTGATTGAGTCACCCTCACCCCAACCCCTCTCCCTCCAGGGAGAGGGGCTTTTGGGGATTCGGTTCTCTATAGTGGACCCCGAATATCGGACCAGTGGCTAAGTTAAAGTTGAAGGCCATCTAAGCAAAGGAGACACGAGGGATGGCAAGCAAGAGAAGAGGGCACGCCCCGGAGTTCAAGGCCAAGGTGGCCTT
>Ga0209367_1007414_pt1 | contig 15124 bp, 7 predicted proteins | sample WorMetLIZISLAND2_FD_187412 | JGI IMG/M metagenome (GOLD analysis project Ga0209367, IMG submission 187412) | Marine gutless worms symbiont microbial communities from Max Planck institute for Marine Microbiology, Germany - Olavius geniculatus... ... | reverse complement strand
TGCAAATATGTGGAATAGTAAATGAGTTGTGAACTATAGATAAAATTTAAAATGTCGGCCGCCGCAACGTTAAATTTATTATTTTTGTCCATTTTGGTTAAATGGTCCATTTCTGGTGACAGCGGTCAGCATTTCTGCAAAATTTCGTTTGTCTACGTCAATCGGCGGCTGAGTTATTGCTGTTTGTGCAAAAATTTAAGATGGCGGTCGCCACCATCTTAAATTTTCTTTTTGTTCAATATTTTGGCATGCGTGTATGTAGGACCTCAAACGTAATACACTTGCCAATGTTTCTGCAAATATGTGGAATAGTAAATGAGTTGTGAACTATAGATAAAATTTAAAATGTCGGCCGCCGCAACGTTAAATTTATTATTTTTGTCCATTTTGGTTAAATGGTCCATTTCTGGTGACAGCGGTTAGCATTTCTGCAAAATTTCGTTCGTCTACGTCAATCGGCGGCTGAGTTATTGCTGATTGTGCAAAAATCCAAGATGGCGGCCGCCGCCATCTTGGATTTAATTTTTGTTTAATATTTCGGCATATCTGCATGTAGGACTGCTAGCGTAATACACGTACCAAATTTAGTGCAAATATGTGCAATAGTAAACGAGTTATAAAAGATAAATACAATTCAAAATGGCGGCCGCCGCCATCTTAAATTTATCATTTTTGTCTATTTTGGTCAAATGGTCTATTTCCGGTGGCAGCCGTTTATCACTGCAAAATTTCATTCATCTGCGCCAATCGGCGGCTGAGTTATTGCTCTTGTGCAAAAATTCAAGATAACCGCCGCTGTTATCTTGGATTTAATTTTTGTTTAATATTTTGGCATACCTGCACGTAGGACCTCCAGAATAATACACATGCAAAATTTCGTGCAAATATGTGCAATAGTAAACGAGTTTTGGACGACAAATGAAATTCAAAATGGCGGCCGCCGCCATTTTGGATTTAATATTTTTTGTTTATTTTGGTCAAATGGTCTATTTCCGGTGGCCGCCGTCTACATTACTGGAAAATTTTATTAATTTACGTGAATCGGCGGCTGAGCTATTGATGTTTGTGCAAAAAATCAAGACGGCGGCTGCTGTTATCTTGAATTATAATTTTGTAATGCTGGACCACCCACGAAGTTCATTTGTGCACCTGAAATTCATTTTTAAATTTCGTGTTGATCGAGTGCGTACTTTTCGAGATATTGCGATTCGAAAATTTCGCAAATTTGGTTTACAATGCTTATTCAGGCCCACAAAAAATTATTTTTTGGGGAAGTTTTGACCCCAAACAATATTTTTTATTATTGTGATTTTTAAAAAAACGATACCTTACGCGGAAGCACGAGTTTTGAGCCATAAACGGTCGTGATCGGTCTTTTAATGTGACCTGTAGGCGTGAGCAAGAATACAAAAAAAGATAGTACACAAAAAGTAACGGAAAATGCCCTCCCTACGCGGACCCTTTTCCCGTCGCCCTACATCAACCAAATTTTGCATGTGAAGTCGTATCACGGATATCTTTCTTGGTTTTAAGTTTCATTAACCCTTTAAACCCTGCTGTCCAGAAAACTGGCCATGAAATGTTTGACTTATACCGTTATGGCCGGTAAACCGGCCGCCGCCTGTTTAGATATATCCCTAGTGGTCTTTAAACCGGCCAGCGGTTCTGATACTTAGGCAGACCTTTGTTGATGTTAATTTATAAAATTCTATGTGCATGAGCCAGCGAAATAACTTCAGATAGTGTTGTAAACAATAACAGAAAAAGGACTCGACTTAGTGTGAAAGAAGTTGCTGAATTGCTGATGGATAGTGGTAAGGAAACTATTGGTAACGATGACTATGATAGCTCAGAACTGGAAACTGAAGACTACGACGTTTCTCAGAACATCCAATGTGTTACTGACACTGACGGTGCGTTGCTTGTAACTCAGCTGCACTTCACCTGTACTTTAGCTGTACTTACCTGTACAGTACAAACGACCGTTTGGCGTGCTGTGGGAACTGCTCCGTCATTTGTTATGTGGAATATAAGTTTTATGTTTCGGAACTACGTTTTATAGGTGTGACTTTTATGCATTGTAATTGCTCACTTTTTAAAATTCACAGTATTATTTCTTTTATGTGTACGGTTAATTTTTTCATTGTTTTTATTAGTCCGCCCGAAAACTATAGTTTTTAAAAGGACTTATGTTTTACTGCAAATGTTTTTTCCTTCACTCACGAGATCTCAGAGATGCGTGGGCCGACCGGCTGGAAATTTTGCACGATAATCAGCACTAGCCCAATTTTATAATGCCAATTCAAAATTTTAAAGGGCGCACCCCAAAAACATTTTAGAAGCCAAAAAATGCAAAATTTGGCCCAATTTTGGACGACTTCAAAATTCGGCAACGAACACCTCCGAAACGGATGAAGATATTCAAAATCGGATTGTCACTCCGTCTATCGCGATTTCTCCTGCGTTAGGCGAAACAAGTCCGCTAAAGTTTGGTCCAGTGACCTTGGAGATTTAGATGTGAAATCGTACCCCCCTAAAGCGCATTTTTCGGAAGACCATATTTCGTCCCCTAGGGGGTGCTGCGCCCCCAAATTTTTACACGCGCTAGAGAATGACCTTCTTACTAGCGCACCCCTTACCGGGGACGGCGGCCCCCCTTACAACGTTTTTCAAAGGGGGGTAAAAAATTGGCTTAAAATGTAAAAACTAGAAATTTGGGGCAAAGCCCAACGTGAGTCCGCCCGGCGCCCTAAGTCCGATTGGGGAGAAATTAAGGGTGGGGGTAAAATTTTCTCGGCACCAAAGTCACGTGGCCCGAACTCAAATGCACTGGCATACGCTGAACGCGCATTGTCGACTTAGGGTAGGTCAACATGAGCGCTTATAACTTTGTTCGTAGTAAACGGAGTTTCACAATTTTTTTTGTTCAACGCCAAAAAGATTGTTCTCGTCAACGTCATTTAGACTTTGTCGCTATCTTTATCGGTTCCAGAGATATTTGCGCTTAAACTTGAAAGTTGTCGTAAAACGTACTAAATTTTGGACAATTTTTTTGCCCTTTCAAATTTTAAAAGGGCTGTGCCCCCCAAAATTTGTACGTGCGTTAACACTGCAACTTAAAGGCACATCAAGCTCCAAAGTTTCGTCGGGCTACACCCCCTAACTCTGAAGTCATAAGCGCTCTTTTATTGCATTTTAAGCCAATTTTTGACCTTTCTTTGTAAGACGTTGTAAGGGAGGCCCCCGTTTCCTGTGGCAGTGCGCTAGTAAGACTTGGTCATTCTTTAGCGCGTGTAAAAATTTAGATGCGCAGCACCCCCTAGGAACCCAAATGTGGTCTTCCAAATAATGCAGCTTAGAGTAGGTCAAAATGAGCGCTTATAACTTTGTTCGTAGTAAACGTAATTTTACAAAAAATTTTTTGTTTAACGTTAAAAAGATCGTTTTCATCAACGCCATTTAGATTTTGTCGCTATCTTCATCGGTTTTAGAGATATTTGCGCTCAAACTTAAAAATTGTTGTAATACGTACTAAATTTTAGACGTTTTTGCTTTCCCAAATTTTAAAAGGGGCGGTGCCCCGAAATTTCGTACTTGCGTTAACATTTCAACCTAGAGCCGCGTCAAGTGCCAAAGTTTCGTCGGGCTACATTTCTTAACTCCGAAGTTATAAGCGCTAATTTATTTCATTTTAAACCAATATTTTTAACTTTTTTGAAAAAAAGTTGTAAGGAAAGCCCCCGCCACCGATGGGGGGTGCGCTAGTAAGCTTGGTCATTCTCTAGCGCGTGTAAAAATTTGGGGGCGCAGCACCCCTTAGAGGACGAAATATGGTCTTCCAGAATATGCACTTTTGGTGGGTACGATTTCACATCGAGATCTCTAAGGTCACTGAACCAAACTTTACCGGCCTTGTTTCGTCTAACGCAGGAGGAATCACGATAGAGGAATAAAAATCCGACTTTAAATATCTTTATCCGTTTCGAAGATATTCGCCGCCGAACATCGAAGTCGTCCGAAATCGAGTTAAATTTAGCATGTTTTGGCCCCGGAAATTTTTTTGGGGTGCGCCCCACAAAATATTAGACGGGCATTATAAAATACGGCCTAGTATTGACCATCGTGCAAAATTTCTCGCCGGTCGGCCAAAGCATCTCGGAGATCTCGCGTTAAAAAAAATGTAGCAAAAGATAAACAACCTAAAAAGTTGGGGCAAAACCCAACGTGAGTTTCCTTGGCGCAGTAAGTTTAATTGGAAGAAATAGGGGGGCGAAAGTAAAAGAGGGGTGAGAATTTCCCCAGCATCAAAGTCACGTGGCCTGAACTCAAAGGCATTGGCATACGCCGAACGCGCATTGTCGACTTAAGGTAGGTCAACATTAGCGCTTATAACTTTGCTCGTATTAAACCGAATTTTACAAATTTTTTTTGTTCAACGCCGAAAGAACAGCTCTTTTCAAAGCCGTTTAGATTATGTCATTATCTTTATCGGTTCCAAAAATATTTTTGCTCAAACTCGATAGTTATCGTAAATCGCACCGATTTTTAAACGTTTTTTTTCTCCCAAATTTTAAGTCGGGCGGTGCCCCCAAAATTTGTACTTGCGTTAACACCCCAACATAGAGACACGTCAAATATCAAAGTTTCGTTGGGCTAAACTTCCTAACACCGAAGTTATAAGCGATAATTTATAACATTTTAAGCCAATTTTTGACCCCCCTTTGAAAAAAGTTGTAAGTAGGGCCGCCGTCTCCGGTGATTGGTGCGCTATTAAGACTTGGTCATTCTTTAGCTCGTGTAAAAATTTGGGGCGCAGCACCCTTTAGGGGCCGAAATATGGTTTTCCGAAAAATGCGTTTTAGGTCGGTACGATTTCACATCGAGATCTCCAAGGTTACACTACCAAACTTCACCGGACGTATTTTGCCTAACGCAGGAGGAATCGCGGTAGATGGAATGGCTATCCGATTTTGAATATCTTCATCTGTTTGGAAAATATTCGTTGCCGAACTTTAAAGTCGTCCGAAATCGGGCTAAATTTTGCAGGTTTTCGGCCCCTAAAATTTTTTTGGGAAAGACTTCCCGAAATTTTCGACCGGCATTATAAAACTGGGCCCAGTACTGACCATCGTGCCGGTCGGTCCACGCATCTCGAAAATTTCGCGTTGAACAAAAATTTGTAGCAAAACATAAACAACCTAAAAATTTGGGGCAAAGCCCAACATGAGTCCATTCGGCGCCCTAAGTGCGATTGGGGGAAAATTAGGGGTGGCGGTAAAATTTCCTCGGCACCAGTCACGTGGCCTGAACTCAAATGCATTGCCATACGCCGAAGGCGCATTGTCGACTTAAGGTAGGTCAACATGGGCGCTTATAACTTTGTTCGTAGTAAACGAAATTTCACAAAAAATTTTTCTTCAACAGTGAAAAGATCGTTCTCGTCAACGCCGTTTAGATTTTGTCGCTGTCTTCATCGATTGCAGAGATATTTGCGGTCAAATTTAAAAGTTGTCGTAAAACGTACTAAATTTTGGACGTTTTTTGCCACCCCAAATTTTAAGGGGGCGGTGCCCCTAAATTTCGTACTTGCGTTAACATTCCAACCTAGAGCCGCATCAAGTGCCAAAGTTTCGTTGGGCTACACCCCCTAAGTCCGAAGTTATAAGCGCTCCTTTATTACATTTTAAGCCAATTTTTGACCTTCCTTTTAAAAAATTGTAAAAAAGGCTTCCGTCTACGTCGGGGAGTGCGCTAGTATGACTTGGTCATTTTCTAGCACGTGTAAAAATTTGGGGTCGCAGCACCCTCTAGGGGCCGAAATACGGTCTTCCGAAAAATGCTCTTTAAGGGGTACGATTTCACATCTAAATCTTCAAGGTCACTCGACCAAACTTCACCGTACTTGTTTCGCCTAACGCAGGATGAATCGCGATAAACGAAATGTCTATCCGATTTTGAATATCTTCATCCGTTTCGAAGATATTTACCGCCGAACTTTGAAGTCGTCCGAAATCAGGCTAAATTTTGCATGTTTTTGGCCCCTAAAATTTTTTTGGGGCGCGCCCTTCCAAAATTTTGGACCGGCATTATAAAATTAAATTTAGTACTGACTATCGTGCAAAATTTTACGCCGGTCGGCCCATGCATCTCGGAGATCTCACGTTGACAAAAAATTTGTAGCAAAACGTAAACAACCTAGAAATTTGCGGCAAAGCCCAACGTGAGTCCGCCCGGCGCCCTAAGTCCGATTGAAAAAAATTAGAGGGGGTCGGGGAGAATTTCCCCGGCATCAAAGTCACGTAGCCCGAACTCAAATGCATTGGCATACGCCGAACGCGCATTGTCGACTTAGGGTAGGTCAACATTAGCGCTTATAACTTGGTTCTTGGTGGACAGAATTTTACAAAGTTTTTTTTGTTTAACGCCCAAAGCAACAGAACGCTCTCGTTAACGCTGTTTAAATTATGTTGTTATCTTCATTGGTTCCAAAAATACTTGCGGTCAAACTCGAAAGTTGTCGTAAATGGCACCAATTTTTGAACGTTTTTTGACGTCCCAAATTTTAAGGGGGGCGTTGCCCCCAAATTTCGTACTTGCGTTAACACCCCAACCTAGAGCCGCGTCAAGTGCCAAAGTTTCGTCCGGCTACACCTCTTAACTCCCAAGTTATAAGCGCTAATTTATTGCGTTTTAAGCCAATTTTTAGTTCCCCCCTTTAAAAAAAGTTGTAAGGAAGGCCCCCGTCTTTGATGAAAGGTTTGCTAGTAAGACTTAGTCATTTTCTAGCGCGTGTAAAAATTTGGGGAACCCTAGGGGTTGAAATATGGTTTTCCGAAAAATGCGCTTTCGGTGGGTTTAATTCGACCTCTATATCTCCAAGGTCACTAAACCGAACTTAACCGGACTTGTTTTGCCTAACGTGGGAGGAGTCGTTGTCGAACGAGTAACTTAACCGATTTTGAATATTTTCATCCGTTCCAAAGAAATTGGCCGCCAAACTTTGAAGTCGACTGAAATCGGGCCAAATTTTGCATGTTTTTGGCATCTAAAAATTTTTGGGGAGGCTCCCCCAAAATTTTGGCCCGGGATTATAAAATCGAACATACTTAGGAGCATCGTGCAAAATTTTGCGCCGATCAGCCCACGGAGCTCGGAGATTACTAGAGGGGGAAAAAAGAAACCACAGCAAAACTTAAGTCCGATTCCGCAAGCTATCGCTTACGGGCGAACTAATTATCGCTTATAACTTCGGAGTTAGGAGGTGTAGCCCGACGAAACTTTGGTACTTGACGTGTCTCTATGTTGGAATGTTAACGCAAGTACAGATTTTGGGGGCACCGCCCCCTTAAAATTTGGGAAAGCAAAAAACGTTCAAAAAACGGTGCGATTTACAACAATTTTCGAGTTTGAGCGAAAATATCTCTGGAATCGATGAAGATAACGACATAATCTAAACGGCGTTTACGAGCACGATCCTTTCGGTGTTGAACAAAAAAAAATTTGTAAAATTCCGTTTACTATGAACACAGTTATGAGCGCTAAAGTTGATCTACCCTAAGTCGCATTTTTCGAAAAACCATATTTCGGCCCCTAGGTGGTGCTGCGCCCCCAAATTTTTACACGCGGTAAAGAATCACCAAGTCTTACTAGCGCACCCCCTACCGGGGACGGCGGCCCACTTACAATTTTTTTTGAAAATGGGTTAACAATTTGCTTAAAATGTAATAAATTAGCGCTTATAACTTCAGAGTTAGGGGGTGTAGCCCGACGAAACTTTGGCACTTGACGTGTCTTTATGTTGGGGTGTTAACGCAAGTAAAAATTTGGGGGGCACCGTCCCCTTAAAATTTGGGAAAACAAAAAACGTTCAAAAATCGGTGCGATTTATGACAATTTTCGAGTTTGAGCGCAAATATCTCTGGAACCGATAAAGATATCGACAAAATCTAAATGGCATTGACGAAAGCGATGCTTTCGGCGTTGAACAAAAAAAAATGTGAAATTTTGTCTACCACGAATCAAGTTATAAACGCTCATGTTGAAGTCATGTTGCCAATGCATTTGAGTTCGGGCCACGTGACTTTGATGCTGGGAAAATTTTCTCCCTTTTTACCCCCCCCCAATTTCTTCCAATCGGACTTAGGGCGCCGGGCGTACTTACGTTGAGCTTTACCTCAAATTTCTAGTTATCTTTATTTTTGTGCAGTAAATTTAATTTATTTTTGTGTGCCTAGTTGATTTTTTGGTTGTTGTGGTTACTGTTGTACTTTATGCATAAATTCATAATAATTATAATAATAGTAATAATAATTGGAAATAAAAAAAAAATAATAATAACAATAATTGTTCATTATCTAACCACCCTAACCTGTTTTTTCGCAAATCTGCTTTAGCATTTATTTGCTAAAATTTTTCTTCTATTTTTTTTTATTTTTGAATGTTTGTACAAAATTTTATTTTACAATCACAAAAATATTTGTTTTTGTTTGACAGGAACTGACACTTCACAGCCAGTTAAACGCAGTTAAAGCACTAAAAACTCACGTACTACAACACAAAGTTTAGATGAGCAGTTGCCACCTACCTGGAGTCATGACTGTTCATCATCTTCATCTGTTGATGCCGAATTTGTTCCGTTTCATACCACCGGTCCACGGAATCTGCCAGACTTATTGCAGCAAGACAGTAAACTTTCAGAATATTTGAATCTTTTTTGGACGGACGACTTGTGGCGCCTGCTGGTGGAAAATACGAATCGTTAGGCAGAATATGTCCGTGAAAAAAAACCAAATTGTTATGTTGCAAAAAAATTTGAACCTGTTACTGCAGATGAAATAAAAGCATTTTTTGGTTGTAGAATTGTCATTGAACTTTTAGTTCAAAAAGACCGATGCGAAAAGTATTGGCGTGTCAAAGACAATTGGCTTACACAGACTCCTGGATTTGGAAAAATATTTACACGTGATCGTTTTCTTGCCATCTAGTCTCTGATGCATTGCGTTGACGACAGAGATTGCACTGTAGACAAAACGGACAAAATTTATAAAAACAGGCCAGTATTTGATTGTCTTATAGAAAAATTTCCGTTGTATTACTATCCTGAGTGTGAGCTGTCCCTTGGTGAGGGAATGATCCCAACAAAAAACTCTCTGTCCTTCAAGCAGTATATCAAGGACAAACCCATAGGATGGGGCATAAAAACTTTTATCTTATGCGAAAGCAAGACCGGATACATATTAAATGCTTCAGTTTACACTGGAAAAAGTGTCAGTGATACAAGTTTCGTTGAAGAACTGGGAGTTACTCGATTATTGGTTGTTCGATTATCGCAGCCATATCATAGACTGAATTATTGCTTGTTCACAGATAGGTTCTACACCTTTGTTACTCTTGCGCAGTACATGCTTAAAAACTGACAAACTAGAATTTGTGGCACAGCAATGACAAACCGCAAGCTTTTTCCCAAATGTATTATTTACAAGAAGATGAACAGAGGAACGTCGGAAATAGTCTTCAATGGCTCCGTAGCAGTGGCTGTCTGGTGTGACAAGCAACCCATTTATTTTGTTGCCACAAAGTATGTTGACAGTCTTGAAGTTTCCGTGTTACGCTACTCAGCTTAACAACATAAGAGAGTTCCTGTAGCATGCCCAAAGATAGCACAAACATACAACAGCTTCATGGGAGGAACGGATAGAAATGACCAAGTGAAGAAGTTGTGTAAAATTCGTCGTCATTACAAATGGCCACGTCGGTTGCTAGTAAAGTTTTTTTATATGGGCAGTCTACAATGCTTACATCATTTATGATTACCAGGTCCCACACAAACGTGTGAGTCACAGATACGTGACGTTTCATTCGTTTGTTTCATTGCTGTGCCATGAACTTGTTGGAACATTTCGTCGATGTGCAGCCTCAGTGTCACGTCGACCCAGCAACACAGTGATAGCTGCTCGGCTAATCAACAGTGGTTTGTCTTCTCAACATCCTGCTGAGAGATCAGCATCTGCAGCATCGAATCAACACTGTGCTGTGTGTGCAGAACGATATAACAGAGCGAAACGCCAGGATCCGTTTGCGTCCAACTCTGCGCTTCCAAAACGCACAAAGACGGTGTATCGATGCACTGCATGCAATGTATATCTTTGTGTAAAAACTGGCAAGGATAACTGCTTTGCTGTGTACCATTTACTTGCTGAATATTGGCGCTAATGAAGATCATTTGGACAGTTTGGACTTTGGACACTGTTTCTTTATTTTCGCGTTGTTGCAAAATGTTGCCGTTTGCGTTGTGTAGGCCCTAAATGTCAATATATGCCTAAATAACATAACAAGTTCAGTGTCAAAATGTTTAGTTACTTTATGTATCTTATAAAAGTAATACATGTGTGCACAATTAGGATGATTTTGCTATTTATATTGACCGATCGGTTAAAAATGTGGTAGCTGTAAAAGGTCGAAATTTCGGCTTTTCCATTGACTTGGCACATCGCTTATACAACAACTTGTTGCTACCGCACATGCCGTGATAAGCGAGCACCGTGTACCTGCGCGCGTACTAAAAATAAACATTACGTCATACAACGCGCCTAAGCGCTTACAGGCCAACCGACTTCTGGAAAACCGTACAAAAATAGGCATTTACGCGCCTACCGGCCAAACAACTTTCCGATGACGCGCCGAGAAGGCGGTAGCCTACCTGAGCCCTTACAAAATGCTGACGCTAGGGCCGAAGAACTTTCGGTTAGGGTTGACGACCTGGCGTAGGAGCGCAAAGTAAGTTATTTTTGTGAGTCATTTATTTTCGGTTTTAGAACAACACGAGTTAAATGCTAAGTGGCTTTGACACACCTAAAACCACAGCAAAAAGTTAGGGTTATGCATATTTTTTGCTGTCAATCTTGTCAAAATAGCTAGTCTTGGTAGGGTTGAGTCACAGTTTTGGAGGCGGAGATAGGGTTTTAACATGGAGACAGATTACCCGCTGTGGGGCTGTTCCCCTAAGATGTATCTACTTTCATTTCTGAAAACTCGAACAAAAATGCAGAAAAAAATATCGCACATATATCTTACACAATTCGAGTTATAGCCAATTCTGTCCCGAAATTTTTTGTCATGGCAACGGGGGTCGGTCGGGAAAAATGCGATTGATAGCATTCGACGGCCCATCAACGAAAGCCTTTCTATAAGAGCAAAAATTTCGCAAAACAATTTTTACACAAACCGAGCTATAGCCAAAGTTGTCTTAAATGTCGTTGCCATGGCAACGGGATCGGTCGGAAGAAAATGCAATTGGCAGCATTCGATGGCCCATCTCCGAAAACCCTCCTTTAGGCGCAAAAATTTCGCAACAATCTTTTACGCAAGCCGAATTATAGCCAATTTTGCCCCAAATTTCGTTGTCATGGCAATGGGGGTCAACCAGGGGTAAATATAAATGTCACCGTTAATTAGGCCGTTTCGAAAATCATATCGGAATTTTCTTTATGGGCGCCGTTGTAATTTTTTTCAATTTTTTAAAAATAAATAAGTAAAAATAAAATTTTTATTTTATAACAATAAAAAGCACTTTCTTGCGCAAAACCGCGTCATTTGACGTATTAAGCGTAAAAATTAATTTAACGGACTCGCCAGTAGGCGAGTTCACGTACCAAAAAGTGTGGTAAGTTTTGAACAGGAGAGGTGTATATTTTACCTATATGGGGAGCAAAACCTTTGTGCGGATTGAGCCTAAATTTTTTGGTTGTAGGCGTCCACGACGTAATCACGCCGTTCAAATTTAATGACGATCGGTTAAGGGGTTTTGGGTTGGCTGAGGGTCAAATTTTGCCTTTTCCCATGTACTTTAAAGGTCGTCTTTACAACACTCATACTATCGTGCGATGTCGGAGCTCACTGTAAATACGTTGTGTAACAATTGCTAAAACGCGTTATGTTATGACAATGGCAGTCACGTGATAGGCAGATATTCCTTTTGACCCGCTGCGGCAGTATGAAAGGCAAAACGCAGTGATGACAACTGATCAGTTTAGCCGAGCGCTCAGACAGTGTACATCGACTGACAAGGTGCTGAGCTTTCGCATTTTTTAACGAAGCAACGAAAACCAGCAAAAGACCCTTCGTCCAAACAAAATCCACTGTTTAATAATAATTATGTAAGTGTACAAAACATCAGTTTATACACTTGTTAACAGCGACATGCAATGACTGACTTATCAAAAACAGCAAAAAATCATAAAAGGTGATATCCCTCACCATCACATTGTCTATTGACCATTGGACTCGGCATATGTGATTTTCTATTGGTGGTTCATTGGAACCATGCGTCTATCTTGCACCGTTACGGAGATATTGGGTCCTAAATATGATGGGGTCACGACCTTTACCTTTTGGGGTCACGTGACGTCATCGATCACGTGACCATCGGACTTGGCGTGAGCACTTTCTTATTGTTGGTCAATGATGACCATGCGTCTATCTTGCACAGATACGGAGATACGGGGCTTTAAAGATTTTGGGATCACGAGTTTGACCTTTTAAGGTAACGTGACGTCATCGATCACGTGACCATCGGTCTCGGCATATGTGGTTTCCTATTGGTGCTCCATTGAAACCATGTGTCTATCTTGCACCGTTACGTAGATATAACTCTCAGAGTTGCATTTGCCCATGTTAAAAGCCAAAAGTTCACTGCGCATGCTCCGTGTCACGTTACCTGTAAGCAGGGGGTCCAACTTTACCACATATTTGAAATTTACAAGTCTATATTGTTTATTCACTAAACAACTTTTATGACACTACGATGAGGATTAAAAGCCGTTTGTAGGCGAAAATTTTATACATAGGCATGATTTTAAAAGCCAAAAACGTTGACTACGCATGCCCCGTTTCACGTGACCCGTGGGTGGGCGGTCCAAAATGACCACATATTGGAATTTCCGAGGCCATATTGCCTATTCATTATACAACTTTTATGGACCTATGACGACGATTAAGGGCCGTTTATAGGTGCAATTTTTTATGGAAGAGCGTTTTTGGCCGAAAATTTCAAGTCCGTTTTGGACCCAATTTTCCACTTTGGAAAGATTTTTCAGGGATTAAATATTGACTTCAAATTTTGGTTTTTGAAAAGGTTTGACTCTTGCGTGAGGCCGCGTTGTTTGAGCCATCGCGCATAAAAATCCGCGGTTCGGTTTGACCTGTAAGTCGATCAACAAAAAAGTATATATATTGGAGAAAAATTTTTGTTATATTTTACCCATTTGTCGAAAAGCCTTCAATGGACAAATTTGCACGAAATTGCAGAAGTAATCACCTGTTTCAAATTTTGCGTCGATCGCTTGAGGGGTTTCGGGTCTGCGCCGGGTCGAATTTTGCCATTCTCTCTTGACTTAGCCGGTCGCCATAAACACGGGTCTACGCTACCGCGCGCCTGTGAACACTGTTTATTTACGGTCATTTCACAAAGATACTTTCGTCCGCAACCCTTCGCTTAACACGAACTCATTATGGTTAACAGACTATATTTCAAGGCCGAAGATACCCATAAAGCTGAGATCTTGCAAACACCCGGTACGAAAAACGAAGCGAAAGCAGCGGGTTGCTGGCGCATTACATTGGCGCCCAACACGCACGGCAAAAAAATGATTCGGCAACAACTAACAACGAAGTCTACCAAAGCACCAACGTCGAAGCTTAAAAGTGCTTTGCACAAAGACAAGGACGGTTCGTACAGTACGAAAGCACATACCATTTCACGTTGCCCGAAGGATTTAGGAATAAACGCTGAACGAGGAATGACCGAATACGAAGAGGACGAAACACCGTTACCCAGTGAAACAGTGGACTTAACGAAAGCATCTGCGAAAACAATTGCTGTTTCTTCAAATAAAAATTTCAAAAACGACCCCTTTGCCTTACCAATAACTCATCTACGAGCTCCATAGCTTCGTTGAAAACGACGCGTTAAAAACTCTAATAACCGCGGTCAGAGCGAAGACGTAATAAAAAACGAAGACCGAAAGCCAAAAACAGCGATTTTCAGCACCGTGATTCGTTTATACGCTGTTCTGTTCGTCGTAAAAGTTTTTCGTAGGTTGGATTTAGTAGTAAATGGAATTCGGCAAACCGTGATTCGTCAAGAAAACCGAGAAAGCATTTGACCTTTGCTTCGTCATCCTCCGAAAACGAAGAGACCGACAAAGACCGAAGCACTCTACTTAGAATTAGGCCCGATGCAAATCAAATCTTTTGCCAGGCGTGGACGAAACACCACAAGAAGATACAAGGTCGATTTGGCTCGACGTAAACGCCGAACGAATCGAGAAAAAAGTCGACGAAGTCATCACCGAGCCAAGCCCAAGTCAACAACTGCTTCGTCATCTGAGAGTACTTCGTCAAACAACGAACAGGACACAAAGACAACAGCCGTAACTAAACCGAAGCATATTCTGAAACCGCCAAAGTTTGATGGGACGACTTCGTTTGAAACATTCTGGGCCCAATTCTAGAATATTATGTATGACACAATTGTTGGGACCGAAGCACCGATCTTCTCTATTTTCGTAATTTTTTAAATAAAGATGTGGCCAACGTCTTGTAAGATTATGGAAAAAAGTGACCAAATCACTTTCCGGATTAACGAAAATATTAAAGATGCGTTTCGGAAAAAAAACTTTCGCCGACAAGCATCGTATTGAAATACGAAACCGACGAAAACAGAATAATGAGACTTTGCAGAGTTTGCATTTGGACATACGAAGCATTAGCTTTTCCGGATATGAAATACCGAAAGAGAGAGATGATATCGACGGATTATTTCCTCTATGCTCTGTAGATCCGAACTTCGCGTTGAAGGTTCGCAAAAAACATCCAAAAGACTTGGACTTAACATTACGAACAGCCTTACAGCTCAAGCTATGGACCAAAAACATCGAAAACTTAAAGCTGAAAAGTCTGAAAACCGTACGAAAAAAGCCAAGAAAGTGGAAGGAAGATGCTAAGCGTTTTTGCCGAAGATGCCCGGAATGCACCAAATACCACCGAAAAAAAATGACGAAGCAGAAGCCGTTAAAGCTTGTGGTCGCAGGCGCGCCGTACAAACGATGGTATATCGATTTAACAG
>Ga0209367_1007413_pt1 | contig 15126 bp, 8 predicted proteins | sample WorMetLIZISLAND2_FD_187412 | JGI IMG/M metagenome (GOLD analysis project Ga0209367, IMG submission 187412) | Marine gutless worms symbiont microbial communities from Max Planck institute for Marine Microbiology, Germany - Olavius geniculatus... ... | reverse complement strand
CAGAGCCATATAATAAGACTGGTTGGATGTAGGTACGATACAGTTGGACCTTGGTGAGGACGGAGATGCTGGAGCGCCATATTCCTCTATTCAAAAGGTTGAAACAGCTTTTGGCCAGACCAATTCAACGAAACACTTCATCGTCGACGTCATCGAAAATGCTGTTTTTATTGTACCCGAGGTGAAAAACGCTAAGAGTGTTTCGGTTAATAACTTTAGCAAATTTGAACTTATGTTTATAATTTTTGGCAGACAACATTGAAAAAGTAACGCGCAACTGGCAGTGTACTGATAGTCCACTTTGTCCGAATAGTGACGCCACTTTACCGTGTAAAATAAAACACTTCGTATTTTTACTTTACTTCATACCAAAATAAACAGAAGTACATAAAAATAGTCGTTTTTGCCTATAGCTGCTTTGGTTGTCAGCAACGATAACAAAACTTGCTATTAACTAACTTTTGAGTGAATAATTTTTTTACAAATGTACACTACTGCGACGCTAACGCATGCTGCAGAAATGACGCTACTCGCTGATAACTGCTGCTGCACAACGACGTTCCCGTTGTGCACGTGACGGCCACACTTAACATGGTGGCGAAAATCAAAATTAGGTTAAAAAATTTAATAAAAAGGAACTTATTTCTATGCCAACAATGTTTTAAGCTTTAATTTTTATTTATTAGTTTTCTTGTTTTCGTATTGCAGAGATTCATTTAGACGTTATCTTTCCGCGTTGGCATTTTCCATGACGTCACGATTACATTAGCTATACTTAGTAAGAAGTAAATTTTGAAGATAAGTTTTAGATGTTTTTAGTAAAGCGTATCATTATGATAATGTGTGCCGAAAAATATCAAAGTAAATTTACATTTGTTGACGTTATTCAGGAAAAAGTGTTGACTCTCTTTTTTCCGGACACGGTGTGCAGTATATGACGTCAGAGCTCTGCTGCGGCTTAAGAGGTGTGGCTGCAAAATTTTGGAAAAGGTGAAATTTTCTGAAAGGTACGACACTTCAGCGACATCCCACCTAACCCATATTTAGGCCACGTACAACACGGATCTTCTTGCAATATTTCGCCGACGTATGTCGGTCGTGCCGTTACAAAGTTATTGGCGATGCATAACTCTCAAGTGTAGTATAGATTTGCAGATTTGTTCCCGCTTTTATTGGCTGTGCTAGCATGCTTAAATGTGACCAGCGGTTCAATAACTGTTTGACTGTCAAATTAAAATTACTGAATTGGTGGTAGGCGCTTAATGTATAACAGACGCTTGTGAAAGTTTTGAACTGTCTGCTACTGGCTTTTGCGGCAAATCGTCGTTCGGGATCTTTCGCTGATTTTTGGAAACTTTTAGATTCTATGCCATTTGAGTGATTCGATGATCATATACTTTGGCATCTAAACAGTGTTTTAATTATTTGGCTACTTTTTGGTTTTGTTATGTATGTGAAAATGATTATGAAACACTGTAGGGGTGACGTTTTGGGACACCCTGTAGAGCATTAATCAAGCCATCAACAACCACGTGACTGATGGGGTCACCAGTGTGTGATCGATCTCACGCAGTCGGCTGAAAAGTGGGCAGTTTGATTGACTGATTGGATGACACGCGTCGTATGCTAGCTTAATTGGGTTTAACTCTCGCCGGTGCTCAAAGTGCTGAAAAAGAGATTAGCTATCGGATTTTATTATCTACGCAGTTTTTTCTTCTTTCTCCTCTAGGCCTCTATGCTCCGTGTGATCCGCCTAAACTACATTAAGTTACTTACGCGGTTCAGGCATGACAGGTTAAAAGGGTGGTGTTATAGCTCTTTATAGGAACTAAAAATACGTTCTGTGGAACGAGGTATCTGTCCCATTGCCACGCTATATAGCCTAGCAGCTTAGCAGCCGAGTTATAGTCAATTTTGTCCCAAAATTCGTTGCCACGGCAACAGGGTCGGCAGGGAAAAAATTTAAATGACACCGTTGGATAGCCCGGGCCCGAAAATAGGGGAGTAGGTGCAAACAGCGCGCAGTTATCTTTTAGGGGGACCGCGTTATACCACTTTAAAATCTTTTTGGCTGTAATGCAAAATTTTGCAACTTTCGAATAGTTGCTATGGCAACAAGGATCGATAATGGGTAAATTTAAATAACACCGTTAGATTGCTTGACCCCGAAAATAGGGGGCAGGTAAACACAGCGCGCAGTTATCTTTGATGGGGACCGAGTTATACCGCTTAAAATCTCTATAGGGCGTGGTGCAAATTTTAAAAAAAATTAGGGTAAAATAGGGGAAGGAGTTATCAGATTTTTATCCCAAACAAACTTGATCTTTTTTTCGGGCCCCGAATCACTGTGCAAAATTTCATCAGAATCGAGTCAAAATTGCGGCCGTGAGAGTGTTTACAGACAGACTGACAGAATGACAGACTGACAGACAGACGCAAGTGATTTTGTAATCTGTCCCTTGATATGCTACAGCAATGAGACAGATAATTAACCCATCAGAGAGCTACGGAGCGTCACCTGCCGTATGGGACCACACAGTGTTACCTGCCACTCGACACAGGTGAACTTGTTTCGCCTTAATCCCAGTCAGATAGGCCGGTACTTGATTTATCTACCCCGGAGGGATGGAAGGCTGAGTTGACCTAAGCGGCTGGTTACATACCGAGATGGTTTACGTGCTTGCAGGCAGTCACCCATTCAAGTACTAACCTGGATCGGCATAGAGTAGGCCTAACTTCGTTGATCAGATGAAACGCGTTACCGCTACGCCAAGCCACTATACCTGAGTCTGTTTTGAGCACTGGAATAACCGCAGGACCAGTTGACATTCTCTCATAACTCTCCGCAGTTATTGTTGCTTTTTTTCATTTCTGAAGATTGAAGACCAGTGATGACGACACGAAAGATCTCCATGCTGTTCGGTTTCTAGCCATCGTAATGCCCTCTGAAATCGATATACCAGTCCAGTCTTTCACATCATCTGACAAGCGTCGTTTTGGTCTGCCTCGAGATCTGATACCATTGATGCGACCATGTCTGTAGAGAGGTTTTCAGCTCTGACAACATGGTCCAAGTACTTCAAATTACGCCGTTGAATAGTTGTCAGAAAGGGGTTGGGCCTACTCGGTGTCAATTCATCTAGAATAGACTGGTTTATCCTGTGTTTTGTTCAGCTGATCCTCATCATTCTACGATATGCTGTCATTTCAAAAGCTTCAAGTCTCTTTCTGTCTGCTGTTTTCACCAACACCATGATTCACTACCGCAGGATGCAACTGTCTTCAAAATGTTACTGAAACAAATTACATGTACTCTTTGCATCTAGTCTGTTATTTTGCAGTAGGCTTACTCTTAATTTAGTTGGCTTAGATGCTGTTCAGTGTGTAACTGTTTTTATAGTTTTTATGAAAATATACTTTAGCTACCAGTACATTGCAACATTGCTACATTGCAACTAAATGCATAAATTTTTCAGACCTCAGTATGGGGCATACTCCTCACTTGGCAGTTGTCATTGTGTAGTTGTCGAAATACAGTTCCCATAGTAACACTGTTCAGGTACAGTCTCGTAGTTGCCATAGTAACACATCGGCTAGTTCGTGGAATTCAGCTATTAACATTCCAGCACGGTCAGCTAGCTCGGTCGACTTGCGTGGTCGGTTGGTCAGCGATGCAGTGACGTCATTCGTTACGTCACAGCGTCATGTGACTGGTCATGTGTGTGAACGCAGCTGATACGGCAGAATCGCGAATGCTCGTTGATACTCTGTAGCATGTAGGTCTATAGGCAGACCGTACGACTGTTAAGGCTTCTGAATCCCAAATCTGCAGGGGCCCACGACATTTCTCTCTGGTTGTCAAGTTTTTTTTGTGTTCTTTATGTTCTCTTCAACGCCAGAAAACAACCTTTTCCCCGAAGTTGCCCCAAATCATTTCTCTTTTTTTCCGCGTTTTTTTATATTTCCTTCTTTCTTTTTCCACTTTTTTCCTCCTCACTTTAAAAACCACTTAGGAGGTCTGGCGGAAAGTTAGTTGTAAGCTGTTTCAATTGGGGTTCAAGGCAAAGCCCAGCCGTAAACGCATTTTGCAACCATTAAAATTGTGGACGATAGTAATACAACACACAGACAATCAACTGCGTAGTAGCCCGGTGGGTGGGCCTAAGGCCTATCTAATTTTGGTGAAGTACATCTCGTAGTACAAAAACTGTATGATGCAGATGAACAAGGATTATTCGTTTAATTATGAAAAAATGCGATGACGTTTAGTACGGATGAGAGTCGACTGGGACGTGCAGCGACTGAGTTCCGTGAGGTAAGTTTTCATCCCTGGAATGTCTCGGAATCTAAGTTATCGACGGTGACCTAGGTAGCCCCGCTAACAACGTTCGCACGCAGCTAGCGTCAGGCATGAGCGGTACAAAACACACATTGCGTGACAGTCCAAGAAGTTTGAAACCCATGTACCGAGCCGCCAGCAGATCAGATCGGGTCGGCGGCTAGTCGGCTGATGACGGCGGGAAATGATCACGCGCCGTCTGCAGTCAGTCGGTGCTTGATGGCACAAATGCAACTCACTTCGCTGGTCGCTCGGTCGGTCATCATCTGAATTGCAAAGCGATTCCATACCGATGCAGCTGACCCAGCCCAGCTGTTGTAGAGACTATCAGCGCAGCTTGATGATGACTCTTGTGATCCGGCTTGCCTAGGTTCTAGTAGTGGGATTCCGTGTGAAGTCCGGGAACCTGGTGTAAATAACGGTGAGTTTTTCACCGGTCAAGCGTCAAACTGTTAGGTGTTTAAAAAATCAAAACGTAATGCTGGAAACTGGGTTTAGTGGGAGTTTATTTAGCTGACTCTAGACGTCGAGTACAAAAAAACGACCAAAGCGAGACAAGAAGACCGCCAAAAAGTGTTTCTTGTAAAATGTGATTGATCGACAGTGTTTGAGCCGAATTTAAAAATATGCCCGATAGGACGCAACAAATTTAGGTGTACGTTGCTAGTTTCCGAAAGCCGCTCACAATACCCTTCTAAAACGATTAAAGTTTACTCGTTTGTATGCTGCATTTACTTCTAAAGTGTATTAATTAGCATCTCGAGTGTCTTACAGAGTTTTCAGATTTTGAATGGTTAGCTGAGAACACAAACTAGGGTACAGTGTGTGAATACCGGGTAGGCGCCGCTGACTTAAGTCCCTAACAATGAAAAGGAGATAGACACGCTCTGGTCGCCAACGGCTAACACCTATCGGCGTGCCTGGGCTTCACTCAGTCACGGTCGCTGCGGCTGCTGCTGCTGGCGTTCTGCTAGTGACGTTTGATATTGATGCATCGAGTGCAGCTACAGGAAGTCACTTCTGGACGAAACGCCGTCGGATCAGTACACGCTGGTAGATTTCTCTCGTCTGTGAACTGCCATGGTTTGGGAAACTTTGATTTACCGATGAAGAAGGAACCTGGGGCGACGGCGGCGCGCTTTCTCAAGTGCCGTGGTGTCCAAGCAAAGATTTTGAGTCTGTCCCCGCGGGGTCTAGGACCAAAACTTCGGTGAAACATTTGCTGCACTTCTTTTGCAATTAGAGCGGCTTTCTAGACACATTATCTGAAATAAAAAGATAAAGCGTTTTTATTGGTTAATCAATCAATCGGTCGTTTATTTAGATCAGATGCAGCTTTACAAGCCAACTGTATGATGAAGAAAGATGTGTATGCTGAACCACTGTCTCTGGGTTACAATAGCTGAGTGTTAGGCGAACTTATGCACTCCAAACAGTGGTATAACTATAAGGGCTTTTCGCGAGTTTTGTGCGTCTTGCTTTAGCATTGACTGCCATGTAGTCTGTGGATGGCTGTTTGCAGTTTGCCATGCAAATAAATTGATTGAGTGATCGATTGGTTATTCTTTCTGTGCTGCCGAACGGTCGGTCGATATTGTAAGCCTAACAGCCTCTGTCGTTCGTTTGGTCACGCTTGAGCGCAGCCGTTGGGTGCTAGCAACTCGTTGTACCACGGCAGACACAGTGCTGGAGAAAAGATAGCCAGTACGAGTGCGACAGTGGGATAAGAATACATGGACCGGCGTTGTAGGCCTGTATATAGCGGCGTTCCTCTCCGAGGCCGTTCGTCTGCTTCCAGTCGGTGCTATGCAGATGGACGGCGTGACAGAAACAGAGCGAAGAAAACGAGAGGGGGAGTCAGAGAGTGATGCTGGACGTGCGTCTGGAATCAAATGCGCATCACGTACGGTGCGCATGCTAGTAGTAGCCTAGTCCACTACCGCCCGTCGTTACATTGTCCACCTCCTTGTTGTTGTTGTTGTTGTTGTTGCTGCTGCTGCTGTTGCTGAGTGCTGGATCTGATGAGTGGTCGACTGGACGCGGCACATTTGTTTCCGCGTAGACGACGCTGGTGACCACTGACCACTAGCGCAGCTGCAGCGGCTGGCAATTCACGCTCCAGCAGCATGCAGCCAAGTGACGTCTATCCCCCAATCCCCCCTCACAGACTGTTGCTCCCCCGAGACCACAGCCCTGTGTGAGAACGGACGACATACTTTCTCATTAGTGATTTAGCCGTTTAATAGCGCGACGCTCAGTCGACACCGCTCGAGCAGTTCTCTTCGGTTTATGTCCCGTTTAGTCCGCACTTACCGACTGCCTTGGCCAGTACGTACAATCACACGGCATTACGCATAGGCACGCGCAATATGACAGTAAAATGCTATTTTCGCATTCTGGTGGGTGCCGGTTTGGCTTCGTGGTAAACTGTCAGCAGCCTTTGATATATCAGCAGAGTTGATATGCGGCCTACTAATCGACCGCATTAGTTACGGATGTTGCTTGCCGTTTGTCCGTGCAAGTGCAAAAAAACAAAATTGGTGTGAACGTTTCATACTGCAACAGTAACCGGTGTGCCGATTCATTTTCGGTTTACAAAATTAAAGGAAGGTCATTGAAATTGAATGTCCAAAGTCTCCGGGAAATAGCGCATATTTTGCGTACATGTTTACTTGCGGGTGGCGGCTTGCGCGCCGGTGACTTCGCCCACTGCACATTAGGTGCAGTGCAGTGGGCGAGTACGCGCAGCTAGGCGGACGACCGCATACATGTCGGCACACGTGACAATATCTTTGCTTGTTTTACGTCGAACTCAATTATTGCCCAGAAGAGTGATCTTTTGCCGGCATCTAACTAAACTTCTAGGTTATGTCAGCGTTGTTATTAGTTAGTGTAGACGCAATTCTTCCCGGAAAATATACAGCCAATAATGGTTTATCATGCAGAAAGAACATGTGCTCATTGTGCTGCTACCTTGTTGATTTCGGTAAATGTTGAACGTAAAGGCGATAAAAACAGAAACGGGATGAAAAATTTTCTAGTTTTTTTCCAAAATTCTAGAAAAGTAAATCTGACCGAATTAGTAATTGGAATATTTTTAAAAATAATTTTCATTGTCTAAAAAGATACTAAATGTATTCATATCTCTCTGATTTTTTGCCACAATACCGGTCACCCGTTAATTTCTTCCTGACACAAACTGGACTGATCAAAAAGTGAGAAGAACTATACATATAGTGGTTATCGGCCATCAATCAAAGTCGCCATGCAAGCAGATGTCGTTCGTGGGTTAATTACTGTTTTTCGTCTAGCAGACGCTAAAGATTTTATAGTTGCCACAAGCTCAAATTTCACTGATTCGATTCGTTGCTGACTTGTTGCACAATATATGTGGATTTGCTGTACACTTTCAAAAAAATCCTGAATGTGTTCTACGGCTTGTGACACTTTGTGCAACGAATCCGCAACAGTTCAGTCTGGGTTTGAAACTCCATCGGATGCATGCGACAGTTTGACGCGACTGGGACAGGATGAAGTGTGCACGCGATGTAAGCCTTGCATGTGACGCCGACGTCGCCACATCGCGTTATGTTCCTACTTTACCTTGTAAAAACCAGCGACGATCTTTAGGGCATACAGTGCAGCATCAGACGCGAAGTCTTCACATAGGATTTATCTTTTCGTCAAACCGGAATTTCGCATCTTTCGAGTATCCCACGATCTTAGTCTGGCAGTGTATTGGGGCGTCATGCAGAAGCGTGTCGACCACACGTGGTAGCATGTGACGCTGACGTCACGTGTGACGTCATATCACGTAAGACGCTGACGTCACGTGACCGGCGGCGCCGAGGATTTATCAGTCGACCTTTGAACTGGTCCCAGAGTCCCTGCCGCCGGCCAGTCAGTCGGTCAGTCGGTCAGTCGGTCTGTATCGATCACGAAATCACGCGACGTGACAGTCGCCTCTAGCCGCTGTCGCTACAACAACAGCAACAACAACAACTGAATAATGCTCCGAGATCTGCCAGACAGTGAAACATGATTTTCAGATAGGCGTGACTATTAGGTAAGTAAGCCAGGGTGCTTATTTTAGCCGGAATACTTCAAACCAAAAAGCACAATGTGCCGCAGCTTCAAACAATGAAAAACGTTTTCAATGGTCGCCTGAAACCCCAAAAGTAATGTTTTGCTGTCAAATTTCGACCAATAGAAAATGCATTTAAAAAGGCCCTCGTAAAGCAACAACAGAGGGGCAGGTACCCGATTTAACACACTGTGTTATTGGACCCCACAACTGTACCCGCTAAACGGCTTAAGCAAGGTGCGCGAGTGTGACAGACGACAGACAGACCACGGTACGGAGAAATGTGTCACAATAACCGGAATTGCTTTTAGCGATGGCCCTTAAATGATGGCCATAAAGTCTGCTAAGCTGTTGGTTCGTTTAAGTCGACTGCAGAAACAAGCAACAACGGCCAAAATTCATTCGACACTGATCGTTGTCGCTAAGAGTCGTGCGTATGTTCGGCCGTAACTTCAGTTAATTGCAAATTGCAATGCAAATTTTTACTGCTTTCCTGTTTGCCCAAATTTATCTCTGCCGCAAGAGACTGGAGCCCCTGCAGGCTCATATAGCCTAATATAGTGCTAGGCCTACTTATACTTGGGTACCACGAGTGTTCCTGCGAAATGGCGTCTCATTTCATGCATCCAACAGCATTAGCTTTTTTACGAGTGTGGCAGACATATAGAACACGCCACGTTAACATTTGTCACAATAGGCGGCGTCTCTGACGTATCAGTGGTGCCGCCTAATCGTGACACTGCCCTCGAGCGCTTGGTTATATGTGGAGATTCCTGGGTAACTGCCCCGACTTGCCCATTCCTAAATCCAGTTCCGTGTCGTGTCCAGTAGCTCGAACCAATGAGTGCGGTCGCGCAATGTCACACTACGTAAGTTACTGTGACCACACCCATTCGTCGTCCAGTCGTGTGTTGTTACGTGACAACAACAGAAGTCTGATGATGATATCCCCATGACTTGTCACGGCGCCGTCATCGCGTCTAGCGACCGTTGGGTGGCTGCTATTATAACGACTGAACGCCTAGTAGTTTGCTGCTTGTTGTCGTGTGTGCAGGCGCACGTGCGGGCGATGTTGATCAAGCGTCGGACCACACAAGAAGGCGAGGTGATCCCGCTTTACCAGTACGATCTACTGCTGGGCGAGGCGGCCGAGGTGGACGACCGGCTGTTCATGGTCTGGCCGATCATTGTAGAACATCGCATCAACAAGGACAGTCCATTCTGGGACCTGTCTGCGGAAAGCCTTCAGCAGGAAGTGTTTGAACTGGTCGTCGTACTTGAAGGTATTGTCGAGTCGACAGGAATGACGACGCAGGCGCGAACGTCATACCTGCCCAACGAGATCCTTTGGGGTCACCGTTTCGAGCGTCTGGTGACGTACCAGCGCGACACGAACCAGTACATGATCGACTACTCACGCTTTCACTCGACCGTCGCCATTGACATGCCGCCGTACAGTGCCAAGCAGCTTAGTGAGATGACCGGTGGTCGACGAGGCAGCACTAGCAGTAGCATCTCGTCGGGGAGTGGCGACGATGACGCAGAGGCTGACATGGCAGCGGCGTCAGTACAGTCAGACCCACCGGCCTCCAAGCCAGTCCGGGTGGGGTCGGTGTCCGGTCCGTCAGTGAACGGGCGGCGGCGGACGATCCCGTCTCTGACGAGATCTAACGGCATCAGTAGCGCGGCGCTAGCGGCGTTTGATCTTCAGCCTGACGATGAACAGTCGTTCCAGACGATGATCGACTGTAACCGCGTTGCACTCACCACCAATACCGACGCCGATAATGGAACCTACGGCTTTTTCTGACCGTCGCGATCAAATAATGTGACCACTGGCCTCTACGTAGGACTTTTAGTGGGGGAGCAAAATGATCTGGGACTACATCAGTACAGTGTCGTATAAATAGGGCTCGGTACAGTATACGCCATGAAGCAGTGAAATCTTAAAACGTCGACAACGACGCGTCTCGCTTCTTCTGGCAACTGCGATCAAACGTGGCCAGAAGTCCATGCTTTTTCATTTCCGCCAATGAATGAGGAGATTATGAGATTAATCGTTCTGTCCGTCGTTGTGTGTGTGTGTGTGTGTCTTTCTGTGTACACGAATTGGCGCAGACAATGCACTCTCACAAACGCCTTCTAATTTTTAAATGGGGTACCAAATTGACAAGATCATCTGTTTTTTTTCTTATCTGATAGCCGACGTTGTGTGCATCCAATTTCGCCAGTTACTTAAACAAAGGGGAAAAGAGACCACCCATCTCGCTCCTGATTCCGCCTCTGGGTCTGGCCGTTTATACGTCTTTGGACGTATGATATGATATGTATGCTGCTTTTTAACTGTGCAGTATTTATTTCTTGGCGTACTTCGCAGCCGAAAATGATCATTATTTTGATCTGATCATTTGTATCGGCCGCTTGCATAATTCATAAACCACAATTTTAAACGGGCAAGATTAAATGCGAATGAAACGTTAGTTTTACTATCCTCTGGCGAGCGTGGCAGTCAAAATACGTCGGCTTGCTGTAAGCATCCATTTTTGCGAAAACGCATTTTCGCATTTTTCGTTGTCAGGCAGTGTATGTGATCGAGTTAACCACTTTCAATCACGGTGACGTCTCATCCGTGGCCGTAGAAAGCGCGGCGATTGCGAAGTATGCCAGAAACAATAATGATGCCTTGTCGATCCATTTGTCTACATAATTATAACGCAGTCATTTATGCATTTATTCACTCCGATTTATATTCAAACTCATATCATCTGCTTGTGCGTGGTGCATTGACATCATAGACAATTGCCGAAAACAGTATCGTGACGATTTTTAAAATAATTTTCACTGACTAGTAGAATGTGAAACAAAATAGTTTATTTTACAAATTTATCTTCTATTTATACTACAACATAGATTTTTTATAGCTGTATTCTATGTGTTATTTGACATATGGTTGAGATTATTTATAACAAAATCTGTGAACTGACGAAATTATATTTATTAGGCTACTCTGCTTATTTTCTTGATGGTATCATAATGTTTACAGCCGGTGGCTGTGGTGCGAATCGGATTAAACGGAACATCATAGTGTTATAGAACGCGGCATAAGCAAGCCAAGTTTCAGTCGAATAGCTGCAAAATTGCAATGCACTGAAAAACAAATTATGCATCGTCTCTATTAATAATGTGCAAACATCAAGGTTTGCGAGATAAGTCTTTTCAAAAAGCAGGAGAAATTTTTACCCCTATAGCCCGTCAATTTATTTGCGGGTGTTATAATTGCGACATAATCTAAGATTGGGAGAGGGTATCCATTATTTCATAATTTACTTTATTAGCATACTGCACAAGTTTACACCAAATTCGAAAAAGTGATTAAAATGGCCTTGGGGAGCAATGTCATTTTAATTTTAGATTTACTTTCAATAAAAGACAAAAAGCAGTAGTCGCTCTTTGAATTTTTCTTTGAAATCGAGCCGCGCGTTGATGTAAGGTTACAAAATTTGTCATTCTTTAATAAAACAATCTTATTTATATAAGAACTGCAACCATTGTTGTATAAGCGCTGACACAAAGATGCACAAATATAAAACTGTAAAAACAAACACTATTACACATTATATATAGGCCTAGCTTAGACGTCTATATCTGGCTACTGAAAATGATTTAATACATAATAAACCAATGCATTATCTCATACTTATACTTTGTATTTTTGGCGGTTTTATATCAATGCTTGTGCTACAACATTGAATAAATTAATTGCAGTTTTTTCAAAATAAATTTCTATACTGCCGGTAGCATTGTGCTTTTTATCGTTGAGAAAATGCACTGCAGCACGCACATAACAATAAGCGCCGTTTTTTGTTTTTTTTTGCTCCGAGTGCGAACAAGATTGTGTCAGATGTCACTGCCGTTTTCAACCTTCTTTGCCGCAACTTTTCCATATTCCGTTAACTGTTTGCCCGATTAATTGTTTGACTTTTTTAGCAACTTGCATTCGTGTATGTAGATTTCATTTGGTGATCACGGTATACGCCTGAACAGCTATACAGGGTGGCTCGCAAAAGTTAAATGTAGAGCCTATGTGCTTCTACGTGGATCGCGCAATCAGACAGTTCTGAAAAAGGTTCGCCTCGATCGTGTTTGTTAAGAGACTGAGTCTGAGACTAATGGAGAAAAACGTCAGGCTGTGCAGTACGCACAGTGCTGTCAAGTTCCAATACGGCTTAGTATACAACTGTATTCAGTGATAGTTCATTTTCCTTAGTTGATTACGACACCAACAAAGAAGACGATTTTTCGAGCACGTTTTCTATTTTACGAAACTTCTGGCAGATATTTCGACCAAGATGTTTCCCTGCAGTCAATTGCTGACAGTCGAGAGACGGCGAACGATTCTAATTGCATGTACTCATCGCTGATTATCATGATAGACGAGTAGCCGTCATCAACAAAATGTCGTCATTCTCCCGGCCATTCGGTTTTAGTCGTATTTCTCCAAGGACATATTATTGCTGAATATCTAGACCACCGCAAGATAGACGCGTGATTATGCCTACGCTCCATTATCTCCGCATGTTATGGACTTGTTGCACAACCTTTTGTGCAACATTTTGCACGACAAATTCACAACAAATTGAAGTTAGTGGAACCTGAGCTTAAACGAATCGTTGTTAAGTTATGTTATGTTACGTCTAGTCGTGCCTTGGCCGAGATGTAGCAGGTCTATCATGCGGTATTAGAACAGAACAGCCTTGATGGAGGTTGTATTGGCAAATATTACGTCCGTCCCCGCAGACTACTTACTGGCCGACCATTCAAACAGACCTCATCTACGACCACTTAAGGCGAGTACGAAACGACAGAAACGACCTGAACCGCCAGTTCGTTAGCTTGTACAGTCCGTGCAACACCACTGAACTGACATTTTAGTACAATGCAGTTTTGTCGTTTTGTAAACTTTTTAAACGCAACTGAACTGAACTGAGATTTCGGTTCACTTCATTTTAGACAGTTTATTTCGTTCGCTCTGTACGCACCTTAAGAAGTTAAGAACTAAAAGAAAGCAAAGACGAGTAAGCGTACAAGGTCCTCAGCATGCTACTGCTTCTGGCGCGGTGCTGCCTCGTCTCTAGCGCTCCATTTTTTCACAGAATCATTGCAAACATTAAATGACCGTTATTTTAAAATTTTTCCCCAAAAAAAACTGTCTACGAATAGCGAAGAATCTAATGCATGCATCGTAAAAGAATTATGTTATTATCACGGGCATGCCCCGGACACCGGACTAGAACGTAGGCGTTTCCACGAGCTGCTTCCATCAGCTGTGATCTTGAGCGAGTCGCCACGCCGAGTTGAGTCCGTGGGTTAGCGGCTGAAGGTTGGCTTTCAAAGTCCATAGCCAGGTGTGACGTGGACGTCCTGGGCGGCGTCTCCAGCTCCTGGGGAGCCCGCGAATTGACTATTACGTATGTAAGGCTATAAACGTATCCTGCGAGTCGCCCGTGCTTGCCGAATGACAGAAGAAACAGAACCGTCTTGTTTGGATGAGCGGCAGCAGCTGCGGTGGGCGGTGGAGAGCCGGCTCGGAGTCGTACATCAGCATTGGTAACACGGTCCATGTATGGAATCCAAAGAATACGTCGGAGGCAAATGTTGTCAAAAGCAGCAGTCTTATCTTCCAGGGCTCGGGACTGTCCGGACCCACGTTATGTGAGGACCGATAATTGTCGTTCGAAACGCCTCACGCGTGGAAGGCGAAGAAGCTACAGACAGACAGCTGGTGCGCGCCGGATCGATAGAGGCGTCCATGCGACGTCATCGTCAATCGTTCTAATGTCCCGAGGCTTAGTCACTCCGCGCGGCAACGCCGGACCTGCAGGGTACTGTTGGCCTACATGCTTCACGGACCCGGAACGTCTGGTACGATCCCCACGGCCTCAAGTCCATGTCACACAGTCCTCAAACCAGCGCCGGCGGTAATCGTTTCCGGTGTCCAGTACGTGCGGCAGGCAGATCGGTAATTTTCGGTCGACTATTAAAGGCGGACTTGACTGATTAAGTAGCGGCGCTTAGTGAATTCAAAATACTGCAACATAACAAGGGTCAAAATTACTGGCACACAGCAGCATCTATGTGAATCGCATGTCGATCTGGCCGCATAGCTGTCATCATACGAACTGCACAAGCACTGACTATGATAGCCTACGCTGTGATACGCTGTCAATCTTCTGCCAATTACATCACAGGCTGAACGGTAGTTCAAGCCCTGTGTTAACGGCGACTTCTCTTTCTTATGGGAAAGCCAAAAATTCGACCCCCCACAGAATCAAAACCCCTGATCTGATTGAGATAAAATTTGGCACGGTTGATTACGTCGGCGAGATGACCCCTCATGCAAAATTTCATGTAAATCCCTCCAAGGGGGGCTTCCCGGCAAATGGGTGAAATATACGCAAAAATTTTTGTAGCCATATACCTTTTTTTCAGAAACTCACCTACAGGTCAGACCCTTCGGCGGATTTTTGCGTGCAATGGCTCAAACGACGCGGTCTCGCGCAAGGATGTGCCTTTTGGGGGTTAAAAAATTTGAAATTAATATTTAACGTATTTATTCGCAAAAATCGAAAAAAATTACAATGGCGCCTATGGGGAAAATTAAGCAATTCTTTAAACGGTCATAACTTTGGCTGTGTATAAGATA
>Ga0209367_1007410_pt1 | contig 15128 bp, 3 predicted proteins | sample WorMetLIZISLAND2_FD_187412 | JGI IMG/M metagenome (GOLD analysis project Ga0209367, IMG submission 187412) | Marine gutless worms symbiont microbial communities from Max Planck institute for Marine Microbiology, Germany - Olavius geniculatus... ... | reverse complement strand
AAGTAGGTCTGACCCGCGACCCGACCCGACCCGCCAAAATCGCCTTGAATCTGACCCGTGACCCGGCCCGACCCGACCCGACCCGATCCGCGGATGGACCCGATCCGTGTCCATCTCTGATCCAAGGTCGATGATTTTCATGTCATCCGAAACAGCTTATGCGACATCTATTAGTGATCAATAGCAATCTTGATTCTATCTCTCACCGTTTCTGAGATACCGATACGGCGACTTATCGATTGAAAACGTACATTTTAACTATCCCGCCTTTGTTCAACCATAAATTAAAAATGTTTTCCTCGCATTTTCCTCGCATTGGATTGCTGACATTTTGCATGCGTGATGTAGGATTAATTATTTACCGTTTAGCCGCAATACATGCGTTAGGAACGACAACAGACAACAGACAGACAGATGACATGCAGATGACAGGCCGTATAGGCCTAAAGGCGTATACATAAGATCGATCTAACGGTCGGCCAAAAACTGTCATAAAACACGAACTATTCAAGCGGGGATTCTGCAAAAAGCCAAAAGCTTTCAGCTTCAAGAACTCTCTGAATTTTTCTCTGGGGGCTAGGTTTTTTAATCCCCCTATCCGGTAATAAGAACGAGTTACATGCGGCTACTCACACGAGTGGTTGAGTGCCGTTTGCAACACAAGGCAGTGAGATGGTCGAACTGGGCTTATACATATGAGGCTCTGACGTCTTCGGCTGCTGGTGTAGAAAAGGCGGCATTCGTACTACATCAGACCAGCAAAAGCATTAGTCTCAGTTAGTCGCAGTTTTAATAAACGCACATAGGCTAGACGTTTAAAAATATGGATGTGTTTAAATTTGTTTCTGTTTTTTAAATGATTTACAGGTAAAAAAAAAACGTTAAACACTCAATGTAAAAATGACGACAATTTTTGGTAATCCAAAAAAAAACAATATGCCACCACTGATATAAAATAAACCACTAGCAGATTTTGTATTTAGATTTATTTACATACGTGTGATGAAAAAATTCCCAAAGTGAGAAAGTTGTCTGTTTAAAGCATGAGCTGCCAATCTCAATTGAAAGAGATCATGTCATAAGACTAGTAAGAACGACAGTTGAATATTCAAGTAGTTGTTAGCCCCATTTTATGCATAAGTTTCTTCTGATCTCGAAAATGAATTAGCGCTACAACAATATTCAACGTTAACAACTGCTTTTTTATTTCTGTGTATAAAACGCGTTTCAAACGTGTGAACATATTAAAAACGTTCATTGCATCTACCAGGTAGGCCAAAATTAAGTGGCACCCCTAACAACTACGTCAATATAAACCAGATAAACTGTAAACGCCTTACACTGTTTTAAACAAAAAAGATTGCAATTAAAAATACATCTAACAAAACATTGAACTCAAATACCAAAAGGGTGTCATTTTTTGGCTCACATAATATACGTACCATGTACGTAGGTATATATAAACCTAATCTTGGCATGACATATGTGCCTTTCTCTATGGAGGTCTTGACGTCCGGACCTTTTAAACTGAAAATTGGCCCAGCAGTTGCGCTGAAACGTTTGCACTATAAATATTGGTTTATCGCATTTTTTGTTTTTTTAATGACAGACAGAGAAACAGAAGGATGAGCAAGACACGCGTCACGCGGGTCTCGAAATGCTTACTGTCAGTTGAAATAATCAGATTCGTTTGAAGCACAAGACTGGTAAGAACGACAGTTGAATAAGTAGTTGTCAGTCCCATTTTATGCATAAGTTTCCTCTGATCTCGAAAATGTACCAAAGCTACAACAATATACAAAAAGAGACCAATTGTTTAGGCTACAAGTAAACCATTATAAATATCATGCACATGCTGCCATCATTCAGAGATAGGCCCCAAGCCTGTCAGTAACTTTTACGGTAAAATGGCTGCACGAAAAGGGTCACCCGAACGATCGAGGGCGCTAAATGAGAGGGGGTAAACAAAATTGCGATTTTTGGCTAATAAATCGCTGTATCATAGTTAAGGTGTAGTGGACAATTACTGAGCATTATTACAGGTGTGTACGTACAAAATTAGCTTTTTTTTAAAAATAGGCTAACGAAAGTCAAGGTTGTGATGAAAATAAAGTGCCACATTTTTATCTGCGACCAAGGCAAATTGCCTTTAACCATATCTATTTCATCAGCTTGAAAATCGTTAGTTTTTTTTAGTTTTAGTTAAATTACAGTGAAATTATAGAATTCTCCATCAGATAGATGCCTGAATAAACGCTGGGAGAAATCACACCAGTGACAACTTTGCAAATGTGTCTATGTTAAACTGAAACAGTCCATTAGTGAAATTTTACTTAATCGTCGAACGAAATCACATAAACATAACAAAACATTGTTACTTAATTATTGCTGAACAGCAAAAAATTCAGTTATTTTTTTTACCAACAGACAGCCCCTTCATTTTAAAAAATGAAAGGACACGCAAAAATTTTAAGGTAAGGTAAGGTAGGTAAAATGACCAAACACGTGAGAACATACTTGCGTCGAATTTGCCTAGAACTAGGATAGTACATAATACGTTTTACACTGGTGTCGAAATAAAAACATCACTAAAATATGAACATATATTTTTGTTTATCTATTTTTATTAATATCAGCAATCAATATATCATACGTTGTAAACAATACGACAAATCATGTGATATACTTACAGCGCAGTCAAAAAGAAAAGTTGATTTAGCACAGTTTGTGAGTAAGGAGGCGCCACCTGTAAGGCTGCTGCTGCTAGTTGCATGGGGCGTTTTTGCCAGGTAGGCCCCATAGTTAATTGCACCTATATGGATATTTTAAATATATGGTTATTTAGCAATAGAGCTTTAAACTAGAGTTTTCGTTCTGTATTTTGGTTTGCATTACACTATTGTGAAATTGTAAAATTTCCCAAGCGCCGGTAGAAGTCACACTGTGACTAGGTCTAAATTAAGTCATCCAGCACCAGCATTCAGTCTATATATAGACGAAAATAGTACATTTCACAGCCAAACGTTTGCAAAAAATCGTCAAATTTTGTACTCTGAGCCAGTTAGTAACAATGTTTTTACGCGCGAGAGCTAGCATAGCGCGTAATAGCTATATACGGTAATTCTGTCTGTCCGTCCGTCTGCCACAACCCGGTACCGTTCGGAGACCAGGTGAGGTAGAGACTTCGGGTTTTCAATATGACAGCTTAGAGTCTCTAGTATTTTGTGACAAAATTTCACGTCATTGATGAGTAAAGGGGGTCCCCACGAACGAGGGGATGAAAGAGGGTCTCCCTTAAAAGGCGTTATTCTACCGCTATTGGCTCGTCTAACGTGAAAATGGTTGCAGATAGGCACGGACATGCTGCTTATCATAACAACCACTGGCGCCAATTAAGCTTCTTAGGAATGTCAACATCGATGATCTTGAATGACCTTGAACCCCCGAAAATAGGGGTTAGTGAATTTTTCGCATGTCAAAGAGTGATTTGCGCCGAAATGGCTGAGATAGATCGACACAACCTGCATACGAAATTTTCAGCATTTTAGCAGTCCACGTCTGGACCCTGTAGGTTCAATGAGGCCTGCGCAGTACGCGGGTGTCAAAGAGGGGTACCCCTCTAAAAGTGGTTATCTATGCGCTGTTGGCTTGTCTGGCGTGAAAATGATTACTGATATGCACAGACATGCTGCTTATCATAACAAGCAGTAAAGCACTGGTGACGAGCTTCTTAAAAATGCCAACATTGATGACCTTGAATGACCTTAAACCTAAAAAATAAGAATTTTTAGTGATTTTTTGGCGATTTTTGGCTGCAAAAGAATGAATTGCGACAAAATGGATAGAGATAGACCAAGATTACCTGCGAACAGGAACTGCTATAGGCTCTCGTGCGTTTCATGAGCATTAACTCAGATTTCTTGTTCCCTACCTATTCCACAGAAATTGCATACCGCAAATCCGCAATGTTGTCACAAGGGTGATTTTGTTTTTAAGTAATGTACTAGTAATTTAGCACGTGCTTAGTAATCTTCATTATCCTTTTGTATAAATAAGACCCTTCATTTAAAAAATGAAAGGACTCGAAAAAATAAATAAATAGGGTAGGTAAAATGAGTACCAGTAAAACTTCATGAATATTTCCCAAACCTAGTATAACACTTTAATAGTTTTATACTGGTGTCGAAATAAGACATTACTTATTATTAATATATTTTAGTGTGTATGACTACTAATATTAGAAGTCAGTAGTTCGTACAACGAATAATAAGCATAACTTACAAGTTACAGCATAATTTAAAACGACTAAAGGCGATTCAGCTCTGTGTCGTGAGGCGCCATCTATCGATTCAGACAGTACCAATTATTTCGTACACAAAAACTGTCTGTGCAGAAGCGCTGCACTCTGCAGCCGCTTCACTGCGCGCCTTTGCTAGGAAAATATTTTATAACAGAGCTTTAAAAACTCGAGTTTTTTGCATATTGTGAAAATTTCACTGAAATCAGCAATAAAATGCTATTATGCTGTCGTATTTGCTAACGTTTTACTTATTATTCGTCATCGGGGCATCAGGTGCAATGAATATTCTATGCATCACCTGTGTTGGTAAACAAAAGTAGGATGGATATATTGTATGTTCTGTTCGTTATGCTGCAGATTTTTTTATCGAGAAGATGCTACGCGCAAGTGAAAAATGCGTCTTTGCCATTGGTGATGTGGCACGGAATGGGTACGTGTGCTGTCTATTGTCGTTATTGTTTTATTTGTGACAACTCACGAAGAAGTTCTCCACCTACTATACAGGAAGTTTTAAATAGCAATGATTTTATTTACCGTGCGCAGATCGCACACGCTTACCGACGGCGTATAAATGAAGAGTTGCATGGCCGCTTTTTTGTTAATATTGCTGCTATTACTTAGTTATGAGCAGAAAACTAACTTTAGAAATATTTGGGGCTGTTTCTAACTGTGACTTCAGTGGACTGCACCACATTTGACCGTGCATGCGCACATGCTTTATATAGAGATCTAGGCTTAGGGTTAGACAAAATAATAATTCTAGAAGTAGATTGGCGATCTTGCTGTTAGCACTGGAAAATTGCTAGAGGTAGATCTGGTAGATACATTATTAAGAAGATGGTAGAACTTATATTCCTGGTAGGCACAGTAGGTCTATAAGCCATGCCACAACACTGTCACGTATTTAAATCAGGCTTATTCAGTATTATATCACAGTCCATTTCAAGCCAAAGCTGTTTTTTGTAACACGGACTTAGAACTATAGTATTTTTGAATAAATTTTATATGATGCTTGGTAATTGATAACATTGCAGTTCCAACCACAGCCTTAACAATGCTGTGAAAAAATTTGGCTGCATTTTTACATTAACAACGATATAAATGTAATTAGATGAATGGCGATCTATCGCTAGTAATTTTCTGCTCACTGGTGCAAGATCGCCGATCTACCACTAGCACTGACTTAGACAAAATATCGCTAACATCTGAGAATGCGGCATATATGCTAGCCTACAGTAGGGTTAGCTTTTGAAAATCGGCCAGCATTGAGGCTCACTCTTTTGCACCTGCGTGTATGTGTGTGTATAATATTACTATTGAATTTTTAACTTTTAGTACCATTAATCATTCAATGAGTTATCTTAATTGTGCATTTGTTGGATCTTTTTTTGTGTTGCATCATTAAATGACATGGTGCCACCTTGATGCTGAAAGGTGATGCAACCACAGTTTTTGTCTGAGTACACCAGTAAATATTGGGTGATGCAAACAGTAGTTCAATTGTCGGAATTATTGGCAGATACGTTTTTGTTTTTCGGTGCCCCATGTTGGTATCTTTGCAATATTTAAATTACGAGTGAGATAGTTGTAAGAGCTAGGAAAATGCGCTGCTACAGAGTAGTTACCTCTGCGAAAGAGGTAATGCTTTTGCCAGACTTTGTTTGTTTGTTTGTTTGTTTGTTTGTCAGTCTGTCTGTTAGCAAGATAACTCGAAAAGTTATGGATGGATCTTTCTGAAATTTTGAGGGTATGTTGGGCATGGCACAAACTACCAATGATTCAATTTTGGGGGTGATCTGAAAGGAATCCTAGATTCTGGATTACTTTGAAATTTTCGTTACCATTGCTTTTAATGGGGCATAAGGGAAACCACTGCAAAACCGAAGATGGTGCTGCCACCTAGCGAACAACATTGCCTTGGCAGAGGTGTGCAGGCTCTGACTGCTACAGAGTAGTTTTTTTGTCACCATCATTTTTGGTACCATAATTTCAGTCATCAAATGTCAGAAATGTAATGAGTATCGTTGTATTTTGCATTGCAGGTGACAGCTGTTGTAATCCTCTCAGTCTTGGATCAATTCAGACCTTAATTGAGAAGCACATTGAAGGCATTTATGTTCACTCGCTGCAGTTTGGCAGCAGTTTTGCTGAGGTGACTTATGTGTGCTTTGTTCGTATTCATTTCCATCTGCCATATTGCATTTGCACAGTCACACGAGATCACATAATGGTAGTGTTAGAACAATACCAAGTAAGCTACCCACTGCAAAGTATTGTTGGGTCTTGCCGATACTTAGTTGCAGAAGCTAGGATATCTCGATTTTTGAACTGTGAGAACTGAAATTTATACGTTTAGTTTAAAGGTAAAGTTAAAGGTTGTCAATTTGTATAGCGCATTGTTGTGTACGACGTACACCTCTAATGCGCTTTTCGTCACTAACCAGAGCCGTCGATCGCACAGCCACCGCATGCAGCCTGCAAACACAGGCTGGCACATCAGACGGCCAGGCAGCCCAGTCAGCTGTACAAAGGTCCCCACCTTCCGTAACCTATATAATGGGTTACTACTCATTTAACCGACCCCGGAGGGAAGGCAGGCTGAGTTGGCCTTGTTGGTTGACTGGTAGCGGACGCTGTACCCACAAAGTGGTCAAGCAGCCATCCATCAGTCTAGTGCAGGATAAGGAAAGTCCGCTGGCCAGGACCGACGTTCTAACCACTATGCTACGCCACCAGTGTCTGCTACATCGTGTTGGTTGTATTATGTTTAAAGCTACCATTTGATTTTTTAAATGTTCTATGCTTAGTGCTTGCTAGCTATATAGCTAGACTGCTAGATTAAGTGTGTTACAGCTGTTAAATGCAGTGCTTAGCCTAATATTATCTATGTTCATTGTCTCATTTTTCTTTCTAGGACACAGCAAGTGGTTTCCTGGGGAATGTGAATGACCAAGTGGCTGAAGCGTGTCAGAAGATCTCCAATGATCCAAAGCTGTCCAATGGATACAACGCTATTGGCTTTTCTCAAGGTGGACAGTTTCTGTAAGCATCATAATTTGTCAAATACAGTATTTCTTTGATGAAATTTAATTAAATGATTAAGGTTAATTTGATTAACGTTGGGTAATAATTAATAGTTCCAAACACTTATAGATATTTTGTTTGGGATTTATTTTTTAGTGTTTCAGTGCAGTTGTTTTGGTGAAGTGATAGGTGTCTAGCTTATAAAAATAAACAAAAATTAGACTAATTTGCTTAAAATGCATTTCTGGAACCACTAGCCTAACCATTCATAAAATGTTGTCCATTTGTTCAGTAACAGCTGTCATTGCTGAGCAGTGATAGTTTACTTTCTACAAGGTGTTTCATGTAGTTATGTAATGGAGGTATCCAGAAACATTCAGAAATGTCTCTAAAGTTAAGCTCTCATGCTCAGTAAACTGAGTGCTAGCTAAAATTACCTAACCATTAGAATGAGACACCGGCCCTTTAAACCTTGCCCCTTTTGTCTTTTAAGTTTGCTGTTACTGGTATGTTCTTATTATTAGCTCATGTTGATGCGGCATGTTGTCTAGGCGTGCGGTGGCTCAACGCTGCCCAGTGCCCACAATGCACAATCTCATCTCATTGGGAGGACAGCACCAGGGTACGTGGCAGTGCTGGAAAATTGTTTGGAAAACTAGGTGTTTGGTAACTAGTCACTAGTCCAAACAAGAGAGGGCGGGCAATAGTGTCGAAAATTGGCTATAACTAGGTCTGCTATAGCCAGAAGCTACCATAGTCATGGACCACCATAGCTAAGGTCCATCAAAGTCAAGGATGCAATCTGTCTTTATTTGGAGTATCATGTGTGTCATATGAAAATGGTTAAACAGCTATCTGTTTAGTTAGGTTAAAGAGTGTCTTCTGGGCAAACTTTGGGATTTATAAGTTTTGATCTTTTGAGTTTGGTGTAGATAATTTGGCCCAGCATACCAGTAGTCCGTTAATTTTTTGGGTTTGGTGTGTGCTGTGGTATACTGTGGGTGTACAGGAGCTGTCTTCTATATACAGGAGCTGTCTTCTGTATTGTGTATAAACAGTGTGTTGTGTATTCTATAGGTGTTTATGGCCTACCTCACTGTTCTGGTGACACGTACACTATCTGTAACTATGTGCGCAAGCTGCTGACTATGGGCGCATACTTTGAGTACGATTTTTTTTGTTTCCTTAGTATCATACGTGTATGTCCAATGTCTTAGCATGGCGTTCAGAATTTAAAGCACCCATTATACTATAACAGTTTCTTTGATGATTTTAACTTGCAACAAAAACTGGAAGTAATAGTCTAAGGTGCAGGGATGTGCACGAGACCTTCTGAGACGAGACCGAGACGAGACGTTGCAGCTTCCGAGATGCTGGCCAAGACCTTGAAGCTCCCGAGACTCTCGAGAGTCTTGGGAGATTTAACGACTCGCCGAGACGTTTTCCGTGACGTATGATGAAACATATTCACAATGAAACATAAATTATATGGATTAATTAACTCGCACCATGGTAAGCGCTTTCTATCTGTGATATTGTGGGTTTTGCACTTTATTTTGACAACTATCAATAAATAATTAATGGCTTGCACCATAAAGAAAACTGAAATTAGTAAACTACAGCTGATTATAGCCTTATATGTCGTCTATATTTGGCCGATAGTATTCATTCTGACATCATACACTTTATCTTTATTGTGACTAGGTCATTTTATGACGAAAAAAGACTGACATGACAATTCTGCTTTATGATAAATAAGTAGATGAAAGAGTAAAAACACTGTAAATGAATATGTCTAAACTACAAATGTCATGCTGGTTAGCATCGCTCTAACTGCAGCTACAGTATGCACAGCGCACACCTGCACAAATCGTATCGACGAGATGCAATGGCCCGAGACACGAGACGAGATCTACTGAGCCAAAACCGAGACATATTGCTCCGAGACGAGACCGAGACGTTGACGATTTTGTCCGAGATGAGACGTTAGTACATCTCGAGACCGTCTCGAGAGCGAAACGTCTCGACCGAGACCACATCCCTGCTAAGTCGGGCACTTTTGTAGAAGATTTAGTGACTGAACTTATAGTGAGTTATACTGAGGTGAATGGTGTCAAATTGAGCTGATTCTGTTCAGCTAATGTTTTTTTTCTAGTGCAGTAGATCTGCTGTTAAAACTGTGCACGTGGACAGAGTAAGGTTGGTTGTTTACACCAAGATGCACAGCTGTTCTGAGGACCTTAATGATTACGATACTTTGCTTGTAATGTCAGTGTGTGATTATGTGATTCCCACTAGTACATGAACGTTTTTCTACTGTAGTGCTGACATTAGAGCTGTGGAAATTAACAATACAGCATTGTATTATATTGTAGTTGGTTATTCACTTGACTGATTCGCAGTTCTGATGTGCCCTGTTCAGCCTGCACATTGTTATTACCAGGGCTCTTGCAGGTTCTTGAAAGTCCTTGAATTTTTTTTCCAGATTTTCAAGGCCTGGAAAGTCCTTGAAAACAGACATGATCTTTGAAAGTCATTGAATTTGCATCTGAAGGTCCTTAAAAGTGCTTGAATTTGATTTTTTTAAATGTCATGACTGTGGATTCAGTGACAACTATTGATGCATTTGCTGAATTTTTCTGATAATTCCAGTTTCTTTGGTTAATGCTTGAAGGTGTTGAATTGTCAAATGTAAACTGAACCTGCTTATATATGCTTATAAAAGTGTCGGTTTGATTTAATTCAGTTTTCTTATATATCCTTTGCATATTGTTTGAAAGTCTTTGAAAAGTCCTTGAATTTGATTTTGACAAATGGGCAAGAACCATGTATTACAGGCCTTAGAAATTAAGTTACCACAATGCTGTGTCAGCAAAATAACGGAATGTTGTTGTCAGTAATAGTAGAAGTCAAATTATAGCAAAACATTTTGCTAGGTGTAGTTATGTGGTCACAGTTGTAGCTGGATCTATTTTTTGCTTGAGTTGGGTATTTGTGTTGCATATTAATTTACCTCTGGTGGTTCATAGTTTTGTGTGCATGTATGGTTTGTTGTAGTTTTGTTCAGAACCAGTAAGTACACATGTATTCTGTGTTTATACTGCTTTTTCTGCCAAGTAGTTAGCATATTAGCACACTAGCACAGTCAAGTATAGGTTGGTGGCGTGGCATAGTTGGTAACACGTTTCGGATGAAACGAAGTTACTCTACGCTGGGCCCGATTAGTACTTGGATGGGTGACTGTCAACAGTACGGAGCCAGCCAACTAGGTCGACTCAGCCTTCTACCGTCTGTGGGATGGTAAAATGAGTACTGGCGGTGGTCAAGGCCATCGCTAGGGAAGAAACAAGTTCTGCGCAACAGTAGGCCCTGTGGCCAGGACTGCAAGTATACCGATCCAGTCGGTTAATCCAGCCGACTTGGGCTGTATGCTGGCTTAATTGGGCTCCACCCTTGCTGACCCAAAGTGCCATCATGGGGATGAGCTCCCATGCAATGGGCCTAGTTCAGCTTCACTGCCTAGTGCCTATGCGAAATCTTCTTCTTCTTTCTTTTATAGTCAAGTTGTTATCATTGTAAACTAACAGCTCATCTGTTTTCATCAGGGAAAAGGATTTAACACTGTTATGACACAAAATCCAGCTTTTATGCTTATATGCCATTGAAAATGACTCATTTACTCAGTGGATAGCATATAGTTATTTTAGTGAACTGTCTGCTGTACGTGGTGTATTGTTTTAGATTTTAGTGCATGTTGGCAGTGAATTTATAGCTTCAAATGTACTTTATAACCGCTACCTGTAACCTTGTGGTTACATTCGGGGACGCGCATTGGGCTGAACTGATACGGCCTCAGCGCTGGGCAGATGTAAGAGCCTGCCCACCCTGGAGGTAAGGTAAGGTAAGGTAATAGTTGCGGTATCAGCACTCAGCAGTATTTTTTTGCCTGCCGTCATGTGACCACTAGCCTCCGTCCAATAGGTGACTGGCAAGTGGTCACATGGTGGTTGCAGGCAAAACCTCCATTATTATTGGTCAGCCGTTGAGTATAGCATTATGCTGTTGGCCGTAAGTGTTGACCAACCTTTCTGGCGAATATTTAATCCAAGTTCTTTGCATATCAAACTTTTTTTGTCATAAACTGGGTGGGTTCATGTAGGGATCATGCAGAAACTACTCAACTAGTATAATTTCTCTCAAAGCTGCTCACTTGTAGTGCGTTGTCAGCAGCTTGTGTGGTAGCATATGCTGTGATTGGTAGTGTAGTGCAGGCCCAGTACTGGCATGACCCTCTACATGAAGACGAGTACAAACAGCGAAGCGTCTTTCTTGCAGACATCAATCAGGAACGGGTGAGTGTTCCTCACGCTACAGTTCAGTTGTACGTAATGTTAGCAATCTGTTGAGAGATGCTCTGTTCTTGTTAGGCATTGTTTGCTTTTGTTGCTGAAAGATTCTGCTTGTTGCTTGTGAGACATGATATGCTGTTCAGATTACATGTATACTGTCAGTGTGTGTCTTCTGTACTGTGTACATGGTGTGAACTGCAGCATGTCAATGCCTCATACAAGACCAACCTGCAGAAGCTCAACAGTTTGGTTTTGGTGATGTTTGAAAACGACACGATGGTTGAACCACGCGAGTCAGAGGTCAGTAGTCACTGCGTGGCGAGTATGTGTATTTACGAAATAAAAAAGACTTCAAGATTGTGAATTTAACAGTTTCTCACAAAGCATGCTGCTAGTATTGAACAGCTAGTGGTGCTGGACCACTCACATCTGACACTTAGTACTTTGTTCAGTATTGAAACAGTACCTTTGGAGCAAGAATTTGTTAATAAGACATTAAATCTGTGATATCCATTTGTTTGAAAAACCTGGAAATCTGTCATATTTGGACAAAAATTTTGCCAGGGCCAGACTTAGCTCAATTTGCCAAAAATTGACAGATGCTGGAATCTGATATATTCCTGTTGCGTTCAGCAATGCTAAGTTTATAGCCAACTCGTTTAATTACTTACAAGTGTGTTCAGACTTTTGGCATTACAGGCATCTTAGTGATGTCATAGTGATGTCATCTTTAAGGTGCACACAGAGCAGTGTAACTGAACTGAACTGACATGGTTTAGTTTTTGATGAACTGACCAATGGGCAAGCAGTAATGCATTGCAGTAGCATATGCATCAACCAGTGGGCTTGTCCTGCTTGCCCATTGGTCAGTTTGTCAGTTCAGTTCAGTTTAGTTTTGTCTCAGTGAGTGATGCTTACATAGAACTTCCAGGTTTGGTGATATTTCTGCAGTGTTGACTGAGTCAGTTGTGTGTGTTCTTGCAGTGGTTTGGTTACTACAAGCCTGGTCAGACGTCACAGAAAAACACCCTGCAGGAAAGTGCCTTGTACAAGGAGGTGACACCGCTCAGCTTGTTTATCTGCTTTTTGTGTATTTTGTGGAAAACATTTTTTATGTTTGCATTTGTTGATCAACTTGTGTCGACTCAGTTTGCTACGTGTTTGTCTGCATGTCACACTGAGTGGGCTGACTATTTTTCTGTGCTTAGTTAAGCCCAAATTCCATTGTGCCGACTTTGCGACTTCCACTGAAACTTCTCCATGGGGAAAGTCGCGGACACGGATCATGAAAGTCGCCAACTCTCATGATTTGTGTCACAGACTTTTGTGATTTGTGTCTGTGACAAAGTCCGCGGACTTTGTCGCCGACTTTTCCCGTGTATTGTAACGGACTAATTTCCATTAAAACGACACACACGGGTTTGTTGCGCGCTTGTCACAGACTTTGTCGCAAACAGCTCGACATATTGAGATGGTTTGTGTTTGCGACTTTTATGATATGTGTCCGCAACTTTCTCCGCAAGGAAGTTTTGGTGAAAGTCGGTGTAGTGGAATTTGGGCTTTAATAGTTAATCTTCTGCCCAATATGTGATGGTAAAATGAGCATCAGCTTTGGAGCTGAGTAGTAATAAATGGTAATGGTGAGTGTAGCACTATAGCTGCCAGTATAGGCGGATATCTCAGTAGTGAGTTTTGTGTTCAGAATTTCAAGCATGGTTAAAGGTTAAAGGTGCATATAGCTCTTAATGATCCCATCTCAGAGCTACGGAGCATCACCTGTCATATGGGATCACACAGTGTTACCTGCCACCCGACAGAGGTGAACGTACCCTGCCTTAACCCCAGCCAGATAGACCTGTACTCGATTTACCTACCCCAGAGGGATGGAAGGCTAAGTTGACCTAGGCGGTTGGTTACATCCCGAGATGGTTTACCTGCCCACAGGCAGTCACTCATCGCAGTATTAACCGGGCCCGGTGTACAATAACTTCGCTGATTGGATCAGATGCGTTACCACTACACCACGCCACCGCCCTTCAAAATTATTCTTTTGCATCCACTGTTTATAGTTACTTTGCTTTAGTTGCACTTGGGTGTTTGTGATCGTTTTAACTGTTTAATTTCTCACTTTGTCTCTGTCTTTTTCTTTGTCATTTGTGTTCCGCACTTGTTGCGAATAAAGTGTTATTATTGGCTCAGACTGATGGGCTTGTCTAAAGACCTTTGCTTGTGCTGCACTTGTCAAATGAACTGGATGAACTGTCGCAGTGGCAGTGCCACGATGACAGCACCGTAAACATTGTCGTGGCTAAATACTATGACTATGACTGTGTTATTACCTTTGATGAGGGGTTGTGTTGCTGGGTCGGTCCTTATGCAAAATATTTTCCAAAAAAGTTATGAATGGATTTTGGTGAAACTTTTTAAAGCTGTTGAGTACGGCCCAGTAAGATACAGTAGTGTCTAGATTTTGGTTGCGGTTCATATTCATTGCATTTTGGATCGTCGAGATTCCTTACCATTCGGAGATAAGACAGAGCTTCCCCAATGTTCACTACACGTAGGTGGAAGTATTATTCCCAGCAGAGGTTTCAGAGTTCTGGCCGCTTCTAGTTTATTTATTGAGTTTGGTAGCAGTACTGATATCCAGTCTCTTTTTAAGCATGCAGCTCTGCAGTTACATTATATCTTACTCAATACACTGTGTTTCAAAAAAACGGGCACCCTTTTTATTTCTTTCATAATTCACTCAAATGATGATCAATTTACACGAAATTTTTACCAGATGTAGCTGAAGAAATGCTAATTCAAAATATATGGACAAAATGTGGCTGTTAGTTAAATATTCTTTGCTAGTTGTGATGTAATGCTGACGTCATAGAGTGGCGCGAGTACAAACTGGTTTGTCACAACCGGTGCTGTAAGTTGCTGAATAGCTGCCCTGCATCGATGGTGAACTTTATCTGGGTCGCTGATGACATTAAACTGTAGAAGCCATTGCAGCCACAAAAACGCCTAAAACGATCACTTTCACATACGTGTAAGGATAGCTTGACTTTTAGACCTTCCAGCATGACAGTGCACCAGCACACATTGCTTGCAAGTTGGTTTAGTTTTTGAATCGCAAAGCGCCTGATTTCATGCTCCCGTGTTGCTTATTGCTGATATGATGAAAATTTTTAATCAATGAACCAGATAAAATTCACCATCGAAGCAGAGTAACAAGGGACAGCACCAGTTGAGATGAGCAAGCCTGTATTCACGATGCATTATGACGTCAGCATTACATCACAACTAGCAAAGAATATTTAACTAACAGCCATATTTTGTCTATATATTTTGAATTAGCATTTCTTCAGCTACATCTGGTAAAAATTTCGTGTAAATTGATCATCATTTGAGTGAATTATGAAAGAAATAAAAAGGGTGCCCGTTTTTTTGAAACACAGTGTAGT
>Ga0209367_1007409_pt1 | contig 15130 bp, 7 predicted proteins | sample WorMetLIZISLAND2_FD_187412 | JGI IMG/M metagenome (GOLD analysis project Ga0209367, IMG submission 187412) | Marine gutless worms symbiont microbial communities from Max Planck institute for Marine Microbiology, Germany - Olavius geniculatus... ... | reverse complement strand
ATTTAACCTGATTTTTTTTGCGATTTTTGGCTGCAAAAGAGTGAATTATGACGAAATGGATGGAGATAGACTAAGATTACCTGCGAACAGGAACTGCTATAGGCTTTCGCGCGTCTCGTGAGCTTTGCTCAAATTTTGTCTAATTATCATTTCGCAAATGTCTGTTGTCTTATGTACTTTACAGTGCTTTCTTAGTGATGCGAGTTTAGTCAAAAATTGAACGATTAGAATTTTATTTATATCAAACGATTTTTGACGATCAGTCATGTGATCGATTGTTAATTTCTGCAGCATGTTACATTGTAGGTTCGTCCCGGCATGGATCTGTCACGAGTGGTTCTGCCGACGTTTATTCTGGAACCTCGATCATTTCTTGACAAGCTCTCGGACTATTACTACCATGCAGATCTGTTGTCTGAGTAAGTGTCTATTTGCATATTTTGTCATATTTGTAATAAATCTTCACAGAATGGATATTAGTGCTGCTCCATCCAGCAAGAAAAGCACAGTTGTGTAGTATCTGTCCATAATTCTATTTGAGAAATGCTCAGATGCGTAACTAATTTATATAGGTTTTGCTGTTTTTGTATCATGTTTTGATCAATGACTGTGTAAATTGCAGATCTGCATAAATATTTTGCCTAGTTTAATTCATCATGTAAAAAGAGAATAAGCAGGAATGTGAAATGCTGGAAATTAAGATTTAATTTTTAACTACAGATGGACAAAGAGGATTTTTGACAGTTCTTTTGTGAATAATTAGTTATGCTGCTTATGCTGCTTATGCTGCCAGTGTTGAGATGTGTGCAGCTTGAATGCTATACGTATTGTGCAGTATTAGTAAGCGTGCTTTTCGTGGTCACAGAGAATTTGGCAAGTTAAACAGAAATTATAATAATAATATTAATAATATTTCAGATGGACTTTTTTGTGTAGAGCTATGCTGGAAGAAGATCCATTCACACGCATGAAGATGGTCGTTCGTTGGTATTTGTCGGGTTTCTACAAAAAGCCAAAGGTCAGTCAGTGTAGTTGTGCTATGCTTGTTACCTCCACCAAAGAAGGAGATTCTGTTTTCAGCTGTACTTGTTTATCTTGTACTCGATTAGTTGTTGAATGGGTAAAGATTTCGATGAAATTATTTGGAGGAGTGGGTTGTGGCCTGGGAACCAAATGTTTAGATTTTTGTGGTTTTGTCGTGATCCAGGTTCTGGTTAGGATTCGGCAATTTTTACCTCCGGCAAGGAGGTAGTGTTTTTGCCAGTTTTTGTCTGTCTGTTTGTCTGTGTGTTAGCAAGATAACTCGAAAAGTTCTGGACGGATCTTTCTGAAATTTTGAGGGTATGTCGGGCATGGCACAAACTACCAGTGATTCGATTTTGGGGGTGATCCAGCAGGAATCCTGGATTCTGGATCACTTTGAAATTTTCGTTACCATTGCGTTGAAGGGGGCATAAGGGAACCGCTGCAAAACCGAAGATGATGACGCCACCTGGCAAATAGCTTTGCCTTGGTGGATGTACCTGCGGGCTATGACTGCTTTCTAGTTTAGAATATATTTGCATAGCAGATTGCATTACCACCTGTATTTACCAGGTGGCAGCACTTGTTCTCTGTTAGCAGAGTTTTGTGATTTCTGATCACTTCCAATTTTACACAGTTTTATCTTTGTCGTGGCAGTGGCCTTCGTGCTGTTCATTTCTGTGATGTTTTTGTTATTATAGGGTCTGAAGAAGCCGTATAACCCGATACTTGGTGAGGTGTTCCGCTGTTATTGGAGGCATGATAAGACTGACAGCAGAACATTCTACATTTCTGAACAGGTCCATCTAACTGCTGTGTGTTTGTGGGTGTGTTTTTGTATACGTTACTGTAGCTCAGTAATGCACAGTGTTCATTCCATGGGCCTCGTATGGTTTGTGGCATCAATTAGTATAACACCAAAAATATTATATATGCTTTTAGTCTTACTTGCTGTTTGGATTTGTTTATAGGGGTGCATATATTTTATCAGGTGAGAACACGCCATTGAGCTCAGAAAAATATACCTGCTATTTTTGTTTTTAATGATAATAGAACTTTGCATTCGTCTGGTCTCACATGACTTTTATTCCATGTTGTGTGGCTCACAGCTCAGAAGGGTCTATAATACTGGGCGACTTCACTTTTTGACTTAGACTTTCGCTGAGACTTTCGCTGAGTCTAAACTTTGATCTAAGTGCCTACTTAAGTCAAAAAGTGAAGTGATTTCGCTGAGCTGGAATCCACTTTGACTTTTGACTTTAGCCGAGCGAAAACATGGAGACTATTTACAATTCTATACGGATAATGGCTACATAATGACGTAAGACGATATGTAATTACGTCATTTGCATGCGCGGCGCAATTAAATAAGCAAGTTCAAGCGTAACTGTTTGATTTATTTCCTGTTAGGTTTATCGGTTTTTGTGCCATTTTTAATCGTTTAGTTGAACTTTGGTCTAAGTACAGACTTTAGCATTCAGCTTTAGCTTTGGCTCAGGGAAAAGGCTCAGCGAAAGTCTTAAGTCAAAAAGTGAAGTTGCCCACTGTTCACTTGGCTGTAGCCAAGCCAAGCCTTTGAGTCAGTCTGTTTTTATGTCCATATGTGCATTGTTGACAATGAACAATGTAGCAGAGTCACTGTGGCTTATGTACAAAGATCGTATTGTTGAATGCCCATGCTGGATTGCAAATAATTGAGAATACCATCTTGTCTCTCTTTCCGTATGAATTTTTGAAAAATGATGAATTTTTGATGAAATATTTTATAGATTTCACATCATCCTCCGGTCTCAGCATTCTATGTCTCCAACCGTCAAGATGGATTCGTTCTCAGTGGTTCTATTCTGGCAAAGTCGAAATTCTACGGGAACTCACTCTCGGCTATTCTCGATGGTGTCGCTCGCCTCGTATTTCTGAAGCGAGGGGAAGAATATCTTCTCACCATGCCGTATGCACATTGTAAAGGTAACAGATTATTTGCTGGTACTTACGCGTGATTCAGAGTATTTTATTATTATTACTTTTTATGGTTGAAACTCTCTATTTCCTATTTCCGGGTCTGTACCAAATATTGTATTCAAATTCTGTTTTGTCCATACGGTAGCAGTTTGAAAAATAATCGTTTTGAAGATGTTTTTTAGTCTTAAGTAATTCTGTAAGATTAGGTGGCCTGTGAAGTTACAGCTGAAAGTACTACCTGTAGTAGTAGTTTGCTAGAAGCAGCAGCAGCGATTAAAAAGTTGACTAATTGCATTTTACATTGGTGTTCTGTGCATTAGGCTTAGCTACATATTGCAGTTTGGTTGTAGGGATTTTGATCGGCACATTAACGATGGAGTTAGGCGGCGTCGTGACGATCAAGTGTGAGAAGACCGGTTACTGGACTGAACTTGAGTTCAAGCTCAAGGTCTGCAGCAAATCAGAGCAATAGACAGACACACACACATGCACATGTTATACGGCCATTCTGCCATTTCGTCTGGGTTAGTTAGCAGAAACGAGATGTTTACCAAGCAAAACTTTCTGATTTCCAATGCAGTATTTTTATAGTTCACGTGCCAGTTGACACTGAAGGGAGCTTGAAGTAGCCATAGCTAGTGAAACGAACAAAGATTTTGGCTCAGTGCCATCATAATATGTGTCCACCTAGCTGTACTTATTCACCAACTGCAGTGCACAACCCTTGTTCTTTTATTTTTTGAGCTGAAAATTAGCACACCAGTTACACGTGTCCCAGGAAACTTTCACACCACATATAGTTTTTTCTACACTTTTTATGCCTTTGCCAACGTAGTGGCCAGAGGCATTATGTTTCCAGAGTGTTTGTGCATTCATCCATCAGTGTGTGCATGACTCCCGAACAAACATTGTTAGCAAGATATCTTGCATATTTGTTGATGGAATTTGACCAAACTTTCACCACTAACTACTGCTAGGTTGGGGGTAATAATGTGGGTACAACTTTTTAGGGGCACCACCCCTTTAAAATTTGGGAGGGCAAAAAACGTCCAAAATTTGTCGTGATTTAGAGCAGCTTTTGACTTTGAGCGCAAATATCTCTGGAACAGGTAGAGATATTGACAAACGGTAAATGGCGTTATCAACTACGATCTTTCTTACATTGAATGAAAAAAATTGGTGAACTTCGGTCCACTAACAATGACGGTTAGTTGGCTAATGTTTACCCATTCTTAAGTCGACACTGCACATTCAGCGTATACTAATGTATTTGAGCTCGGGCCACGTGACTTTTCTGCAAGGGAAATTTCAAGGGCCTAAACTTTCACCACTAATGGACTTTGGGGCAAGGATGAACGCATCAAAATTTTGGGTCAAAAGGTCAAGGGTCAAGGTCACAGTGGGGTCAAATATGCCCCAAAATTCACTTTTTGGCCTTGTAGTTCTACATTTTGGCGGAGGCATAATAGTCAACAGGAGTCGTAACCACCGTTTAGTTATTTTTCAGTTAGGAGCCGACATATGATGGACAGATGAAGAGACAGTGGATGGAAGGGCACCATTCATACAGTTATGGCTATTAGAGGTTTTTAGAGCAACTGCATAAAACTACAACAGTTATGTTTGAAATTTTTCAGCTAATAAGCTACAAGTTGTGACAAGTGTTGTATATGATTAATTTGACCATCGATTGTAGCCATTCCTGGGCAGTGGTGAAGCCAGCAATTGCATCTCGGGAAAGATTCGGTTTGGTGATGAGACACTCGCAACAGTGAGTGGTCACTGGGACCAGGAAGTCTTCATCAAGGATAAGCGTTCTGAGGTACTGCCAACCATCATGTGTCATGTTTGCAGATATCCGCATATTACATATTTTCCCACATACAGTAGCATTTCCTGGCTTGTACATGCAGAAATATGCAAAGATTTGGATATCTGTTCATAGTTTCACGTATGTCGGCACAGTTTTCAAGAATTTTGTATATTTTCTGCAGTGCCGAAGTTTGTTTACTTTGCATTTTGTTCCGTTACTTAATGCTACTTGTATGCCTACTTGTATGTGCTTCAGTGTACTGAGTTGTACATACGCTGAATACTTTAACCCGTATTTTGACAATCAGTGTGATCGGAGTCGAGCTAGTATGTATTTTCTCTAAAACAAAGTCTTATATTTCGTTGGATACTTTTTCACAAATTTTGCATATTTCCGCACATATTTTGCATCAAAATGAAGCATGTGCTTCAGGAAAAGTTTCTGTTGTTAGCTGGTGTCTTTGTTGCTTTTTGATATGTTACTGTGTGATTTAATTGTGATTTTGGAAAGCATTTAACTCAGTAGATGTTTGTCGTGTTTATTGTGATCTGTTTTCTGTTCATGTTTGCAGTGTCCATATGTGATAATGTTGCATTTAATTAGTTCTCACTGCACCTCAAATTCAGGAGTTTTTCCACTAACATTGTTGCCAAACACATTTTCTAAATTTACTTACTTTATTACTTTTATAGTGATTTTGGAAAATTTATACTTTACAAGGTAGAAATGTAGTTAAGCTGCAATGGAAATGTTTAATAATCACCTTGTTGCATATTTTTCACGGAATGTACCAGTGAAAGAACTTTTAAAATTGCTCAGTATTTGGCAACGATATGGACAAAAATTGGAGGCTTACTTTCTGGCCTTCCGTGTATATACATAGATGGATACACTCGAGTGCAAGTGATTCTTGTCATCATTTTTACGTGCTGTCTTTCATTGTTTTAGGAGGTGCTATAGAAAACTCTGTTGTAGTAATTGTACTGATTGTAGTTGTAATCTGCGATGCAGGTGCGTGAAATTCTATGGAACCCTGGTCCTGAGGTACAAGCTCATCGTCTGCGCCGGTACACTGTTCCCGTTGATGCTCAGGAAAATTATGAGTCAGAGAAGTGAGTGTTTGACATCTTTTGTTAGAACATTTCTTGGTCAACTGTCATAATTAAGTCTGTTTGGTATAATATTTTTTTTGCAAATTGGTTATAATACATAAATTAGTTTTAAAATGCCACCTGTTGTAAGTAGTAGATGCTTTCATTACTGCTGTTCCAGAGTTAACATTGTTTACAAATTATAAGTAACATTTTTTTGGATCAGTTAAATGTCATTGATTGACATGATTAATATATGTATTTAGAGTCTGTTGTTTGAAATCTTTTGCTAAAATGTTCTTTGGCTGATTGTCATAACTAAGTCTGTTTCACCTAAGAGTTTTATTATGCAAATTAATCATAATTTACAAGTTAGTTTTAGAACGTCACCTCTTACAAGAAGTATGGTAATCAGAGATTTTGTGTTGTTAATTATTGCTTAACATTTCAGTTATATTACATATCAGCGGTTGATGTGTGCACTCAGACTGTGGCTTACTGTGAGTGACTCTATCCTACGCTCGGATCAGACAACGGCAACCAATGAGAAATGTTTGTTGGAGGACGACCAGCGCAGATTGAGTCGTGAGCGCAAGGCCAAGTTGGAGGAATGGCGACCCCGTCTGTTTGAGCGCGATCTCATTACTGGTGGCTGGGTCTACAAATACGCCGAGTGAGTTTTCTTTCTCTTCCTCTTCATGATTTCTTGTTCTGCAGGCTTATGACTGTCTCTTCTTAATCTTTGCCAGACATTTCTGTTTTCAGCTGCTATCTTCAGCTCAGTGTGAGTCTTATATTCGATCAAGTCTTCTGCCTTCTGTATCCAATCCATAGTCTATTTCTTGTCTTCTCCATAACATAGTTCCCACTGAAGGAGTTATTGCAGTAATGTCAGCGATTTTTATTACTCTTTTCGATTTTGTTAATTCTGTTTGCTCGTCATTGATATTACTTCATTCATATTATACCTTCTAATGGCTTTTATCAAAATAAATAGATCTTTGTGTATGCATAAAGTTGCAGTCAAGTTTGGGCTAGCTGATTTCCCTTTTGATTTTATGTGGTGATCACATTAACATAAAGGTTATTTTTATCTGTAAAAATGTACTTGTTGCATGTGAAAATCAGCCAGTCTTGAAGTGCAAACTATTTGCTGTGAACTAGCAAGTATACTTTAATGCAGTTTTGTATTAAATGAGGCCTAATACATGATGAGTTATTATGAAGCATGTGCTGAGTACTGATTGGAGAGTCTGTCTGCGATGATCGATGTAGCCTGCGTCCGTGGGACTGCATGAACGACGTGTTACAGTACGAGAGAGATTTTGTCATTCAGACCAAGACGCGCCATCAAACACCGATCGTCCACACTGCCAGCATTATTGCTGAGAAGTCGACAGCGAGCCACAGCCGTGGCCATTCGCGCCACTCGTCAATGGACCGTGCAGCGTCAGCAGCCACTGGCAAGGCAAAGCGTGTATCAATGAAACATGTGCGTGAGCAGCTGCAGCAGGAGAACACAAGTGCGTCAGCAATGTGTGACAGTGAATCTTCGCTGTCTGCCGGTACGTGTGTCTGGGGTCTTGTCAGTTTGATGGGCAAAAAATGTATAGTAATTTACTGTTAAACCCAATATTTTTATTAGCCAACCGTACTTTGGTAAAGGTCGAGCTATTGGCATAGTTGTCATCGTCTGTTCGTCTGTCTGTTCGTCCGTCCATCTGTCACTTATGTATTGTGTCTAAATGGTGCAAGATATGGCCTAGGTGGCTATTAATCACTAATAGCATACTGGCTTTTAAATGAGATATAAATTATTGACCTTGGATGACCTTGAAGGGTAATAACGCACTATGGTAAGCCAATCATGCAGTATTGCAGGTGAATGGTAAGTTGTAGAGGATCGGCGATGGTACCATCGGATAGGGTGGTGGCGACTTCCTATAGGCTGTCAATAGTAACCATATGTCCGTCTGCAGTGGTTCGGACGCAATTTGAATAGAATGTTTAAAGGTATGTGGCTGTATCTCACAAACAGTGAGAGATACAGCCTAGGTGCGATAATAGGAAGTGGCATATGCTCTGACAGATTAGATGGAAATCATTGACCTTGGATGACGTTGAAGGCCATTACGCTCTATTGCGGCTAAACGGTACGATATAGGGCCTAAGTTGCTATCGATTACTAATAGGAAGTCACATATTGGCTTACAAATGACATGAAAATCATTCACCTTGAATGACCTTGAAGGTCAGTACTGCAACAGGAACTGTATAGGCTGTAGTGTGTCTTCCCGAGCAAGGCGTCGTTATTATTCAAATCAGAGGCTGGGGCTTCAAACATAGGTGGTACACTTGGCTTTTTCTAGCGATAGCTGGGCTTCTTGTTAAAGTAACTCAGAAGAATATAAAAATGCATCGAGATAACAATCAGTCAAATACTTCAGCAACAGAACTCAGCATAATTTGTCGATAATTTGTGTTTTTGTTCTAGCTTTCTTTCTCATTTCTTTTTCTACTGCCAGTTCTGTTTTAAAATATTACAATGTATTGTGTTATCTCTAATTCTGTTGTATCCATTATTATGTGACTGTCGTAATAGCCTGTATTGCAAGTTATACTTGGTTGGCCATGCTTCACTCGGCCTTACTTAAAAACAGAAAAGCATAGGAAAAAACAAAATTGATGCTAGTATTTTCTAACACAGCAGTAATCAATTGTGCCAGTTTTTAGTGGGAAAGGTCAGTGGTCAGCTGTGCAGTGTATTGGGCAAGTAGGCATACGTTCGCATGTTATGTCAGCAAGACTCTGCTTGCTGATGTTGCTGCAGGAGAGCACCATCCAGCAGATGACTGTGTAGTGACTTCACCACTGCAACCGTCACGCGGTGTGCTCGACGCCACGATGCTGCAGAAAGCTCTGTCACCTCTGCACCAACAGCAACAGGAGATCACCGACCAGCTGACTGCGTTGAACGACCGACTGTCGACATTACAGTCGGAGCTGAGTCGCTACTCTTTTGGTGGAGGACTTCATGGCACTGGTTTACTGCACGGAAACGACATCTTGGTAGTGGCCGGAGTGCTGCTGCTGCAGCTGCTGCTGCTATGGTGGCTGGTACGCCCCAGTGTTGTAGCTGCCGAGCATCCATCGCACACCCAGTGATGTTGTATTCGTCCGTGGATTCAAACCCTATTAGACCCTGTTTGGTAAAAATGTGCAAGCCCTTTTATAAATTTTCTGACACTATTGTACAAGAAGTAACAACTGAACCATGAAATTAGCGTTGCAACTGTACACAGTTTTGCAGCTATTACTAGTACCTGATTTGAGATATTGGGGTGTGGCTTTCTGAATTCAGAAGCCTTATGCAGGCTGAAGAATGTCGTGCTGCACCATGTGAACTTTTAAATGTTGCCGCACACCAAAAGAGGTCCTCACAGGCCAGAAAATGGTGCGTGCTGCACTGCTGCTGTTTGACATTCTTTGGCCTATGAAGGCTGGGCCTCTTTTTTGGGGGGTGCCTGTTCAGCCAAACATGCTGAACAAGCCTAAAGGCATGATTTCAGTAGGTCGAACAGTCGACCGTGGTTACGTTTTCACAATCAGTCGTGATTTCTGAGAGCCGTTTGAGCTAACCGACGAACAGTGTTCGCCAAACATGTTAACCGATGCTAGTAGCTGTTTACGCTTTTTGTTTTGGCTGTAAAGCTATTAATAGTTACGACAGGAAATTCCAGAGTTACTAGTTTTGAGCCATTGCAGCCTGGGGTGGGCGTGGTCTGGCTGCATAATTAGCGTTTCGTAAACATTCGTGATAATGGACGGCTGTTGGCTGTTCACGAAACAACTCATCACCGACCAGTGAATGGAGGTTGAAAGAGTTTAGGCCGTTTGACATGTTTGACCTACCGAAATCATGCCTTAAATTCACCTGTGGTTATTAGTCAACTGTTTTGGTGGCTGAGGAGGTACGGAAAAATTTCGTTTTCAGCTGATCGTTGTAGTCCCGCTACGTTCAAGGCAGTGTTTGGTGCTAGTGATGTTTCACCGTGAATGTTTGTTAATAGCGCATGTACGTACTTTGTTTTATTTATCGACAGTTAAAGTTTGGTGCGTGCAAGGGCCGACTTGCTTGATAACAACACAGCTGCTGTGTGTGCTATGTGTGCGATCATATTGCATCAAATTTGTGGATGCACGACAAAGCAAAGGAAAACAACATTTTGCATTTTAGCATTCTTACATTGCGTGTCTGTTGTCATATATCAGTGGTGCAGAACTTTTTCAACCGAGGTCTGTGCTCTTGAGCTATGGTGAGCTGGATTGTCGTGATAACCAAGCTTTGTCATTTTGCTCCAAATGTTGCATGTTTTAAAAAACTGTTTATTTTTTTTAAAGGCCAATGCAGTGGCTTTGTTTGGTTTTATTCTTTTTAGGGTTAAACCTGAATTTTAAAAGGCCTAACTTGATGGGCTTTGGAGTTTTTGTGGGTTTCAAGTTATTTGAATGTACAGTGCTAGATACTGTCTATGTCAAATAAATATCCCAAAATCAGATGCATACGTAGATGTAGATGGAGTCAATGGGCGCGGCTCCTTGCTTCTGTATCTGCCCATCGAATGTATCACTCATAATGAGCAAATTCATAGGCTGAAAGGTTTAAAAAAAACTTAAGCGTAATAAAATATTTCATGATTGTTGAAATAAGAAACTGAAATTGGTTACGTTTGATGTGGGTTTTTGGTGGTTTTTTGGGCACTTTTCACACAAGTGTCTGAATGCTGGTTTTAGGCCTTATTACAGGCCTTTGCTTGCCAGATGTGACCCAAGGGCCAAACTTTGTTTATGACTGTCATGTGTCAAGAATCAGTTAATGTGCGTGTTTGAGTGTGCGTTCACATCAGCAGTTTCGGACCATTCCGCCTTGTGCATTTAGCACCACTTGAACAAAACTGTGTTGTCAACAGTATTATTATCATAGTGTACATTTGGGGTTTAATTCAGTCATATGTGGTTCTTAATTAGTACTCTGCAGTTAGTACTGTTTGTCTTTCCACTGTTGTAGTAAAACCATCTAACAGAGCGCCATTGTTGTTTTATGTTACCTAACATTTGCTGATTGAGGTGTTGTATCTCATGGTCCGTTTAGCTATAGCACCACGTTTTTATACCTGTTTACATTCACACAATGCTAGAATTGTCTCGTTTATATATTGTGAACTGTTTCTGTTTCGTGCTACTAGACCACTGTGTGAGCATGTCATTTGGCAGTTTCCTTGCACGGACATATTGAAATGTAATAATGTTTTATTTTTCATGGTACTTAATGTGTTTAGCTTTGTTGTCTGGGTATTTGCTGAACATTTTGTTTCAAATATTTACTATTTTTATTGCTTGTGGGTAACCATTTTTCTCAGAGCCATTGTCAATGTATAGACATGCTTGAGCTATCGTTACTATCTGCTTTTATGTTAGATGCAAATTATTTATGTCAAAAGCTTGTGTGTGTACAGAAGTATTTAATTTGCTAATTATTTAACATTCAGTCAGTGTTTTGATGCTGTTATTTGGGTATCAAAAATGGCATTTTTCCTCGAAATAGTTCTATTCCATCACTTATGAGTACCAGAGGTTTAATTTGACAAAGCCTAAACAAAGCCTGACCTGAAGAAACTTGGGAGAAGTTGGCCGGTTAACATATTGAAACTAGTTTTGTTGTTGTTGTTGTAGTAGCCCACCCTCCAGACCCGTGGGCCTCGGCTGGTCCACAGCCGAAGACCCAATGGCGGGACAGAGGGGGTGGGGTAGAGTGTCGACTGACTTTGTAACCACATCGTTTGGATGCAGCTGTTAGGTCCACCTCTTGAAGGCTTTGTCTTGAGATGTTGTTGGTCTTGAGAAACTAGTTAGTAGTGAGCAGTAATGTGAGTCCAGTGCATTGAGTAGTGGGCTGATAGACTCGGGCATTCGACTGACACGGAGCATAGAATTGTTCTTTTGATTGTGGTAACATCTTTCGTGTGTTCGTGTTCACTTCGTTTCCTCCGATTGTCGGTATCCTGTAATTTATGAACTTTGCTTTCTTGCTGATTGCTATGGAACAAAATTTAACATGTTTTGTGCTTTCTAAATGACCAGTAGTTGACCATTACAGTCGTCATTCAGCTTTGTAATCTGTACACTAAAAATCTAAAGGCTTGAAATTATTGTTTTTGTGTGTTTTTTTCCACGCCGTGCCAAGACATCGATTGCAGTAAACTTTACTATTGACGGTTAGTGCAGCTTTCTGTGTTGAATAGTTGTACGTGTTTGAATAGAGTTCCACGGGTTGTTTACTGGAAGTCATATACAGTGTAAATGTTGCCAATTTATAACTTTTTGTTTTGGCACTAGATTAATCAACATATTGCTTGCAGTGCAGTCCCTGCGTGTGAGAAACATAAGATATTAGCACTTAGCAGTGCTTGTTGTTGATATTTGTGGTTAATGTTTCAGTATTTTGTTTGCGTCGCTGCGTTGGTTTCAGACGTTTTTTACAGTTGTTCGTTTGTTGCTGAGATTTGTTGCTGTATTCACTTACTTACGAGCTGTACAGTGTTTATTTTTATAGATACAATACTGGCATCTTTCAGGCGTAGAGGAAGTTGGAATTTGTCAGCGTGATGTAGAGTGAGTGAGTGAGTGAGTAGGGTTTAACGTCCCACCCGACACAGTATAGGTCATTTCGGGGACGGCGTGATGTAGAGGGTTTGGTGTTTGCTGGTAACTGGCTGGCTGGCAGTTTGCTGTTTTATGTCTGCTGTTCAAATGTTGCTGGTGGTTTTGTTAGTTCTGATTGTTTATGCAAAGCACCTACCTATTCTTTGACTATCATTCTTAGTCATGTAATGTAACAGTGCTTATATATGCACTGACTGTTTTATCTGTTATACGAGTCGTCATTTTGGCTGACTTTGGCGTTCATGTCTGAAGCTGTCAGATGCAGATATTTGCATCAGTTGTTTTGGTTTTTCTTAGAAAGATCAAATATGTTCATAGACGTAGTCACATTTGTATATAAATTGTATGCTTGGATGATGTCAGTAGTCTGATATCTTCTTCTCGATCTTTAGATATCTTGATCTTGATGGAACAGTTTCGTTAGTTTTTGTCTTTTATATTTTCATGCCCATGTGTACCTGCATGCTATCCATAACAACTGTAGATTGTTTTGTGTAGCATTTCAACTGCATTCCTGTTGCTGTAGCATTACCTGGCAAGTAACACTAGGAATGTTAATTTTATACAGTACACACGTAAAATTGCCCCGTTAGGAACTGGGGCAGATCATGAAATTGTAACGACAAAAAAAACTGAGAAAGTGCAGGAGAGTCACAGAACCTGCAACAATAAATTTATATCGTGTCTCGGTGAACTCTCTCTGTTTCTGTCTTTCTTTATAGCTTAGCCAAATTGCAACATATTTTAATTCATATTGGTGTACAGCAAGTAGAACTTTAGTCTGTTAAATGCACGTGCAATTTTCCAGCTAATGTTGGTTTTTCATACTGGTACTTTGCTCCGTAGTTATGTGTAGATAATCGAAACTTGGTGTGCTTAGATCATTGCATCGTTGGTTGACAATTAGACGCAGTACAGTTTTGATTAATAATCTCCAGCCAGCAAAGAGCCTTAATGCAGCAAAGTTAATACATGAATTTCTAAGACAAAGGCTGGACAAGTGTGATTTAAACAAGCTGCTGAAACAGCTGAGAAGCACTGGTTTAGTTGATACCAGCAAATCATTAATTTTGGTCTGACTGTCGTGAGTGTGAGTAAGTGCAAATTACAGAGAGCATTAGAGAAAAACAACAGTAGGTATCTCAAGGATACATGGCTTCAGTCATCTGAGTAACTGATAGGAGCAATGAACTGTCACTCACTGGTTAAAATGCCGGCAATAATTGAAAATTGTCTGTTCTAGCATGTGATTTTTTTAATGGCCAGAGATGAATTTTGCCACATGGTAGAAAGCCGGTCGAGTTTGAATATCAGTATTTTTGTCTCAGCTGAGGGCTCTGCTTGGTCCAGATTAGTTTATGAGTGAGTGGCAGATGCAAGATTCTGTCTACGAACTATCTCGGTATATTAATGCGTTAATGGTATTGTATGTATGGCGCTGTGCTGCCAACATTTTTGTCTATTTGCTCAGCGTTTCTCGTATTGTTACCCGTCATATGTCAGCAGATGAACCGACATCAGAAAAAGCAAATCACATGTCACAGTTTTACTGTATAGTAACGTTACATGTTTTTATGAGACGTATAGTGTGTCTAAAGTATCTGATACAGTGTATTGATTTCGTCTGATATAAGCTGGTGTTTGATATAAAATTCTGTTCTAAAACTGCCCATTTGTGTAGGACTTTTCACGGAAGACGCCCTGACACATACAGTGGCTTCTTTCTTTTTGTCTCCTGTCCTTGTATAAACAAAAGTGTCTGTTATTATTACAATGTGTGTATTCTTTTTGGCACACCTGCCCCTGTACCTCCTGCTAAACGAGTTGTATTTTGACTGTATGGAACATTGGTTATTGGATGAGCAATTGTTTCTTCTGACAATGACAGTGCCACCGTTTGACTGCTTAATATTGTCATCTGCTGTTCAGTGCACGCAGCGAACGTCGACTTAACAGCAGTTATTGACATACGTGACAATTTCTCATTTTCTATGCGTTTACATTCGTTTGTTTATCGATACAATAACCAAGATGCCAAAACACGACCGGATTTACTGCTAAACATCTTCTGACTACTGCCGTTCTCTAAACTGTAGTCAATCCCGACGTATGCGGCCGTCCGCCTTGCACTTGCTCATTGTGACGACCTGACCTGGTTTGTCACGAACATTGTGTGTGTTAGCCTCTCTCCCTGTTTAGAGTCAGCACTGCGTTTGCGCCACATACGCGCCATTTCTGGGGGTAGGGGCTTGATCTTTGACTACTTGAAAATTGGCGCAAAAGTTACTTCTGCCAAGAGGAACGTTCACACCGATTATGGTTTTTCACAGACTTGTAGTACTCGAGTCCGGACTTGGACTCGAGTCCGGACTTAAGTCCGTTTTTGCTGGACTTGGACTTGGACTTGGGCTCTAAGGACTCGGACTTGGGCTCTAAGGACTCGGACTTGGACTTGGACTTGGACTTGAAAGCTATGGACTTGGACTTGGACTTGGACTTGGAGGCTCTGCCAGCAAGTCCT
>Ga0209367_1007408_pt1 | contig 15130 bp, 12 predicted proteins | sample WorMetLIZISLAND2_FD_187412 | JGI IMG/M metagenome (GOLD analysis project Ga0209367, IMG submission 187412) | Marine gutless worms symbiont microbial communities from Max Planck institute for Marine Microbiology, Germany - Olavius geniculatus... ... | reverse complement strand
TTTTGGTACTCATATTTTGAGCAACTGAATCTGGGGGCACGTTCCCCCAGTGCCCCCTATGGCTATGCCAGTGGCAGTGGCGTCATTTCAGTATATCGTTGGGGGGGTCTCAGCAATTATTGGGGGTCTCAGTCTGCGTAACGCATTGTTTTGGCAGCAGTAACAATATTTCAAAGATAGGATTTACAGGGAAAAATTAAAATCAAAAATCCTTGGGGGAGGTCCATAGCCCCAAGTCTCCCTTTCCTTAATGATGCCCCTGGTCTACGCGTCGTCATTTTCTCATTGATACAGCTTTAAATGTTCTCTACCACCGCCCAATCTCCACTATTTCGATGTGTTCTCGACTTGTTGGGACTACAAGTCGTGTGACAAGCCGTACGGCACACTGACATGTCTAGTTGTCTGTTTGTATAGGCTTATGCGTCAGTGGCGTGGCCAGAATCTGGATGTAGGGGGCACTTAAGGGGTGGGATATGGAAAGGGGTCTCCTTCTTCACCAGGGAAAAGGCCTGGGGAAGGAGCTGTTCCCTCCCCAGAAAATTTTTCGTCTTTCGGATATAAACGAATAAACGATTGCGTTTTAGCATTCATCCTTCGGTCAACGATCAAAATTGACCACGACACACAGCGGCATAGCCTGTCGTGCAAATGTGTGCATAAATTAAATTAAGTAGCCAACTGTTTGCCTTTGTTTCTGTCCGTAGGTTTCGCCTTGCTACCAGAGCCTTGGCCTCATTGTGCCAGTGCCTTGTTAATGATTTCCTCGTAGATCGGCGTCCATTGCGTCGGAGCTCATCTGCTTTTGGCGCTTTGAGCTGACGACTAAACGCAATTCGACAAAACTCTCCTAACATTTGCATGTTAACATGTCAGTCTGTACAACAGTGCCAGTTTTCTCAGTTTTGCTGCTACACTATTTCGATGCCAATATCAGTACTCACTATGGTTACCTACAGAAGGATGGCCAGGCTGAGTTGCAACTCGAATTACACCGATGCATGCTATTAACGTCGTTAAACCAAACCGCACATTTGCAGGAATATTTTTCGCGTGTGTTGTTTTGATGTATTTTCTGCGTGTTTACTGTTTACTGTGTTATGTAGTGTAGTTGTGACCACTGCATTTCAGAGGCAATTTAGTTCAGCCCACATCTCTACTTATTACGTGCATTTGTACTGATGACTGACCCGTGCGTTGTGCAGAATTTTACTATCGCTATTTGTACATAGAATTCTGTTTTGAATGTCGTTTGTTTTTATAGAAATAAACCTGCTGTTGCAGCGTTGTGTAAAATCATTTATGCAAGAGTGCCTTTTACAGAGCTCCGCACAGATACTTAAATACCAAGTCACTCTGGTAACTTGAAGTTAAAGGACACATTTTCCCAATCTCCCAGTCACAACGTTCATAAGTTCCGAAAAAATCTTAACTACAGCTTAGCATACAGTACAGAAGTCAACCTTCCCCAAAGGGTGGGAGTAAATACCGAAAAGTACCGAAAACATTTTCGGTAGTTTTTGGTACCGAAAACCTAACTCTAACCCTAACCCTAACCAAAAACTGCCTTGTTTTTGGTAATCTTCAGTTGTTTTCCGTAGTTTTTAGCAAATAATGCTCCAGCCCCTAAACCCTTCAACTCCAGCTGTATGCAAGTTTGCAGCAGGGGAGACTGGAAAGGGGAAGCAGGGAAGAAACACCCCAATTGGTGAAATGCATCACAAAAAGTGAAAACTGGCACAAATCCTTGCAGTCATGCGTCAGTTTAGTAACTTCATTAATTTCATGGCCGTGGTGTCTACTGAATCCATCTGCTCCGTGGTCTGTGCATAGCATTTCTACGTCTCACCGAAGCTTGAAAACTGACAAGAAAGACGCCGATTATCGCTGTAATATTGTAAACATCAATAATAATCCATTATGAGGAGTAGAGTAGCCGTATTATCAGTCTTGTGTCAGAGAAACAAACAAACAACTCGCTCGTTCTATGTACACCCGTTAAACAACCGAAAGTCGCGCCACTCTATGCACCGTGTCCCAAAAAAACATCCCCGACATTTGACTGTAACGTGAAAACCAATTATCAGATTTTGATAATTTTTGGAACAAAAATTTCGAACACAACTTGCCATCAAACGACCATTTAGTTTCCCACCCCACCCAACGTTTGTTTCTGCACTACCTGGGGAAAATACAACCAGCGAAATATCACTTTTTATCCAGTGCGATATGATTGCTTAATTAACATAACGCGTAAAAACACATTTTGTTCACATTTCTGACACTATGGCTGACATTTCATCCAGTTGTCCATTTTTCAACTGCCTGTAGTAAAATTGCTTGCAGTGTTGGCTTACTATGCGAACACAGGCAAGGAGACGCTTTCTCCATTCATTGACAGCAGTATCAATAATGTTCTGCTCCAGACCAATCCAGGCTGTACCAGTCACTTCTTGATTTCACAAACATTCCTAAACTTCATCTGGTAAACACACTGCTGCATGACAGTCAAACCTTGGAATAGACCGGCTGCTGGAGCTCACAGATTAAGATAATGGAATTTATCGATGTTTTTCATTCATTTTAACGCGTATTATGCTTGGTCTGATTTTCCCAGGTAGTGCAGAAACAGACGTTGGATGAGATGGAAACTAAAACACTTATTTGATAGCCAGTTGTGTCAGAAATATTTCTGCCAAAAATTATTAAAATCTGCTATCTTTATTTAAGTCACGATCGATAATGCCGGGAATGTTTTTTCAGGTTTTCTGTTTATTTCAACACATATTTCGCTTGATCTGCTTTCCCTAGGTAGTGCAGAAGCATACATTAGGTGAGGTAAAAAACTAAATGGTCATTTGATGGCAAGTTGTGTCAGGAATATTCCTACCAAAAATTATCAAAATCCGATAATTGGTTTTTAAGTTACAGTTAAAAATGTTGGGGATGTTTTTTTGGGACACAGCGTAGATCGACTGATCACTTACAAGAAACGACTAATAACCCATCGCACCATCTCTATGTAATGTAACCTACACTGTACACGCACCAGCGCCTCATGCTTAGGGATCCCGTCAAAAACCTCCAACCAAATAACCAGTTCTTTACCCGGATATTCACATATTTTTAACTTCTTGTCCAGGAATTGGACTAATGGAGTTTATGGCAAAGTTGGGTGAATAAGGGTAGAAAAAACCGGGTAAAAAATCTTTTCGAGTAAATACCCTGTTTTCACATTTTGCGTAAATAGCTGGGTACTAACGTTATGAAGTAAGTACCATGAGAGGCAAAGAGTAGATATCTCTTTAGGTTTTCAAAATAAGTTTTTACGGGACCCACTAGTCATGTTCGTCATCTCATATTTATACCGATCGACCGACTGACCAACCAACATTATCAGCAACAAGAAATAATATCAACCAGAAGAGTTCTGATGCACAGATAAAAAAACTTACAACATGACTACCTTCACAAACTATTGAACAAACACTTAACAAGAATTTAGCGATCGTTATCCTGCACGAATTGGAGACAAAAAACAAAAAAGATCAAACACACTAATAGTATCTCAAGTTATCTACAATCGACGCAATATTTTCATATAATCGTCGAAAATATACCGAATAATAAATAACAGAGGTAAATAATATTACTTTTCATGCCTCTTTAAATACTACACAATAAAGTCCTCAGAAAATGATATGCCTGCTTCTGCAGCAGTGTTTGGCCGATCAACCAAAATACAGAATTACATTAAAACTGCATTCTGTGTTCGGTTCGGTGGCCAATCATCATGTCTTATGTACATAGGCTGATGTACGAGCTTATGAAATTCGGAAACTGTTGCACAATGTAAACGAAGAAACATGACACAAAACCGTTACAGCAGTGAATGCAACGGATAGATGGGTTGAAACATGTTTCTGATGCAGATGCAACCTTTAGCACTCGCAAAATGCTCAAAAGAAAATAGGAAACTGGTCAGCCGCATTCATTACCGAAATGTACGAAACTGCAAGAAATTTTGTAACTTCCAAACTCTGAGGATAATACCCTGGACCATAAGTTCCAAAGGTTCTGCTCCTAAACCCTTAGCAAGAAGGGAGGAAAAAGTTGGGACTGTAACGGAGAAATGGGAGTAAAGCAAAATAATGGAAAAGTAGGGCAGACTTCTGCCACATTGGTGAAATACACCACTCCACGTTTGCCAAAGTAACCGAGGCACGTAAAGTTTTCAAATGTATGGACACTTCAGCTGACTGATGTCTTTACTGCACTGCATATTTTCAGCTTTCTTGTATTTTTATACTTATGGCCCTATATACGCTTAACTTACCCTGCCAACACACGAAACCCGACACTCAATAGTCTGCAGTTATTTTGCTACATGTGTTATATAATGCAGTCATTTCAGCAGCCTTGTAGATGAGTAGGTACTTTGTTCTTTCGTTTTCTTCATGAATCGTCCACAGGCGCCAGCAACATAATCGTAACGGTGCTCTTTTGTGCTATATGAAAGAATCTCTGCACGGATTTCTACATCAGTATACACTGCAACTATTAATCTTGGCAGAGGGTAGCTAGGATAGTGGAACATACCATTTTTACACAAACACTTATTGATTACGGCTCTATCTCCATAGATCATTTCAGTGAAGAGAGATTATGTTCAATAGTTTTTTTTGACTAGGTGGATGTACTGTTGATATGTAAGATTAGCTTTACAGTCCATACTCCATCGTATAAAGAATGAAAATAAAATGTTTTACTTCATTTTGTGCCGCCCCATAGTTACGTTGTAAAAACATGCAGCGAAAACTGTAAAATGGACATAAACAACACACGAAATGCACAGCAACTCAGCAGCAGACTGGAGATAACATTTGGGGAAATTTAGGGGCAAAAATGAAAATCTGAGCATCAGTAATCTCCTGTGTTGAAAATTTGCAACTCTCTGACATAAAATTTCAAATGCATTCTCCCCCTACTTTCTTAACACACGATGTTGCTGAATCCAGCCAATCACCAACACACAGCTGACAAGGCAAATGCTACAATGAAAGGTACAAACAATTTGGAGGGCCGAGGCATATTCACACATATAGCAATAATTGCCACATTCTGTGTAAGCCAAGATTTTTTTATATGATTGCAGCCATTATGTATGATGTAGTGGACAATCACTACTCGGATGTGCACGAATCTGGTGGGCATAAAAAAACTTCCAATACCAAGCATGATTCCACAATTCTGCAATGGATCCAATTCATTTCTGGTTCAACTAGTCGAGCAAACATGAAATCATACTTTTTCGTACCTAAGAGCCAGATGGCACAAAAAACTGGATATTCACTATTACTTCACTATTTACTGTTGCGTATCCAACAATTATTAGTTAAGGCATGCTAAACTAACTGACAAATAGGCCAGATTTGAACAAGCTGACTTGAAGTTAGAACCAGTGCAATTTATTTTACTTCAAATGCACTGATTTCTTTCCTACGACCTGGTAAAACAATGCCAAATAAAACAGCACAGTTAACAAATTACACACAAAACTTACCTAATTCGATTAAAATCGGAATACAGCATGCAAATGACGCTGTATAGTGAGCAAAAAATGGATCAGTATTTAGCAGCCAAAATTAATGGAACAACTGATATCACCCGACTCAGGACTAAAAAATATCATCAATGATAAGAAGTTTGAGGAACAGTGTTTCACTGAACAATCTCAGAGATGTTTCAACTTCTAAAAAGCTTACTCCATACCCAGTTGTGTAAATACAACTGAAGCATGCTGTGGCTGGCTAAAACAGACATGAGGTCAAATGCCTGGCAAATCCGCTGAAATAGAACAGAAACTACAGAGATGACTGGTATCATCAAATACAAAAAAACTCGACTATCTCGTTGTGGGTATACGTAGCATCATAACATATATTACAGATGTGTGCCAGAGAGGTACAAATGTCAACATAAAATCAAGCTCAAAATTATGCACCAGGCTTCGACACTGCTGGCTGTGCACTTCAGATGCATAAAGCTACTGCAGAAATTATCATAAACAAAGTTTTTTAGAGTGACTTAACATGACCCCAAATGATCGTAGATAACGGGAAAACTAGGAGAAGTACTCACATCACATATAGCTGCCACAGACCACTAAGCATTCACCGTCCAACCTCACAAAACAATGCCCATATATAAACACTCATCCAGAATCTGGCCTTCATTAATGCAATGAAAATCAAGGAAAATAAAATATCGTTTACTGAAAACAAAACATGCAGATGTGCAAACTGATGGAGAAAAGACAGTCATTGGACGACACATGGAATTTCATTTCATCAGCAGCTGCATTGCCAGCCGTCTAGATGTATCATAGACATCGATGTACCACAAAACACAGCAGTACCATACAGCATGAAAACACAACCCATCGACGTGAACTTCAACCAAACAAAATTCTGTGGCAAAAAAGACAATCCATGCAATGACTGATATAATTACCAAACAATATGCAGCCTTTAAAAAGACTCATAGGTTAAAACGACAATTTAATAAGTTATGTAAATTCATCACAACAATCTTTAATTGGAAACTTGCTGACGTTTCAGCAACCGCTGCTGCCTTCTTCGGAATGACTGTCCGCCAGGCGTCGCTGTAGTGGACAGTAAGTAATCATAGATGTGTGAAAGTGGATAGGACCCCCTTCACCTCAATTCACCGATTGGTCTTGTTTTTTTCAGATGTGTATCGCTTCCCTGATCCATCGGTCGATCCTATTGCTTTCTCTGTCATCTTGTTGCGGAACATCTTGTTCCACACATCTATGATTACTTCCTGTCTGCCGCAATAACATCTGGCAGACAGTCGTTCCGAAGAAAACAGCAGCAGTTGCCAAAACCTCAACAAGTTTCCAATTGAAGATAGTTTTTGAGGAATTTACGTAACTTATTAAAATAGGCAAAGCCTCTGCATGCTTGGAGGAGCTTTGGCTAGAAATTTAATTATGTGCCGAGGAATCGTTGTCTAAGACTAAAGTATCAAAGTGATACTTTACTTATCTCTGTGCTGAAAATGGATTTGCCAAACCCACAGTCAGTAATTAACTGTCATATAAACATTAAACTAATTTATCAATTCTTTAGTTGAAAAAATGGGCATCAACTTCTCACAATATAAACAACTTCATTATCATATCTATGGGGTACAAAAATCACCAAATATTCTCCATCGAGATCAATCCCCACTTAGACACCAACCATCACAGTCAGCAGTCAAACAAGAACAAAATAAAAGCAGCACAATAGCTTAAGTATTCACATCTTAGCCTAGGGGTATACTTTCAGTACAAGAAATGGCGCTGGGAGTCGCAGAAATTCATATACTAAGTAACCACAACCAGTTCATGCAACACCGTCATCAGTCAATTGAATTGAACAAAAACAGAAAGAAGAATCGACTGCAACATTCAGCGTAATGATGGTGGCAGCAGTAATTAAAGCTTATGACGTGGTCACATCAGCACTCAGCAGGAGGCAGCACTGAACAGTCTCTAGCAACACAAACACAAACTACTGACCAACATGGCGTGGGCATGTCTTTGTGATTCAAGCTCGTCGTATAAATATCATGGACCAGAAGCCCAGAGCCGTTATGACAGCGACTCTTATAATGCTCTACAACAAGACGTAGCCAGGAATGCAGCCAGGGAAGGGCAGACCAGACAGTTTTGAGGGCAGACAGATTCGAACAAAGACAGTGGCATAAACAGTCATACTGTGACAGTCCTAGCACTGGAGATCGTCAAACAAACAAAAATTTACAAAATCGAGAGGTGTAGCTTCCAATGTCCAAACTTTCAACTGTTCCCAGGAAATCAAACAACTTAAAAAAACGCGAAGCTTTCGCTTGTACTGCTTGCATTAGATGTTCACGAAATTTGTAAAGTAGTGAAATTTTCAAACACATCAACAACACAGTGACATTTAATGCAATTTAGTAGCACAATAGAAGTGCACTCGTTGTGTCTACAATTGTTACAGAAATTTGTATGCATCCGGCTAAGATCTATTTCTAGAACAAAATCAACAAAATGGAACACAGCAATTCCGGCAATGGTGCAAAAAGAACAAACAAACAAGTCCCCTCCTGGCTACGTCTACCGTTAAACTCAAGGTATTCTGCTTGCGCGAAATAACCAGTAACGATGAATACTTCTTACAGTTCACAGCATATAACTGATGTCAATGATGACCTGAACTGGTGGTATTAACAAAACACGACATTGACATAATGCAGCCAATGCTGGCCAAATCTCACCTCTTTCAACACATTGTGTGATTGATTGGCAGCAGGTTTAAAGCCGGACTTATATCAGTCGTTACAACCACTGACTTAAATAAAAATAATGATAATAATAATATTAATATTACAGATAAACAACTTCAGCTTCCACATGTCTGCAGCTCTGCACAGTGCAGCTGATGAGAAGTTTGTCCACGAGACGTAACTGATGCGGTTTTTCCGGCCGTCATGGACCTGCTTCATTCGAACACAGAGGGAAGATGCAACAGTCCATGGCTCACAGCACATAACCTCATATGTTGCTCACAGGGAGGAGACCAGCAGGCGAAGCTGTGGCGATCTCAGTGTGATCGCTAAACGAGAGTCTCAAAGCCACGGTAAAGCTGCATCAGGACAAGAATGTGAGCTGGGAGACAGGAACGACGATCACCGGTCGTTGCGTCAACTGTCAGCCATGACAGAGAGTTGTACATCTCCAGAACGTACCTAATACAACAACACACATGCTCTTCACATTTGACCATCACACAGAACAGCAAAGTAAAAACAATAAAGGTTGAAAGTAAAAAATCTTCCCAAAGGACGATGGCTATAGGGTTGGCATTTTGCTGTTACTGCCACACAATATGTTAAAACCAGCTCATTACACTGAATCAGATGTATGCACACACGATGACGTAACATTGAGTGGAATTAAAGATCGGCAGAACCCAATCTTTGGGAATATTTAGCATTCTTGGAAAAAAACAATGAAGTAAGACATGGAAAAACAAAATGCAGTTACTAAAAATAAAAATATCCTTACTGGCACAAAAATACTGGTCAAATGCCAGTCCAGTCTGACCTTCATTTTGTAACCGAACAATGTGCAGAAATACTGAACTGTCTGGTTAAGTACTGGACAGGTGGGAACCCTAATCATTCACAACACAAAGCAGTTACCTGAGAACATCACAGGTGAGATTGGAGTCAAGTGGATGGGCACGGCTTGAGTGAGCCGAGTTATGCATCAGCTCTTCCTTCTGCTGGGCAAATGGACAGTGAATGTGAAGCGCCGCCTGCAACAACGACGACAATAAAACATACGTAAACAAATGCCAAAAAGATTAAAGGCATAGAAAGTCACCTCAGATCTACGGAGCATCACTTGCCATGTGGGATCACACAGTGTTATCTGCCACCAAACACAGGTGAATGCGCCGCACCTTAATCCCGGCCAAGCAGGTTGGTACTTAATACCTCGGAAGGATGGGAGGCTGAGTTCGAGTTGACCTCGTGACGGTTACATACCCAGATGGTTTTTCTGCCCACAGACATGTGGCTTGGTGGCTCAGCGATTAGGGCGTTGGATACGAGAAAGAAAAATCCATGGTTCAATGCCCAGTTGATGCTCCACCAAGTAACAACCTTGGGCAAGTTGTTCACACCTACCTGCCTGTGTAGGTGCAAGTGTCTAGTGGTTAGTGTTGACTCACAACTTTCGAGTTGTGGTTCGATTCTCATTGCCGTCGTTTGCGAGCAACTTTGAGCAAGCTGCTAACCTACTGTGCTCAAGCCAACTCAGCCTCCTACTCTCCATGGGATGGGAAAAGAGTAGTAGCTTACGGGCTACGGTTTGAAGGCCTAGTGTGGCTGATTGGGGCGATGGTATGTCTGCTAGCTGCAAACCGTGGGTCCAATTGTTCGTTCACACAGGCAATGGATGGCCGCATACTGCGTGGCAGTATCATTAGCTCATGCCAATCAGCTGCCACTTCCAAAATTGTAAAGCGCTTCTGGTCTTGAGTCCCATCTTATGTAAGAAGCACTATAGCAAGTACTGGACTTTACCTTTACCTTACCCAGACAAGTACCAGTAGTTAAACATCTAATAGCGACCTGGCCATGAGTCAAACTGTTACACCCTAACTGTTACACCACAAGCCACTACAGCACACTACAAGCAAACACACCCTTGTTGTTCTAAGGCAGTGATTTTCAACCCATGGAACCCAAGGGTTCCGCGAGCATCTGCCAAGGGTTCCGTGGATGCATGGTCAGTAAAAAATAAAATTAATCTAGCGTACGAAATTACATCAGAACCAAGATATAGAAGTAATAACACTGAATACTTAGTTCAAAATTAGCACTTTTAGCCATCTACTTTCGCATAAGCTTACAGTGTAAGTGTTGAATATTTTTTGTTGTTGTTAACAATGTTAGAATATTTGCATTGAACACTGAACACTAGGTTTAACGTAACCAGTATTAGTGTCAGCATTAAGAAATCATGTGTTCATTTATTGAAAGAAATTCATTTTTAAACATTCTGTTTGAACATCATAAAAAACCTTGCGTATCAGCATAACTGGCTGGGAGGTCCAGACCCCCTGAGCTGTCCATGGGCATAAAAACGTAAGATCCTACGGTAATTTTGGGGGCCACCTCATAGATTGTTTTTGGTTAAATACAATATCTTACTGCTGTTTGCCACTGAAATAAAATTGTTAAATAATATTATCTAATGTGGTCCCCAGACACCATGAAACTTTCACTTCGCCTGTAGGCCTTTACTCTGCTGGACTTACGGCTCATTGCATCGGGTTCCGTGAGTGATCATCATGTTTATGTAAGGTTCCGCTGCAGCAAAAAATTTGTAAAACACTATTCTAAGGCAACAGAGAAAGGACCGACAGTAAGAACTATATAGAGTAAGTGGCACTGTGACAATAACTCAAAGAGTGCTCGCACATCTAAGTTTAAGTGAAAATACAGTATCAACGACTTCGACAAGTTTCACTGTCACTAAATCTCTCCTCAGAAACCAGTAAATTGTAAAGTCAAACAAACACTATAGCTAAATGTAAAACAAGCTCAGCTAATAACAACTATGGCACTGTGACTTATGAAGCAATTTCAAATGTACCCTGAAGCAGACAGGACAGAGGTTTTCCCGCTGTGGACATGACGACCAAAACCACGCCGGCAACGGACCAGTAGGTGCTGATGACACGTAGAAGCCAACGGCAAGAGGCTGCTGCAGAAGGCTGTGATTGGACAAATCCTCGTCTTCTAGCAGCTCATTGGCTGTCGGGTCACGGCCTCCAGGCCCGCCACCAAGACCCATGGAGTGTCGGTCGTGGTCAACATGGTGGACTGGTGAGCCTGCAATGTCAGTGTGATGGACTCCGGCCGCCACGCCAAACAACTCGCCAAAGAAGTCGCCGCCGAGATCATCATCGATGTTGTCAGTGTCACCAAACAGTTCACCGACGCCGGCAAAGTCCTGGTCATTGTGAGTGTCTTGCTGATTCATTGGTAGGTTCACCTGACAATTTCGCACATCAACCACGTTCAGACGTGTGCATGGGCCTCACATTATACGGCCTAACCCAGTTCATTTCACAGGCCAAACCGAACCCGTTTTGTTGGCAGCTGGACTTCGATCCCAAAGTTTCAGCCCAAGATATGCAAACAAAAACTAATATCATATAAAACCAGTCAGATGGGCATCAGTCCACTCATGATCGAACACAATTGTTGGCAGAACCTCAGTATGTTAGAGTCTGAACTATATGAATGGGTAATATGGATTTTTGGTCCTAAACCACACAACTATTCCCTATGCCTGTTCTGGTATCAAATAGACACTAACAGTTTTGACTTGTTCCTAAAGAATGCACAGAAGAACATGAACTGGCTAACTTAGGTTTACATCAAAAATAGCCATCAAAGTATATATTTAATATGAAATCGTACAAACAGTAGAAAAATAATAAAAACAGACCACTTCAACTGAGTGTGTAATGACTTCTGAAGAAAATAAAGCTCAGTATGACCAAATAATGGTAAAGACAAGCCCAGATATAACACACAATAACTATCCAATAATACATAGCATGTGCAATTCTGAAAACACAGACCAAGCAAGTGCACGTGACTGTGGGACCAACCTGTGCAGTGGCTGAGGTTGGAAAGACGAGTATATGTGTGCATGAGCTGTCGGTGGGTGTGGACATCGGCCTGCGGGCTCGCTGGTTGTCGTCCGGCTTCACGGCGTCTATCATGATGTGAATGTTAGGATGGAGCTCAGTTGATACGACACACGCGCTCACGACGCACGGCACCGCTGCATCGCTCAGCTGCCGACAAGTCGAGCATGCTGCACGCAGCTTCTCGTTGCATGCACGCAGACTGCGCCGACTCAGAATAGCCGACCATCCTGGAACACGGTCACCAGCACAAACGTAATGCATAATACTATCAACTCGCTTACTGTTTCCAGTGTCACAATGCATTCAGGAAATGCCTATGTGGAAAGAAAGATGCTCCAAAGACCAGGAATTCCAACAAATTATGTCTCCAAGAGCCCGAAAGCAGATTGGACTGCAACACTTTTCCACTTTTATTTAATTAGCCATTTTTTCCGAGTTACTCTAGGTTAGGATGGGTTCCATAAAACTTACTGAACTACGATGAACTGAACTTTTACATGCCAGCTGCCTTCTGTGTCATCTAAATAACAGTATCAAGTATATGAGCAGCAGCAAACATAAACAGACTAAAAACTATATTAACAAACTGATCCCGTATGGGATTGCGGTTGACTCCTACATGTTTGCTTTGCAACACTGCATACCAGCAAAGTTCAAAGTTGTCTGATGCAGAAACTTAGCCAAATATCAAAAATTTCGCTGGACAAATTCAGATGCTATCCATTTTCCAGCTCACATTGTAAATGATAGAGAAGATGGGAGTTTGAAAATGAACAAATTGCTAACTTTGATCATCTTGTGAAATGTGAGTTTGACCTCGACTGGGTCATATGATACACCACTGCGTAGACTCATCAACCTCTACACACCCGCCAATTTCACTCAAACTGGACATGCTCTTTGTAGATGCATGTATGCACAGACGCCAGCTTTTAAGTGGATCCTGCAAAATGCAACAAATAAAACAACATAGGTAGGAATTACCTTTAAGCTCGCCATGGCCAAGACGTCCAAATCGACCAACGACGATGCGCCATGGAGTTGTTGTTTGGCTCATGACACCGACCAGGAAGTCCCACAGTTTCTGCAGAGCTGACCGTCTGACGGCAAACACTCGGCGCTGACTGCGGAATGGCACGTCGATGTTGATGCACGTCGTTTCCAGCAGTTCACCCCGTGAGTCCGTGCACGACGCAAACAACCAGCGCTGGTCTGCGCTCAGGCAGTACGTGCAGAGCAGGACATCTGACAGATCTACCGGGTCCAGAAGCGACGTGCAGACACTGCGTGGCGGTGCCAGCACGAACGGCGAGCTGTAACTAGTAGCACTGCGACCACTGTCACTACCTCCGGCCATACTCACCTTCTCTGCAGACGATGCTGGACCGAAGCCAGTCAGAGAGCGACCGGGGAGCGCCACCGTCAGAGACCGACGACAACTGGAGTAGACGGAAAAACTCAAGTTTTTGAAGAACTGCGACCGGCTGCCGAATGGAATGAAGTCGGTGATTGTCTGCTGAGATACAACCTACGACCAGAAAGAAATACACATGTAATTAAAGAATGTAGTTTCAACATCTGCAACAACAATGATTTGATATTGGCTTCCTATCACAAATGATTGTTTTATGTTTAACAGGCATACAATGTTGTCACAAAAATGCATGTATAGGTTTCGTTAGTTGTCTTGACCCTGGGTTAAAGAGAACATTCTTCACATGTAATTTATCAATTCTGCATATTGTCCGAATTCAGACTTTTGGATGGCACACAATAATAAATGATTTGCCACATCTGTGGCAGCGGCAGGTCACAATGTCGACAGTCACAATGTCAAAGTCATAATGTCGAAAAGTCAAAATGTCAACTCTGAAAATGTCGACAGTCACAATGTCGAAAGTGTCACACATGCGGTTCAGAACACCAGGCCCATTAGGTGTGAGAAACATCTGTCATGTGTGCTACCTGTCCGATGTTTTTAGTCCATAGTACTTGTGTTTTTAGTATATTGTATTTGTGTTTTTTGTGTTTTTAGTCTACTGTACTTGTGGTTTAAGTTCATTGCTTAAAATTTCATAAAGTCGCATGGAAGTAGTAACGAATCAGAAAGGCGGACGAACTCTTTTTACAGGCCAGATGTCCTTTTGCCAAAACAACACTACAAAAGCATTCTACAAAACATGCTACAAAACACATGCATTTTCTCTATCTTTCACAAAGCTAGCTTTTAATTAATGTGCAAACCTAAGTTCCGTCTCTGAGGTGAAACAAAAAACAAACAAACCTGGAGCTGAATGGAGCTGTGTAAATGATCGGGGATCGCCTTGAGCATGCCGGAGTAGCACTGAAGTAGGCCAACAGCAGCAAGCCTTGCAGCAGCAGCAGCAGCATCACTGTCACTGGCTTGTGAACCGTACGTGAATGAGTCCACCATGTAGATGACAACAAATGGACCGTCACCAGCACCACCATCAGACGTACAGCCGGCAGACTCCATGTGGTCGCCACGATCGTGATCAACTGAACCGCTGTCATTCACTCGCCCATCTGATGACGCATCTGTTAAATGGCACATAAATACTTGAATGCATGCACAATGGCTGAAATCACAGGCTGAACAGTAGTTCAAGCCCTGTGTTAACGGCGACTTCTCTTTCTTATGGGAAAGCCCAAAATTTGACCCCCCACAGAATCAAAACCCCTGAACCGATTGAGATAAAATTTGGCAGGGTTGATTACGTCGGCGAGGGAACCTGTCATGCAAAATTTTATGCAAATCCCTCCAAGGGGGGCTTCCCGGCAAATGGGTGAAATATACACAAAAATTTTTATTTATATATACC
>Ga0209367_1007406_pt1 | contig 15133 bp, 7 predicted proteins | sample WorMetLIZISLAND2_FD_187412 | JGI IMG/M metagenome (GOLD analysis project Ga0209367, IMG submission 187412) | Marine gutless worms symbiont microbial communities from Max Planck institute for Marine Microbiology, Germany - Olavius geniculatus... ... | reverse complement strand
CCGATCGACCGACGACCGACCTCTGTTCCTGGAAGAGCCTTCCTGGAAAAACTTCAAACGACCATATCTCCATAACGGTGCTAGATAGACGCATAGAAAGTTGACCCCCGGGAGTCGAATGGTCACGTGACCGACGACGTTCCGTGACCCCAAAAAGTCAAACTCGTGACCCCATTATTTTTGAGGCGCCATATCTCCGTAACGGAGCTAGATAGACGCATGGTCACTATAGACCACCGATAGGAAGTCAACCCCCGGGAGTCGAATGGTCACATGACCGATGACGTCAGTTGCACGGTCGATGCTGTCGGCGAAGTGATGCTGTCGGCACCGCTATTTGCGGTGTGAAAAGAAAAGAAGTGAAAAGAAGTTAAAAGAATACAGGAGAAAATAATGTACATTAGATTGGTCGCAATCTAAAATATTTCTTGTTGATTTCATAGAAATCATAGCGTTGCTGCAAAGAAGCTGAACAGAGACGCATGAAGTGCTGTTAAAGTTGCCTGAATCAAGGCGAATAAAGTATACGGCAAAAAACGCAAAAAAACCCAAAAAAACCCAGCCAAACATTTCAGCCGGTATATCTCAGCGACTTCGCGCAATTCAACACAGTTTTTACAACCGACGCAGCTGTTGTCGACACGAGGACACAGACGAAGTTCGGGAAGAGCGTTTTTTCTACCTGCGGTTCATGTATTTTTAATTATACCTTCCCACATTAGAAATCTTTAAGGTGATTATGATTCGTTTAAAATACTCAGAAAAGTTTAACAGTTTAACAGTAGAGCGTTTTTCGTACGTACATGTATTCGTAAAAAGTCGACTGAATGAAAAATGGCTACTGATCAGGGTGCAATATGTGTTGGGTATTGATTTATGCGAATAAATCTTGAGATCTCCATGCAACGATTGGAAGTTGTCCCGATCTGTCAATCGATTTTATGCTGCAGCTGGCGTGCGTCCGCCCGACTTCTGGCATGGATGGCACTGGAGTGTGCAGCCGCTGCAGCTGCGGCCAGTCACTTCATCACTATAGATAGGCCTAGAGTTTTATTGTTATGGTCAGCGCAACCCGCAGGCCATCCTGGCATCACCGGACGTAACTTCGAACTGACCGATCTCTGATATAGCGTAGTCCCAGCTGTACGAAAGAAAATGTCCGTCCGGTCGGCTGGTCTCCACGGCGTCGGATTAAAAGCCGTCTAATGCGATTATCACCTACGGCCGCTAATCTCATTTTCGCCGCGGCGGGACGGCGATTTCGGTGAATGGAAATCGATTGCGGGTGCTTGGCTAGAGGCATAATCAAGCCATTAGTAGGCTGCAATGGCGAGACAGATGCACGTGAGATGCATATGATCAACACCCGGTCAATTGCCTATTGGCTGCCGTATCATATTGACTCGCTCGGATAACGCTGTACGCCGAAAAAAATGAGCCCAGCTATAATGGTCGTTCATCCGTACTGCAGCTTTGTTTATGTGGGCTAATTAATTGCTGGCGGAGGGGCGGTCTTAGCGGTTAACACCAATGCGATTGCCCTGGACCAGGTTAGCACCTGGACGGATGACTGTCTGCGTGCAGGTAAACTGCATGGGGGCGCTTAAAATGCGAGACTAGAAAATGGAGCACCAGAAATGCAGAGCCAGAAAATGCGAGAAAAAACACAGGGGCTACATGTGCAAAAAACAGCGTACTATATAAACGACAAATATAAACGAATGTGAAAAACATTTTTTACGCTTAACTTGTAATAAATTGATATTTGATATTTTTATTGTACGGTGTCTAGGGGCTATTTTTTTCCGGACAGTGTAGAACTACGCATATCAACCAGTAACATTTTTGTGCTCCATTTTCCAGTCTCGCATTTTCAGTCGCCCCTAACTACATGTATCTCTGTATCTAACTATCCATCCAGGTCTACTCAACCTGGCCATCCCTCCCTGCAATCAATATAAGCTCGATTACCGTGGTCCGCAGTGTAAGCTGGTGTTTGGCTTGAGCTAAAGAAACGGAGATCAGCACCGTGCTATGCATACTTATAAAGGACTTTTCGCTACGTGTGTTTTTTCCGAATAAACCGTGAATAAAGCGTCCTCATTTGCACCGAAAAAAATCACACGAAGTTGGTTTTTCAATCCTTACGCTCTGTAGATTTTGTTCTACCTTAATGGAACCACACGGTATTTCCCCTAAGAACGTTTACATTTGACATTTTACACCAATTTTTTCTGCACTTTTTTGAGTCACGAGCCGTAGGCGACAGACAGACAGAAGGACAGACGGATGACGAGACGCATGAAGCGGTCCACACGCAGAACGACCACATGATTAATTAACGACCAATCAACTGTAAACGGGGCGTGCCTGGAGGTTGTTAGCGACAGCGTCGCCAGACGGATCGATTACTAGCGACATCTGTTCCGCTTGGTTGATCACAGTGACGTCACATTGACGTCATAAATGCCGCCGATTATATGTCAACGTCGCGCCACCAACAGTCGTCTCGTTCTATTATTAGATCTGCCAACAGCAGCAGCAGCAGCCGTCGCCGCAGACGAGACGGATAAGATTAAGATGCCATGCGACTTTGAGGTCCGGCGGCTGATCAATGGCTGTCTAGAGAGACTGGTAGGTGCCGGACACCGGCATTGTGGGTCATATTTATTTATTTAAAATAACGTTTTACGAATGTGTTATGTATATATGTAAGCTTTTATTCTATTGAAAGTCTCTTATTCACCATCAGTAGTATGAACAATAATCCGAAAACAAAAAGACATACGAAAAGTCCAAAAAATAACGTGAACGTTCTCTACTGTAGCAGTAACCGTTGTGTCAATGTTTAGTTCAAAAAGTCAAAAAAGTCGGGGTCAGCTGTAGCGTTTCAGCTGCGCCGTCTAGGTGGACAGCGCACAATATGCTGGCACCGTGTACGTGTAGTTTTCTAGTTTTATCCTAGTTCGTTTCATTATTGTCGATATAGTTGTGAGATTTGTCGACTGCTGGGCTATCTCAAACCAATATGGTATGATATGGAACAACTGATATATGATGTGACATGATATATACGACCAGGGTCCCGACTGAAACACCGAACGACGGTATAAGCCTATACAGAAGCGTCTTGACACCATGTATAAAGACAGCCAAGCAAGTTGTGCCATTGTAGAGCCAGGGAGTGAACACGATTACAGGTCTAAAGGCGTTCGTACATCTGTGCTATGAAATAAAATAACACAAACGCCAAAGTAATTTGGTAAAAGGCAACTTCGTCAATCGATGCATTTGGTAAATCGTACATTATTTTTGTAAGTTGGAAGCAATTGCACGTTTTGGCTAAAGGTTTGATCTCCAAATCCTTTTCCGTTGACCTTATTTGACACAGTGCATGCGTGTGTGTGTGTGTGTCATTGAGCCCCAAATTCCATTACGCCGACTTTCACCGAAACTTCCCCGCGGGGAAAGTCATGGACACAAATCATGAAAGTCGGCGACGTGATTTGTGTCGCAGACTTGTATCCGCGACACGTCTGCGACTTTGTCGGGAACTTGTCCCGGACTTTGTCGCAAAGTCGGCGTAATGGAATTTGGGCTCTGCATCGCTCAAATCTACCTGGTGGATTGTATCTAAATCCGTCAAACGGTGAAAGCAGAAGGCACGAATGTGGCACATAGACGACAGACTAGACAAACAAACAGACAGACGAAGCTTTGGCGAAATTTGTCGTTTACAGAAGTACCGCCTAATGATACAAACCAAAACATTTGTAAAACCATTTGTACAGTTTTGTTCAAGTAAGCGCGAACTCCCGTAACACTTCTCTGCAAATTGCGCCAGCTTACATAACATTTCATAAGGCAGTTGTATGAAAGTAAACTACGCACGGACGACTACGCGCATATCTGTTCATAAGGCCTGCAGTTGTCGGCGTCTATTGTTTGCAGTGTGGATAAGCAGACAACTGCCTATAAGCTTACGCGCGTAGTACGTCCTTAGTGTGAATGCCTCTTAACCGGCGTGTTGGGTGGTCGACTGGTCGGTCGGTCAGTCGGATGTGGTCAGTTGGTTGGTGATTGATTGTCGATGATCGCTGATTCACTGGACCACTTGACGTGCTCAGAATTCATCCATGTCGTCGTTGCTGCGTAGTTCACACGTGTTCATACACTGTCCAGATCCCGCGGGTCAAATGATGTGCTCGTTTCCTCTGGTCCACCGGAAGCCACGTAGGCTATGCGCGGGTGCAACGTCAATTGGGCATTTGTACGCGAATTTAGCTTTTTATGCTGTCGCGTTACGAGTAATTGCCCGTTCGTCTGCATGTCTGTTGACTGTCTCGCTCACTTGCGCTATGGCAGTCGTATTTGTTGCTTAGAGCGTATTTTGTCCTTATGTCTGTCTGTCTGGACTGCAGCAGCAGCAGCTGGCGATCTAGCCAAAAATCGCTCGATATGCAGGCAGTGTTGGATGAAGTATGTAGTCATAAATTCTACTTGAGTAGAAGTAAAAGTAGTGACCGCAAAAATCTACTTAAGTAGAAGTAGAATTTTTTTCTACTTAAGTAGAAAGTAGTCAATCTTTGAAACTTAACAGTGCATTTTAGTGTTGCATTACTAACCTGCATGCTTTCTGCGAAATTCTGTTTATTCGCCCTAACATGCATAGCCTGCATAGGAACTTTCCGTGTATAAGCCTCTAGGAGATAAATACATTGAACAAAAATACAGACAAAAATGAAACGTAGGCTTATACCACAGAATCCGACAGTTTTTCACTTCAACAAAAATCAACAAAATACTGACACTTAACTGACTTCAGACTTAAAGCCATTCAATTAAACGAATGTTGACTGCTATTTTCTGGCTGTGAGTCGTATGCTAGATCTGGATGGATATTATCTGCCTTTGGAAATTTTTTTGTCGCAATTGTGTAAGTGCCAAGTTTCAAGAATGTAATAAAAGTTTTTACGTTTTTTTTACGTTTTTACGTTTTGTTTTTTCTTGCCAAGGTTTTTTTTTACGTTTTAAGGTTATTTTATTTGTTATAACGTTTTTTAAAAAAAACGTTCATAAAAATTGTCAAGGACTTTGAACAGCACTTTTGAAACCACAGAAACGAATTAGTGGGCCACAGTAGTGGTAGTTTACTTAGTTAGTCTGGTGATACTTGGCCACACGTTTGAATTGAAATTGAATAAGTTCTCTCTCTGTCTTTAGTTTTAGCTGCCAATTTGCATTTACACCATTAGGCATTAGGCAAAAGATTGGACGAATTAAGGCTAACGGTTTTTATTCAACGTTTTAAATTTATGTCATTTTTTTAAACGTTTTAGAATTCTATTCCAATTCTGTGCTCATGTTTTTTTTGCCTAAAATACAATTTTACAGCTTAAGTGACAGGAAATACAGTTTTTGTATTTAAAAAGACAAAAGATTCAAATTAATAAGAAATAAAAGAACTACAATTCAGAAACTCAGACTTTGCTCTGCAGAATTTATGCAGTCACTGTATACATGAACAATGCAGTTTGCACAGGCTGAAATGCAAAAAGACTTGAGTGTCGTGGTTATGGTCAGGGTTATCGTTAGGTTACGGCACGTCCGTCTAGAGTCATACTCATACCGATACTGGCCACTTACTTGTCATTTTACCTCCACTTACCCGTAATAAAAAAATAAGCTTAAACTTTGTTCAATAGATTCAGTACTTCTGTGTAAATATGGTGATGCTTATGATGCTTATATGAAATAGTCAGAATGAGTCAAGATACAACAGAAAGGCAAGACATTAGGATGCAACAACATCTTAAGGAGCCGGGATACTACTACTATCAGTTAAAAACAAAATATTTTAAAATACCTTAACGTGTTTTACTGTAGTGCAATAGTTGATGACATAACTACATTGTGAGAAAAAAACTACTTTTTGTAACGAAAAGTGAAAAGTAGATAAAAAAACTACTTAAGTAGAAGTAGAAAGTAAAAACTTTTACTTAAGTAGAGATAGCGAAGTAGAGCTACTTCGTTACTATCTAACACTGCCTGCAGGTGGTTATGGTCACTTGTATAATGTACGTTGCAATTGTTTACAGTGCGTGATCGTTGGCCTGTAGTCTGCACTCTGCAGGCTTCAGCCGCTGGGTTGTGCATTTGTACCGTGCCGGGCAGGCATCTATTAATACGGCATGAAACAGGCCGCATTACGGATCTTACTCGTTCGTCCGTCTGTCTTTGACAGATATTATTGACGCGCTACAGCTATGCTGTAGGCGTCTTTGGTACGGTTGTCTACCGTCGCCATCTGTAACGGATGTATTGTTGCTAAACGATACGTCATAAAACCATCACAACATGCGTAAAACGCGACAGTCTCTAAGCTATTAGCTTTTTTGTCTGTCGGTTTGTCTCATGCGGTCTTCTGACTGGAAAACAAAAAGGCATTAAACCGGCATATGTTTCTGATTTATTTTGCGATCCGACCATGTTGGGTATTTATCCTCTGTTTTGCTAATAACAGGAGAAAACGATGGTTTTTATGCATTTGTTGCTTGGTAATAATTGCGAATGAGATGTGTCATTTGTGCAGCTGTTAATTAAGTAAACAAGTTCTAACGTCCGAGAGATTTTCTACGAGTGTGTTCCGCATTCTAAACTGTATTAAGTCGGGTCGAGTCGTGTAGGTTTGGGTTGGGCCTATAAGCTGATGGGCCAAATTGGATCTGGTCGAACGGGTTGGAACAAAGCTTGTATTAGTAGGCATTTATGACCAACACCAGTTTTTTATACGCATCACGCACTCTACTGTTACTGCATGATTGTCAACGGCACGCGACTGCCTACCGTCGGTGACCGAGCTTTTCCAGTCGCCGCTGCTCGTGTCTGGAACAGTCTACCTGAACACGTCATCTCAGCATCCTCCTTTCGATCCCGTCTAAGGACCCATCTTTTCTCCATGTTTTATTTTTTTACTACAAAATGAGGCTTAGTTTTTTTAGATACTCTAATTATTTTGTTAGTTACTAAGTTACTTACTTTCTTCCAATTGCAGATATCAAGCTCTCTAATTGCTTAACATATTAACAGCGATGCATAGTCGTACTGAGTACTAAAATACAAAGAAACAGCTTTCTATATAGCCACGCGATTCTGAATTTGCGTAACAACGGCGCTGTACAATTTTTATTATGATGTTGTGTATTTATAAATATTGATTACAAAGACAGCGAACATGTACTTTTTTACATTGGGCGTAAAATAATTTCCCGTCGATACGGGCCAACTGCTATTATTGCAAATGGCTGTAGTGTATAAGGAATAAGCCGTCAATCAAGTCAAACAATAGGCCGGTAATGTTCCGCTATGAAAGAGAACAATATTACGTATTATTGGCGTTTAAGTCACGTCGTTTCAGACAATAAACCGTGACATTTACTGTATTATGGCTAAACGAAGCGAACGAACGTCGAACCGGTTTGAATGACAGTCATATTATCGACTGACTGTAGGCCGCTGTTACCTCGACGATCAATGCTGCATGCTTGCGTATACAGAGGGTGGGCGAAAAAGTGATTTAGACACTCTTTGGAAGTTTGGATATTTGAGTTTCTTCTTTCTTGGCTTGTTAAATGCATTACATTTGCAATTTTTGTTTACTGGCGTAGGCCTATCATTTTCATTGAACGATACGTTATCCGACTTAAACACGTTCTGTTTTTATGCCAATGAATTATTTTAATACTTCACCGTGGTTGGATGAATGGATGAATTAACGATGATCGCTGTTTGATTGATTCACAGTCTGCGTGTCGAGAAACACTAAGATTTGTAAAGAATTATGAAAATTATGAAAAACCTAGATGAGCACATCCAAACTGTTGATAATATTATTATTAATATCGAATGTTAACATTATTTAAACAGTATAAATATCTGGTGTTTTGCGGTTTATGGCATTATTGTATTGGCATAGTTATTTTGGCCCACTTGGTATATGCTGAATATAAAGCTAGAAACGATAGCCGTGAATTCCGCTGTGCATTATTAACACGACAGAAAATTCACATGAAAAGTGAATCTGCAGAAAAACTGTTTTATATCACAGAACAATATCATCGCCGTCTATGTAAGCTACTGCTGCGTCGTGTTTACGTAACGCCGTCTGATCGCTTTGGTTCGCCATCTCAGTCATAAACATAACGCGTATCGTGATTTAGTTATTCATATTCAAAATTTCGCTGTCGATAATTTGACAAGATTAGTTGTAACTTTGTGGATGACTGCTCGTGAAATTTTCGGAACGATTAGATTTCGCAGATCGGGTCGATTGCATACGACTCCCCGGAGTGCATGGACGCGTACGGGGGACGGAAGGTAGCAGATTAATAACATGAAGATTTAATAATAAGCAACGCGTTAAGTATGTAAGACGCGTCAACTTTCGATCGGAGCATTATGACAGTAAGCAGTAATTGCGTTAAGTGAGCTATTACAGAGCAACGCCACATGCGTCTATAAGAACTGCCACGGTCAAGTGCAGTGCCATTAGTACACCACACAACAACCAGCTTAGGCCTAGCTTCATCAACCCATCCCTAGCCAGTCTTCCGGTTCCTTGATGTCTCAGAGATCTTTATCACGCCCTGTGAGCTATACAAGTTCCAAATACTGTATACAGGCAGTCGTGCTTTCATCTTGCCTGCCCCACTGTCTGGAACAAACTACCGGTCAACGTTTTCACTGCAAACCAGGCCATTTTCCCGCTCAAGACTCAATACTTCTTTGCTTGCTGTTGTGATAAGTCGTATAGCAGTAATGCCGTGGCTACGCGCATCGATTTCCTCGTCCGAAATGTTGCCCGAGTTTCTCGAACGAGGAACGTTCCATAACGTGGAAGCGCTTCTGTTTCTTACCTTAGGTTTCATGAAGCTAGTATAGACTACTGATAACCTGCGTGTTCAGGTCACCTCAGCCTCTTACACACAATAAAGGTGCGGTGGGTGGAAGAACTTCAAGTTTACGCGCCATAAATTTCTGCTTGTAACAGTAAAAGAATGGTTAAAATCGGTGCTGAATTACCAAAGTTATCCCAAAAATAAAACTGGGTATCCGTTTTTTGGACCACCCTGTATGTCTGCTGGCTGCAAACCGTGAGTCCAGTTGTCCGCTGACGCGGGCAATGGATAGCCACATGGAATGCGCTGCGGTATCATTAGCTCATGCTATCAGCTGCCACTTTCGAGATTGCAAGGTGTAAGAAGCGCTATATCAAGTATTCGACTTTGCCCTTTTACTGTAAGATTAGTGCATTAAAAATCTCTATCGCGCATAAGATCGTTTAACGTTCGATTATCCCACTCCAGACATATCACTTCGATAAAGTAGCAAAGATATCTATATAAGGTACTTGTCCGTAAATTCACCCGAACCCGAACTAACTGCTAGAGTTAAGCCTAAGGGTAGGGTTAAGGTTAGGGTTAGAGTTAGGATCAGGGTTATGGTTAGTGTTGGCATTAGCCTTAACAAGAATAATTCGGGTGCGAGTGAATTAACGGACAAGTAGGCCTACCTACATAATCTATTTATATCGACCACAAGAGACTAGTGCATCACGTTAGGTGACGTCACGGTGACGTCATCGGCTCGGTTGTGACGCAACCGTCGAGCGATCAGCCAGTGGGAGGGGTGCTGGGATGGAGTGAGTGGGGTGAGGAGTTGCATGTGGGCCACCGACCCCACAACAAGCCACGTTTAGACACAACAATTGATTTCGTCGCTCGTTTTTGCGATCAAATTCATCCGCTAGGCCTAGATATCGCGCCTGCGGTCAGTCGCCGGGGAAGGAAGGAACATCCTCACGCGGCGACCTTGTTGTACTTGTGCGTGTCTCTTGTAGCGAGACAGACGGGTGCTCACTGCAGCGTTGCGCGGACTGAAACGCTTTTGAAGCCATGTATGTAAGTAAGCAAAAAAATAAATAAACATTTGTAATGCGCCTAGAAGCCAGATGAGTTGGCTTAATCTGATGCCGCACTTAATTAACTAAGGCTAACAATCGCCAAGGACTTTTAAGACAAGAACTGGTCGGTGATCCGTAAGTTCCATCCGTGAGACAAAAATGGAGAGAATCTAATGAGAAAAAGACCTGGAGAAGAAATGCATGTATGCGGCCGTCCGTTTAGCTGCTGTGTAGCCTATACTGCACTGTGTCTATAGTATGCAGTGAACCACGGAGCTTCCATGGCAGTGAACGCAGTTGTCAGAGGCGTGAGAGCCAGGCGGCCGTTGACATACGCTTTATTTTTTTGCGGTTTTTGACGTTTGATAACCTTCACCTTTGATTTCTTAACTAAAATTGGCATATACTTTTTTCTGCTCTTGGAGACGTTTACGTTATTTTTCTTACAATGGGTAAAGGAACAAACGGGCAAACCCTGCAATGCGGCTTATCAGGACGGCCGCATAATTTTAAAAAACTAAAAGAAATGTGCATTACGCTGTTCTCGTTTGTCGTCAATTTGAGTGCGGAATGGTTGCGATCCTGATGTCGAGAAAGCTACCAGCGTGTCTCGCCATCTTTGTGTGTTGTCAAAGCTGGAGTAAGCTGCATGGGATTCTGGGACATCAATCGTGTCCGTCCTTCCCCTCGATTTGCGTGCTTTGCTTTCCCTTTCCTGGCAGATCAACAAGCGTTATATACACACGGAACACACACGTGGTCAGCCGATTGTTTTAGTGATGCGCAGTACAATCACATTATATCTCCACTCGATATACCGTGTTGTCGGTCACCGCCATGTTTAATAAAGTTGCAACTCAAAAACGTTTTCTTTTTTGTAAATGATTTGAACTTGTACAATAATTATTTTGAAACACTTAAAACGATTCCAGTGCAGAGTTCCGTTCTTACGTTAGTTTACTGCTCGTTTTGTTTCATAAGCCAAGTTAAAATGTCTGATTTTGAGTGTTATCACTTACTGAATTTAATTGTTTTTGTCTTGTCGACAGACCTAATTATAGTTGTAAGTAAGTAAGTAAATTTAATTTATAAAGCGCACAATGTCAGCGAGAAACTCACTGAATCTGAGGCGACTCACTGAATCTGTTGGATCGCTTATGGTAATAAATCTGCTGATTTCTCTTGCGCATGTTATTAAGAAGTGTTAAGCTAAATAAGGCCCCGATAGGATGGGACAGTTAACCAACACGGCATTTTTCTAAGGGCAGTTGTCCGGGTGATCTGATGTCCGTACGATTGGTATGTCTGCTACCTGCAAGCCGCGAGTCTAGTCGTTCGCTGACGCGGGCAACGGATGGCCGCATTTTGCGCTGCGCCGTTGCGGTACATCTTAGTGCAGTGCAGCACATCTCGAGTGTGGTGTGAACGCGTGACACGAGTAGGAGGGAGCCCGCGAGGCTTTGTGATCGATAACCAATCGCCAGTAATCGCGAGCGATCAATCGATTGATCGACGGACTGACTGTTGCGACAACGAGTCTACGACCACCACTCACGCTACTGCTGCTGCTGCTGATGCTAAAGATGTCCACGCGCTCCAGCGCATTATAAATAGCGCGTGATTTCACTGCATGCACTTACACGCGCAATGAAAAGCCTCACGAATCTATGAGATTAACAACATCGGAACATGATTTCATGCTACCCTTTGTTTGGCGTCAATAAGAAGAATTTTAGTATCGTGGCTAACACACTCACTCCAGCTACCTGAACGCACTGCTCACTTTTCGGACTGTGCTATACAAAAACGCTTATTATGCCTGCTACTTAACCTTGTAGTGTACTATATTGTGTTTTATATTGTGTCTTTGTATATACTGTACTTCTGTTAACTGTTTGCAATTTGTTAAGGCCTGCGTTCTGTCATGCCAAGGCTAAATAAAACGAATATTGATTGATTGATTGATATTATACTTAGATTAGATTGCCATATGGAACCTCTTTATAATGTTTTGTACTCAAGTTTTGTAATTGTTTCTATCATGTATTTTATCGAATATTAATAACTTTTTATACGCATATGTGTTTGGCACGTGTTCATAACCGTGTTCATAAAATTACTTACTAACTTGCTTGCTTACTTACTAATTTGTTTTGTGACTACTTTTAGCGTTGTTTATTTAGTGCAGACTTATCGCAAGTCAGGTTCTACTTTGTGATAAACTCATTACTATGTAACGACACCTACCTGCAAAAGCCTTAGTCTAAACAGCCTGTTTGACAGTCACTTGGGAGTTACGAAATTAAAGAAAATATGTTCACGTTGATTTTGCAAGACAAACGAACTTTCTTTTTTGTTTTTTTTCTGTTATTTTCTTAGTGTGAAAATTGTTTTTTTTAATATATTTTAATGCACCACGGTTTATCCAACAATATTGTGTAGAACTGTGCCCCAAGACGTTTGCAATGCCTCATAAAATAGAGTATTTTGTTTTTAGTGATGAATATTATGCTAGTTAAAGACATTCCGATATTGTTGTGACGTGAATAAATAAACGTCAATGTTCGGTTTATACAGTCCTGGTATGGCTAGATTAGTTCATGAAGAAAATGAATGGTGAACTAAGCACGTAACCATGTAACCATGTAACACCTCTAACTGAAGTAAAGTAAGGATGGCTGAGACAGCAGCGCACGAGCACTTCCACATTAGTTGCTATAAGCTTATAGGGCTGTGAGTACGAATACATTTCCAATGCTCTTCGACACGCACTGTAATATCTGGACAGCGATTCTGTCGACAAAGTGCTCGGTTTTCTACACACCGCGAACCAGAAAAAAATAGACCACTGAGTTCGGGTCACAACTTTGCCAAACACTGGCCGACTACTTTTTCAGTTACACTGAAACCACCGATTTTCAGTAAAAAAATATCACTAGAGATTTCATTATGCAAATGAAACGCATTAATACACTATACTGTCTAAAATATGTCAAATTCAAAAAATAAGCCGAGTAATAGGCTTATGTTAGTGCCGTTGATCTCATCTATCTTCAGGCGAAAATAAAATTATGCTAATTTTCTTTATTTACATTTCTGTAAAAAAACTCTATTAATATTCAGTGCTGGGTTCGGTGTTAATTCAATTTATCTGACTCGCATCATCGTTCGATACATATCTGTCTCGAATGTTTTAGTGTTCTGCTCTCTGCTGCTTTAGTTGTCCCAGATTCGCGCCCGTATACGTTGCAAACCAAAGTCTGCATGAGCCTGTTTTTTAGCTGTAAGTCAAGAAGCGATCTTTCCACTGACTGGTTAGCGATTTAGCCGTAAATTGCATTTGGCCATATTTAGTCACAAAAATGTTAGGAGCATATTTTGCTTGGTTAATAGAGATCGACGCCCGTAAGTAATCAATTATTGAACACAGCGTCAGGGCCGGATTAAGACCAAATCGGGCCGGATGCTGTCGTTTAGCAAAGGGCCTATTTGTTTTTGGCATTCAAGACCGACTAAAAGACTCAAATAAGTAAGTAAGCAAGTAAGTAAAATGTGACTTTATGTAGCGCAAACGTCATATTAACCTATAATGCGCTCAAGACCATTCCCCGCAACAAAACCATGCCCGTAGGCTATAGTCATACTGCCACCACAACCACGGCGAACAACTTTTTACTGAACGTCGTATAACACATTGTCACAAACTGATGATCATGATTTTTGCAGTTTTATAACTAGAACCACAATGTTACATTTACGCCGTATATAAGTTGAATAGTTTTTTAAAAAAAATAAACAAAATAATCTAGGATTGCCACGTTATCATACCGCCAAAGGGGGTGATAATTCTGTCCTTTTTCCCCTCCGTTTTTTGTCCCTTTTCCTCCCCTTTCTCTCTCTCCCTTCTTTTTCCCTTTTTTTCTTGGCCATACATCTTTTACGTTAAAAGAACGACCCCTTAAATCCAGCTTGGGACCCGGAGGAGTGCTGTCAACTCTCTTAGGGGGTATCGGGTGAAACACCAGCCAATCTGAGCCGAAGTCGAATTTGGTCATTTTGGCTTTAAAATATGACGTTTCGTAGCAACAATTTTCATCATTTTGTCAGAATCAATAAAGCAAACTGGATGCAGTTTAAACACGAGACAAGTCGTGATTAAAATGAGAGACACTCATCGTCGGCGGGTGATAATTAATTAGAAGACGGCAATTATCACACCAGTCGTGAAAAAAACCGGACCGGACCCTGAACAGCCACAGAATTATCGGCCGATCTCTACCCTGACGTTCATTTCGAAGGTGATTGAGCGGATTGTTGCTAACCAGATTAAGGCTCATGTGGCGGCTCATCTGATGCCTTCTGTACAATCTGCATATCGTCCGGGCCACAGCACGAAAACGGCAGTTCTGAAAGTCATTTCTGACATCATCGACGCTGCGGACACTCAGAAGGTTACTTTGCTGGGTTTACTGGACATGAGCGCTGCCTTCGACACCGTTGACCACAAGATCCTGCTCGAGCGCCTGGAGGTGTCGTTCGGTGTCAAAGGGCAGGCCCTTGCCTGGCTCAGTTCCTTTCTGACGGACAGAACACAGGTCGTAGCATTCGGCGGCAACAAATCTTCTTCCCTGTGGTGTTCCGCAGGGATCTGTTTTAGGTCCTCTGCTGTTTGCCCTCTACTCCGCAAATGTCATTAGCATTGCTGCGAAACACGACGTCTGCATCCACGCCTACGCGGATGACCTGCAGACCTACATCAGCTGTGCCGCATCCGATCAGACTACTGCTACCAGTCGCTTGCTGACGTGTGTTTCTGACATCGACAGATGGATGTCATGTAACCGGCTGAAAATGAACGCTGGTAAGACAGAATTCATCTGGCTGGGCACTCGTCAGCAACTTGCGAAGCTCAGTGTGTCACCACTGCAGATCAAGGACCAGATCATCATGCCGTTAGACAAAGTCCGTGACCTCGGCGTCATTATCGACAGCAAGCTGACCATGGAGTCGCACACCGCCAATGTGGTCCGTGGTTGCTTCTACCAACTTCGCCAACTACGGAGCATCCGGCGTTCGTTGACAACTGATGCTCGGCGCACACTCGCTACTGCCTTTGTGGCTAACCGAGTGGACTACTGCAACGCGGTGCTGTATGGCACGTCTAGTGCAGTC
>Ga0209367_1007405_pt1 | contig 15133 bp, 12 predicted proteins | sample WorMetLIZISLAND2_FD_187412 | JGI IMG/M metagenome (GOLD analysis project Ga0209367, IMG submission 187412) | Marine gutless worms symbiont microbial communities from Max Planck institute for Marine Microbiology, Germany - Olavius geniculatus... ... | reverse complement strand
GCTTCAGAGTGAAGACGGTTGACCTACGTCACAAACGTCAAGGTCACGAAACGTGACGTCATCCTGCTTTTGAGGTTGGGTCACTCTTCGAAAAGTACTATTAGCGTGAAAACTATGGCTATCACCAGCGTCAAGGTCATGACCTTCGATCGTCGGTCCAAGGTCATGGACGTGACCTCTACGCGTCTGAGACGCTGGAGAGTGAAGACGGTAGGATGGTTGACGGAACAGTTGACGTGACCGCTGGCAGCTGAGTCCTGGTCGACCACGGAGACGTCTGTTTCTGTTATGACGAAGTTCTGTTTTACCATGAGGAGTGCTGGTTTACCAGTAAACGTTCCCAATTTAGTATGGTCAAGTCCCAGTCCACCACGGTGTAGTCCTGGTTTACTAATAAAGATTTCTCGTTTACCACAGATAATTTGTGGTTTACCATGGAGACATTCTAATTTGTCACCGAAAAGTCTTGTCTTGGTCGACCACAAAAGAGTCATGGTTTACCAGTAAGAGTTTCTGGTTTACCATGGCCAAGTACCGGTCTACCACGGCTGAGTCCTGGTCAAGCACGGAGACGTGGGCAACGAAGGACCCGACGGCGGAAGACTCTGGCAGTTCGGTGGACGTGCTGCCGTGCAGCGTCCTGATTGTCACCGACGGAGCGTTATCATTGATGTCGTCGATACGCACGACGACCGTCGCCTCGGAAGACAGCGGGTCATGACCCTGGTCACGTGCTACGACCACCATGTGATAGATGGACGCCTTCTCGTGATCGACAACGCCCTGCCATGTTACCAACCAAACAACACCACCGTACATCTATCAACTGGATGAATGTGCTCTTTTCTCGCTGCTGTGACAATGTGTCGTTACTTCGACAAAACGGAAATTAGGCCTAATATCGCCCGCGTGTGTCAATGCGCACACTATAGCGAGTGGCGCAAAAAAAGTGGAAGAATTATACATAATTATACTGCTAGTTGAAGCTACAGCTAGTAATCCAGAAAGCAACCAAAAGACAGAAGACAAACAATACAAACAATACAAACGTCTAACAGAAATTTAATGTCCATGAAGTAAGTCAAATTTTGTTTTTCGCCCTCAATCAGCTCCCAGTATCCTGGTAAGCACTGTCTACCTATAATGAACAAACAGACCTTGACAGTGAGTTCTCCGGTGTCGTTGCGAATGCTGAACACCTTCACGGCAGGCGAGTTGATCGTGGAGGGCGCGAAGCTGTACCCGACCTGACCGTTGAGACCTTCGTCTGCGTCGTGTGCCTCCAGTCGGATGATGACCGTGCCTGGAGGCGTGTTCTCGACCACACTCACTTCGAACGTCGGACCACCCACGAACTGAGGTTTGTTGTCGTTTGAATCTATCACGTTGAAAAGGATCGACGTGGTCCCGGTCTTCGCCTGAGGTCCTCCGTCGACGGCGATCAACGTCATTCGATGTTGAACCTGCGTCTCGCGGTCCAGCTGCTCTTTTAGAACCAACTTTACCTGCACCCAGTCAGCGGCCCAATTCACGAAACATCTTAAAATAATCCTAACACCATTTTCACGCTGATGGTCATCTTAAAACAATGAAATAGGCCTAGACGTAATTCACAGCAGAACATCTGCGATATTTTATTATATAAGTTTTTAGATAAATCCCTGACAATGTAAATGTAGACTGTAAATCGTGCCCCAGTCTAATGAGTATCCTGACCACTTGTTGCCTCTTTCTGACTGTGTATCTGCTTGACTGCCAGCGAAATTGCTCGAAAAGTCATTAGGACCTAAGCTTACTGATTTCCCAGCTGACTAAAGAATAGGTCAGATTATGGTGGCGATCCAGATAGGCTAACGGCTGCAAGGATCACGAGCGACGATAGTTTGTGCTCTCCAGTTGCTTTTGATTAGATATACGCCATGCTATAGGCACCAGACCTATATAAACTTCACTGTCATTTATTTGTTTCAATGGCAAGCTCGAAACCCATGTGAAAAATCACTAACAATTTTAGTTATTGTTCATTGAACACGCCACATAACAGCACAATCACATAATACAGTACAATAACAGCTATAAGAAACATACAAACATTAAATAAAAGACGATTAAAACTTTAAAAATAATAGAAACACTGCACTACCAACGGGAAAAAATATGCCAAACGGCATACTTAACTTTGTCTTTTGATAATCTGCATACACTTCCATGCACACCACACCGATGCCCAACGATATGTTTTGACGAACTTAAAATTGACCTATTTTTCAATTTTGTTTCAAATTTTAAATTCAAATTTTGAAGAGAGCACAGCTGGGATTCTTGGGAAGTTTTGATATGTTATTCTTAGTGCTCCAGGCTAACTATTTTAAAAAAATCAGCTTGATACTAATTTTTCCTTAGTAAACCCTAATGCTCCTGGACTAATAACATAACGAGTACGTTCCAACTTAGTGTCAAACTCCACTACACAGACGAACGCATAAAATGTTGCACAACATCACCCACGGACGAATGCCAACAATCACAAAGCACGAGATAGCGACAGTGATCATTAAATATTATTATTCATAGGCTTAAACTGGCTTATAGAAACAAGTAAAAATATCACGAGATTCTATTGGAGTAACTTGCCTCCTGCGATCCGTCGAGTTTGCTGTTGATCTGAAGTCCGAATTTACCGGATTCCGAGTCGAGTTCGTATTTCTGAACACCGTACGCGGGACTGTCGATATCAGTGGCTGCCTGGATGACGTAAACGCTGCCGACCTGAGTGGACTCGACGATATCAAAGACGACATGAGATGAACTGAATACAGGGGCATTGTCGTTGATGTCAATTATCTCAATGCTCACCTTGATCACCTGTCAATCAATCATTCACCTGACGTCATTGATCAATCATTTATTTTGTACATAAAAATTACAGTGAACACAATTATGTATAGGCCTAAGTCTAGCTCAATGGCGTAGACAAGGCGGCCCAGCCACTTAATCCCAGATTTTTGTTTAAAATAGATATTAGAGACTCGTGTTGAACATTCTTCTTTCCTTTAGCACACCGTTAAAGGTTAGTTTGCTGTTTAAATTACTCATTTACTTACGGCTGGGAATCTGGTACAGCAGTTGCGCAATTGTGGCAAATACAGAGCGCAAAGTGATGCACTGCAATCCCTTTAGCGGACATCAACAGAAGATGTATAAACTCCACGACTCTCCACACATTCTGCTGCTGCTGCTGCTTGCGATCCATTTCGATCATCTGGCGAGTGTGATTTTTATTTATTATTCAGTTTTGGTTTCAAACTTAAAAATTAAAATATTTTTCGTTTTAATTCGATTTTGGTTTTACCGTAAAACAACTTATTATTTTCATTAAGTTTTCGTTTTATTTTTTTGCTCTACTGTAGTTTTTGTTGCCGTGAACAAACACAAAACAGTGTATGTACATTAACTTTATTATGACTTTCAGTCATCAAGTTTACTGAGTCGTGGATTTCACGGCCAAGATTGTTATTAATCACTAGCAAAAAGTGACCATAATATTGTATATTCAACTTCATTTGTTATTCATAATGTTAGCAAATAAACAAAAAAAAACAAAGCTGCGGAGACAAACCAAATATAATGTACGCGTAGGCCTGAACGATCATTTAAACCCCCTATTGTGAACGGTTTTTTAAGTTTTTATTATAGATTGCTTTTCTTGTTTAACGTTATTTTTGACTGTGTCTCGTTTAACCGTTGTATATACGTTTGTTCAATTATGCACAATAAATTACTTCTTACCTACTTACTTATCTAAAAAATCTAACAAAAAAGTGAACTACGCCGCACATAAAAATAGGCTACGAGGAAAAAGTTGACAAGTCCATAAAGGAGTTAATATTATTGACTTAGACCACTTTATCGTCAGACCTTTTATTTTTTCGTTGTTGACAATTTTCGTTATCGTTAGCGAGAATGACACTGTGTGGGGCCAGACGCTACGCTTCGATTGACAGTTTACGGTCATCAACTTCCATACAGCAAAATATTAACCAAGTCAACATTTTACCAACCAGGCGTATTTTTTTCTCGTCCGTGTCACGTGACTTATGATGGCAGCATTTTCCGAACGAAAAAATACCTAAACGGTAAAAAAAAGTTCACTGCTTGTTACAGCCCTGCTTAAACGAATCAGGCTCGCAACCAAAAACCGCTCTAAAATCTCGGAAGTGGCATGAGCTAATGATACCAAAACGCACCATTGCCTAGGTGAGCGACAGTTGGATCCGCGGTGCAGCACGCCGACATACCACACCAAATTAATTTATCATTTTGCCGAGGGTACTATAGAAAGCTAAGTTGACCGGAGTTAACGATAAACTTTTTTCTCCCTTCACATTTAATAATACAGTTTATTCACACAGGCGACCGGTTGGTAAATTTTATGTTTGTTTCGTAGTTCTCCCGTTGATTTGTTTGTAGTTGCTTGAATTCTGTTGTGTTTACTTCGGAAAATAAACATGACGATAATTAGAACTAATAACGATTAAAAAATTATCAACTTCGAAATTTAAAACAATTAATTAACCATTATTTTTTAAACTGAACTGCAGTTATCATCCAAGAACGTGTATGTTTTTGTGTAGTTATCAGCTGACACAAATGCACAAATACAAAGGACGCAAGAATGAAAGCGGTGCTTGTTCTTGCGCTGCGTTCATTGCGTACGTTGCGCTAAATGAAAACCGGGCTTAAATGTTTTCCATGCAGCTCTGGCAAAGACGAACTGACCTGGAAAAACTGGACGGGTTGCAGCACGACATCAACGTTTATCTCGCATGACTCCATCTGCCGGCAGATCGACGAACTATCTCTATCAATGACGTCGGCGGTCGTTATCACTCCGCTTAGCGAGTTTATCGACAGCAGTCGCTGACTTTCCGACAGAAACCGGAACCGGATGTGACGTAATGAGTCGGCCGGGAGCTGCGCGGTTAGTCCGGCGTCTAGGGCGACATTGGCAACGAATGTTCCTGGCGGCTGCTGCTCAACGACTTGGTAACTGAGTCGGATAGGTCTCCGGTCATCTGCAAGAGTGACCACACTGACCATGGTCAGTATGACCAGTCGCTGCGTCAGCTGACTGACCTGTACTGGCAGTAACGACAGATTCATTTCATTGCAGTCTGTGCCGGTGTGATATCGCCTGCTGCTGGCAATGGCATCAATACGATGCCCTGTCTCCGAATGCTTCACGGCTATTGAACCGTCTCTCAGCCATCAGTCGTGACTTGGTCTGAGAGGTCAAATGTCAAGGTCACGGGTGAGGGGTCTTCAGCATCGGTTCAAAAGGTCAAAGGTCAAAGTTACTGTCAGTTAAGTGCTAGACCAACCGGGCATTGATCGTGACTTGGTCGTTAGACGGAGCCGTTATGCCAGGTCGAGCGATTGACCATCAGCATCACGACCAACTGTTCACCGCACACACGCACGCACGCACGCACACACGTACTGACCACTGACGACTGACCAGAACGACTGACCGCAGCCAGCCTTTATAGGCCTGCGACTTACGCCAGCAGCATGCGCCGAGACTCACCACGCATCGACCAGGACGTAAGCGTTCAGAGCCACGCCTTGAGATCACAGACGATGAGTTATCCGCGCAGTCGCACCATGGCAGCTGACACGATATTATTCCGCCACTAAATCCACCGCTTACACGTAAAAATAGACCTTACTTTCAGTTAATGCAGTTTGACGAAAAAAGAAGTGATAAAAATATTTTGGTTTTAGTTACCTCTGTCAAGGAAGTAATGTTTTTTGCCGGTTTTCGTTTGTTTGTTTGTTTGTTTGTCTGTCTGTCTGTCTGTCTGTTAGCAAGATAACTCAAAAAGTTATGGACGGATCTTTTTAAAATTTCGAGAGTATGTCGGGCATGGCAAATACTACCAGTAATTCAATTTTGGGGGTGATCCGGCAGTAATCCTGGATTCTGGATCACTTTGAAATTTTCGTTACCATTGCGTTAAAAGGAGCATAAGGGAACCGCTGGCAAAGTAAATATGGTGACGCCACCTGGTGAATAACATTGCCTTGGCGGAGGTACCTGCGGGCTACGACTGCTTTCTAGTTTTGTTTTGTGACATTTTGTCTATTATAAGTTTACACGACAGCTCATAAACAGTGACACGCTGAACAGTGCCCACGACAACCAAAGTAAAAATACTGCAACGTAACAGACTACAGTCGAACATGTTTTGTTTCGGTAAAACTGTTAAAGCAAACAAAATGCTGCAGCATATTTTAAGGGTTTAATAAAAAAAAATTAAAAACGGAGTTTTTAGGGACGGACGATAACCAAAAACACGGCAATTTTTTACGCCTTAAGCAAGTAAGAAAGTAAATTAATGCAGCACGCAGTCGAGGCTAAATGTCCAAAGAAGCGCAAGGTATAGAGAGGAACACCAGAATGATTTACAAGCTTGGTTATAAACAAACTTTTTGAACTGGCGATGAAACGGTGAACAGCAAAAACCTATCGAAGCACACTGCTAATGTCCAACGGGAGAATGTCCCAAATGATGGGAGCAGCTACTGCAAAATTACGAGAACCGAAATACGAGCGGACAAGAGAAACAGACAACAAATTAGACGAAGGCAGAGGAAATTAGTGAGCAACAGTCTATCTATATTTAGACGCCGGCTCAAACATTTTTCTGCATTTTGTTCTACTAGTACACAGAGCGTATTTTGCAGTTAACGAGCTACGTAAATTAATTAACTTCATTACTTACGAGGTAAGCTTACTTGCTGTATTTTAGAACGCGTGGCAGACTTTTAGCAATGTTCCGCAAACTAGTAGTTCATAGAGCGTACAGCCTAAAATAAATCGCAGACTTAAGTCAAAGACGTTTGTCGCAAAAGATCCGGCGCTACGCAAAAACACAGAACTGGTTACAAAATCTTCCTATGAGCTTTGTATAGTAACTAAGACAGTCGTTGGCACTGAAGCCAGTTAGCAGATTACTTGGGCCACAGAGGGAAAGTCAGAAATGGTCACGTGCTATGCAGCCATATGTGTACAATGCTGAATGCTTGAGCGACTATCTTGGAGGAAGCATGTTGAAGTCTCTATAGGAAGACGGATGAGTGGCCATTTATTGCAATAAATCCAGCCACTGTGACTGTTTTTGAAGAGTTGCTCACTGGGGATCGGACGAAACCGTCTGAAAATACTCGATAGACCCAAAGAGCAACGTTTTACCGCCGATCGAAGTTTTATTATGACTATATTTTATGCAATTATTTCAGTTAATAATAGGCATAATAGACAAACAAATAGCACATTAGTGTTGTATTTATAATTGAGTTGCGCCTTTGATTTTTGTGTTATTAAAAATATGTCTAATTTTAGTCAAGTTAAATTCGATTAGATTAGTTTAGCGAATTTTGTTAAATTACAACCCTGAAGACTAAAATAACAGAAAGGACTGCTGTCTAAATACAAGGGCTGAAAAATGCATTTCCATTGAAATTGCTAGTTGCAAGGGCGCCCATGACTTTAAATCCATAGTAGGCGTACATTTAAAGGCTAAAAAATTGTTTGAAAAACCTAGGTTGTTAAAAACTTTAGGCTAACGCCTTAAAAGGTTAAATTTTAGGTTTCTCAACTTATCTTTAATTGGTTGTGCAATTTATAATTTAAGTCAAATTATATTATATTTTTATGACAACAAAAAATGTAACATGAAATATGGTTGGAGGATATGTTCTTCCTGTGTCTCAAAATTTATGTCAAGTTTTTTCGTACATTAAAATCTTAAAAAACTTTTAAAATTCTAAAAAAATTTAGAAGGCTGAAAATCTTTAAACACAATTTTTTTTAATTTAGGTTTTTTAGCTCTTGCTGAAAGTGCACCGTTAGCACCTGCCTGTAGACGTCCGTGGCTTTAAAATAATCTAAGCCAAAGCTCATTCTGCTACATTCACATCACGTACGCGTAAGACCGCCCGCTATCAGTCTCGTCTCAGAGTCGGACCTTTTTATTTGCATCGCCGCTGCGTAGCGCGTAATGTTTCCAACTGAAACATCACGTCTCGGCCGTGGGATGGCTGTAGTCGGAAGGACAAGTGCTTGCTTGGACGTTGACAGTCTATTATCGGAGTCTGAGATCGCCGTCTTACGACAAAAGACACGGTCTTGGATGGAATTCGGTTTTGGTTTTGGTCTTGGCCTTGATGCTAATGTTCTGATCTTGTTTTCACGTCAGTCAGTATATTTTCGTATGCATTTACATACTAGCCGTTAAAAATTAAACATGAACTTTAAAATTAAGGTCTCGCTGTTGCTTAAGCCGTCTTGGTCTTGGTTTCGACATTTTGCTCTTACATGCATACTGTACTTATTTACTGTCAATAACTAAACAATCTTGCTGTTGCTTAAGCGGTACTCTTGGTTTTGGTTTTAGTGTTAAAATGCTGGTATTCAGTCAATGCATCTTGCTTACTTATTTACTTATCGTCAAAAATTAAACATGAACTGAAAAAATTAAACAGTTTCCCTTTGTTTAAGCCGTCTTGGTCTTGGTCTTGAACTATTTGGTGTTAACATTTTGGTTTTGTAATGTTTGTTTCTACGTCAGCCAATGAGTATTGTTTACTAACTTAAAGTTATTTACTTACCGATAATAATTAAACACGCTTGCTGTTGCTTAAGCAGTCTTGAACTGAGAACTCTTGATCTTCGTGTTGGTCTTGGTCTTAACATTTTGGTTTTGTGTGCGCGTGGACGTTGACAGTCGCAGTATGTTGTTGTTGGTGGAGCTCCAATGATACGCGGTTGTGTGGCTGGTCTCAGCACAGCACAGCGTGGGGTAGTCGAATGGTCGTCGATATGTGTCCCTCGAGACGGTGTCTGACATCCACTTGCCCGCCGCCATCCGACGACACACGGTCGCTGCGTGACAATCGTCCGTCTTCTGCTAGCGGGCCGCAAGGCCGCGGGTAGCGGATCGCAAATGTATCGACGATGTCGTCGTGATCGATCGTCGCACCGACGCACGTTAATTCGCCAATCCGCGCATCACCACTCGACACGCGGGTGGGGTGAGAGTGGGGGCCGGAGTATAGGAGCCGGGGTCAACCGACAAAAATCGGGAAAAAGTTTGCGAACCCCCTTTCTCCAAATTAAACTATAGCGTCATATTTTATGCTGCTGAAAATTATCTCACTCCAGCGGCGCGAAAGCTCTGACAAAGTTGTTTGACAGTGGCGTGAACCGAAAGTCACCCCATTACTGTGGCGTCTGAAACTCGGCGCCTGTGCGGCCTGTCAGCCGCTGAAGCCAAGCTGCCGGGATGCGGTAGAAGCGATGTCGATGCCCTGCGTGCGTGATGAAGACGACGGCGTGTTTGTAAGCCAGGAAGGGCCTAGTATGCAGTGAGCCGAAAACAAGCCATATAACTTTTGTCTATATCTTCGCCAAACCTTGACCGAGTTTTGACACTTTTTTACCGGAACAGTCAACAAAAAAAACCGCAGTGAAGCGATTATTAAATATCCAACCACTTCGGGTGTTTATTTCCTAACCAAAAAGCTTATCTACTTTATTGTTGGTAGTTTTTCTCACATTTATATTTCTCAAGGTAGTGTAGTAATGCAGCGATTACGATACTGTAAAAATAATTAACAATTAGTTTATTGCAATTTGTCTGCGGAGTACGGCAGTAAAAGAACTTTAGAAGTCCGTTAATATTTAGCGAACATGTGGACGCAAGTAACGGCTTTTTTGGTTTACGCTGTACGCACATGGAGTTGAAAAGATCAATTCACGCGTTTGCAGTAAGTTGTGAGTGATCGCGTCACGCCCGGCGGGACCTCACAAGACGCACGTGTCTCGATCGTCCGGCTGCTGGCGACTATTTGCCGGTGTACACCCAGCCATGTCTCAGAACGTTGGTCTCACACCTATCTGGAGTGTGACAGAATCTGCGTATATTCCCGCTCCGGTCTGACGTTCGCTGCGTGCGGACGTTGTAAGCGAGGCTACGTCACTCGCCGTCGATAACACACGTCACATTGCCAGACACCATGTGGCTTGGTGGACAGGTAAACCATTTTGGTACATAACCAACTACCACGATCAACTCAGCCTTTCATCCATGTGGGGTAGGTAAATCGAGTAGGCTTACCGGCATGCCTGGTTGGGGTTAAGGCGGGGCGCGTTTATTTGTGTCGCGTTGCAGGTAACACTGTTTGACTACATACGGCAGGTGACGCTCCGTAGCTCTGAGATGGGTTTCTTTTAAAAAGCTATGCATCACATTTAACTCCAGGGATCAGAAAAACCCACTTTACAGGACACGATATCGACTTGGCGATGCAATTATCGACAGAAGACCACACACGATGACACTGGGTGGACGCACACTCAATCTTTCCCCCCTATAACATGCTCTGCCACTGCCTATCTCTGGCACTATGTTTGCAGTCGTATAACGAATTGATAACTCTAACAGCCGAAAAAAAATTTGGCATTATGTGGAAAATTACGTGTTTCGCTCGGCCTTGCGAATGGGACGCTGTAACCATCAAAAAGATCCTGGTAATCGCACAATTCTTTAATCCATCAGAGAACGAAACGACACTAGTGACTAACTTCACTTAAAAGAGTTAACAAAAACATAATCACGCTCAACATTTTTGTTGATTTTTGAATAGGCTTATTAGAGAAAAACGCGAGTATTACGTTCACAACGGATAGTTGATGTAAATTCATGCAAACGACAATGAGCCTGAAACTGTTGTGACAGCCCCAACAATAGACATTTCTAAATCTTTGCTTATGAAGCTTGAACTGCCTATAGTTTGATTGTGTTAGGTATTAGCTTTATTTGTATTTGTTCTATGTATTGCCTACTTTTCTTATTTTTTCGGGGGACATATTAGAAGCTTGCCCTTTGTGTCCTTTATCAGACCACATGCACTGCGTTATTGATTTTATGTTTGTAACTTTGTCTGGTATGAATTAAATGATTGATTAATAATAAAGCGTAAGAAAACTTCCCATTCTTTCGGTTTCCGTCTGTCCTCCCCAAAAGCCGTTTCTACAATTTAAAAAAAATTTTTTTGGACCCGTCAGAGACATTTGGTTTTTGGTGTATTTTTGGACGTAAGGATTAGAGAAGAGCGCCGCAGTCGGCGGATGGGTGTTGGTCGCTACATGGTCTGGAGCGATCATGTATGTATGATGCCGGCTTGACGCGTTGCATGTCTTAAGGGTGGTCTTCATCCAAACGCAACGCACGTAACATGCGCAGCGAACGCAAGAAAATACGTATAAACACACCCCAACGAACGCCAGAAAAGTACAGTTACTGTTACGCAGCAAACGCGCAGCTTACGCTACGGACAAAAAGCGAAAATAGAAGCGATCGTCGAGTCAGCCGTGTTTGTTGCGTTACTTGCGTTGCGTTGCGTGCGTTGCGCTGGTTGGAAACTTTGCTTTAAGGCAGGTACAAAACGGCGTAACTAAACTATACTAAACTGAACTGACATGGTTTAGTTTCCGACGAACTGGCGAACGAGCAAGCAGTGATGCATTGCAGTAGGCACCGTCTAACGGCGTCGGTGGCCTACGTGACTACGCGCACGTACGCGTCAACCAATGACCAAGTGGGCTCGCTCTGCTTGCCCAATGGTGAGTTCGTCAAAAACTAAACCGTGTCAGTTCAGTTCATTTACGTCGCCTTTAAACGACTCGAGCGTGTGTTCAGTGACGCGTAATGTCACGACCACACACCATCACATCATCAGGTTTTTCTTGACTGACCAACTGATCGCCAGCCCATGAAGCTTTTTTGACCGTCTCCAGGCGCTCAGAAGTTACGGTGTCCCGCGCTTTGGCTAATTGGAACGCAATATTAGTACATGTATTTAAAGCGGCAAATAACTATGACTGTAACTAATCTAATGTGATCCCGATCTCTGAACCAAATACAGAGTGAATCGGACAACCGTACGTTGAGATAGGCCCATGGCCATTTTTTAAGTTTTTGAAGATGCGCGAAGGTCGGCTTCAGTCGGTCCTCAATGCTAGCGGAATAATTTACACTACAATGCTCTTCTAGATTTCTGCTGGTCAGGAGAGGACTCGCAACATCTTTCCAGTGGCGGATCCAGAATTTTGGAATAGAGAGCAAAAGGATGAGGGTAAGGTCTGGAAAGGGGCCAGTAGCCCCTTTGCTGAAACGTTTTTTTAATTGTATGCAAAAATAATGCATTTTTAACCCCTTCATCGTCTTTCGCTCTGATTTATCGTCCCGAATCAGAAATCAAAGTAAGATACCAGATGGTTCTGACACCACGATACTCATTGGTCGGTCGGTCACGTGACCATGCTGGAGTGGATTGTCTGCGAGGTCCGCGCGCGAGAGCTTATAGCAAAGACTGAATCCTTACGGTGAGATCACGCACCGGGACCAGCCAGCTGACGACTGAAAATAAGAGATGCACGGACTTATATTCGATATTTAAAGTTGGATTTAAACGCAAAATGCTTAAAAATGTAGGCCTACGATAATGACCTTGCCTTGCATTCTGCAAGCTCTGCGATTCCGTGGTTACATAAAGTAAAAAAATCTTTTTTTTTTCAAAATATTTTGTACACGTTATCTGTTTTACGTTACACGTACAGCCACGTCTGAAACATTTGCAAAAATGTTTCACACATCCACTATTGACGACATTAGTCATTAAGGGTAGATAATTTTCAATGTTTAACCCGCAAAGATAGCATACACATTTTGTTTAATTTTTATATAGATATTAAGAAGTCATGGACACTTTTTGATTGGTCTACATTTATCGAAACTGTGCTTGCAAATCAGCTAATTACTTTTGCGTTGCATCCGAAATGTGCAGCGCAACTGCATAAACTTACACTACTTCTTCCGGTTGTTCTGGAACCCTGCGCGAATTGACTTTTCTTTACAAGTTTAAAGAAAATACGTTCCGTGCGAAATTAATGCATCTTTTTCGCAGAATAATACTTCCATGACAACGGAAATTGGCAACTGCTGCATTGGATATTATTTGTCGCTCAAATGCGTCCGTGCCGGAGCAGCACAAGCTGGTAGACATATAGGCTACGCGATCGTAAAACATATGCACTGTCATAAACCGCAAGGCATTTAGAAACAACCAACATGCGGAGGAATAGGCCTAGCATAACTTCCTGGTACGCCATAAAACTGATCGGTGGCAACACGCATTTATGGCTGTGCACCGATGCCTTGCGGTCAGTGGCATATAAAATAATCCACGTGACCTGCGAAATATCAGCTTGCCCCGCACCCGCCGTTAGCCCCGTTACCACATGTTGCCAGGAATTATAACTTAAGACGAAGTGTTTAGAACCCAAACTCCACTACTTCGTTTTTTGACCCGCTACAGCTATGCCATATAAAACGTTTAATCGTTTATGGCACGACTGTCGTCTGTCTGTCTGTCGTCTGTCCGTCCGTCGTCCTGTATGCAGCAAATGTATTGTGACTAAACGGTGCGAGATAGGGTCTAGATTGCTATTGATCACTAATAGAAAGTAGCATATAGTTTTCAGTTGACATGAAAATCATTGACCTTGGATGACCTTGAAGGTCAGTACTGCAACAGAAACTGTATAGGCTGTACCGCGTTTTTCTTAGCGACATTTGGTCTTTTTTGTTGTTTTTAGTTGCTTCCGATTTGCCGTAGACTTTTGATTCGCTGTGGATTTGTGGTAAGTTTCGTTGCGCAGCATCTTGTACAACAAATCGAATCAACAACAAGTCGAAGCTTATGGAGTATGGAGCTAACGCGATAGTCTGAATAGACGAATAAGTTGTTCTACGCTGGGCGCGATTATTTATTGTATGGGTGACTGACCGTCTGCTGACAAGTAAACTATCACGGAATATTACCATTAATCCGCGTTAACTCAATCTTTTATTTTCCAGGGTAGGTAAATTGCGTACCGGCTTATACTGGGAGTTAAGGTAACGGGCGGCAGGTTACCTTGGCTTAAACTCTCTGAAAAATTCCGCAGGTCTGTGAAAAAAATCTCATCTCACAAATAGCGTACGGCGGTAAGTCGGTGAAAATGCTCGTCTGTGTAGTGAAACAGAACGTCGGTGTCGCCGACTTGACAGCAGATGTAATGCAGGTATAAAAATTAAAGTAAAGTGCAGCCATTATATGCCGATAAAATCTTGCATCTAAAGTCCAATACTGTCTACTTCGCTCTGTTGTGCAACATCTGGACATGTCATGACATTGTTAGTTTGCTGTTTAGCTAATACTGTAAAACATGTAGGGCCTAGTGCAACACATTCGTCGCAGACTGAAAGTATGGAGCTGAGACTTATGTCGCGTCACACTCCAAGTTGTTCGAAACAACACCAGCCCACTTGAAAGACAGACGCAGAAAAGGCAAAGTAAAGTCCAAAGAAAAAGAAATGGCGGGAAAAATCGGCAAGCTTACGGCCACAGGGATCGGGGAGCGAGGACCGGAAGATTGGAGAGCGATCGAATACTACATGACATTAGCTGTAGAGATGCATTCAATAAATTTAGACGGACGAGGCGCGCCTCGATAACTGACAGTCACTTGTCGATCAATATAAGACGAGACTGCGCTGCCAATGCCCAGGAGTACTACGGATAGAACCCCTTACATCAAAACTACGTCCGTTGTGCAGCGTGTCCACACAACACCATAACACCGTATGCTATTCGCATTTTTCGTCACGAACTATGCATACCGGAAACTAGACCAAAAAGTCGTTTGATCATTACAGACAAATTGAAAAAAACCGTTATGCAGCAACGAATAATTTTGTAACTTTATCGACGCGACCATGTACATGCATTCGTAGATTTCGCACCATATAACGTGTAGATGTTTGGCGAAGACGCAGCTACTGTTGCTGATGTACGCGGGTTTGTTTTAGAAGACTGTTTTAGGAAATGTTTAGTAGTTAATGGCAGACAATAAAAAGTAATGATAGCAAGTTAATAACAACTAGAAATTTGGGGCAAAGCCCAACGTGAGTCCGCCCGGCGCCCTAAGTCCGATTGGGGGATATTAAGGGGAGGGGGTAAAAAG
>Ga0209367_1007404_pt1 | contig 15135 bp, 11 predicted proteins | sample WorMetLIZISLAND2_FD_187412 | JGI IMG/M metagenome (GOLD analysis project Ga0209367, IMG submission 187412) | Marine gutless worms symbiont microbial communities from Max Planck institute for Marine Microbiology, Germany - Olavius geniculatus... ... | reverse complement strand
AAAAGAGGTTTTTAGTGAATTTTTCGCAATTTTTGGATGCAGCGCACATTTCAACACTGAATTGCGACGAAATGGCTGTAGATAGACCAAGACAACCTGCATATGAAATTTTTTAGCATTCAACGAAAATTTTAGCAGTTCAAGTCCCAACCCTCTAGGTTCAAGGAGGCCGGCGCAGGCGGGCGTCAAAGACAGCTACCCCACCCCCTAAAAAGTGGTTATTTCACTGAAATTATCGCGTGTAGCGTGAAAACGGTTGCAGATAGGTACATACATGCTGCTCATCATAACAAGGACTGGTGACAGGCTTTTTGGATTTATCAACATCGATGACCTTGAACGACCTTGAACCCCTCAAAAAGGGGTTTTTAGTGAATTTTTTGCACAATTTTGCGCTGCAACATGCATGTCAAGAGTGAATTGCGCCAAAATGGTTGCAGATAGACTAAGATTACCTGCGAACAGGAACTGCTATAGGCTTTTGTGCATTTCATGAGCTTTGCTCAAATTACTTGTTCTGATATTTCCTGATCTCCCGTAACTATGTGTTTGTGGATTGTTCTGTTTTACATAACTGTACTCTTATTTCGGTTTCTCTTATATTATTTCCATTTAGAACATTTTCAGTGTTTTCATCTCCACCTAGGTGAACGAAGTGAACATTGGAGGAGATTAAGAGATTGGTCGTTCTGTCCGTTGTTCTGTGTGTGTGTGTGTACATGATGACTCATCATCATCTCCACATGTCATATACACAACCGACAGGAACGGTGACGTCCTCCTGTGAAAACTTCTACATTTCATAGTAGTAGTGTTTAAATTACTTCACACGGTGGAGATATGCACTCTCACGAGCGCCTTCTAGTTTTAGTTTACGTGCTAGATCAAACTAACAGCTTGTCTGTCAGTTTTAAAGTGCAAATGTTTGTCGTATCGTATCATATAATGGCTAAAGTGTATGTAATTTACTTCATCTCAAAGCTAGAGAGCATCACCTGCCACACGAGATCACACAGTGTTACCTGCCACCCGGCACGGGTGAACGTGCCCAACCTCAAACCCAGACAAGCAGAACCATACTCGAATTACCTACCCCATAGGGACAGAAGGCTGAGTTGACCTTGTTTGGTTATATTCTGAGACGGCTTAGCTGCCACAGACAAAGCTCACAAAGTGCGAACCATTACGAACATTGATTATCAGTCACTGTATGCTGTTACGAAGTCAAAAATTTTCACCAAATTTTAATCAACTGAAAATTTCTTTATTTTAAATTCGATTGATTAATTTTTAAATCAGTAACTGACTAATTAATTGCTAATTTTTGTAGCCCTATTATTTACAATTCTTCGGTGTTTTGAAGCTGTTGTTTGGCCGACCTGTATGCTGTGATGTTGTGTGTTGCAGCGGCAATTTTGCGATCTTCTTTCAGCTTCTCAAGCACCAGATCAACCTGTGCCAACACACGGCTTTTGTTGATAAAGCTAAAAAGCTACAGATGGCATATACACCGTGGGCATAAAAACACACCAAAATTTTTTTCATCATAACTTAAAGAAAAGTGATCCAATTTTAATAAGTTTTGGTAGGAATATTTCTGATACAACTGGCCATCAAATCACTGGTCAGCTTCCCACCTCACCCACTGTCTGTTTATGCACTAACTGGGGAAAGAAAATGAACAAAATATTGCATTTTTAACCACTGGTATTATTGCTTAATCAAAAAACACACAAAACACACATTTTGTCCAGATTTTTTATCATTTTCAACTAATAGTTTATCTAATTGTCCATTTTAACTGCCTACAACAATGTTTGAAATGTTGGCCCATGAACATGAGCTCAGCTGGGAGACACCTTCTCCATTCGTTGATAGCAGCGTCGATAACATTCTGCTCCAGACCAATCCCGACTTCACCAGTCACTTCTTGAATTCATCAGTATTCCTGAATGTTAGGCCTATTTAATAGACGTGGTGCTGCACAACAGTCAAACCTTGTAATTGATTGTCTGTTGGTGGCCACATATCCGGAAAGATGAAATTTTATACAGTTTTTTGTTGATTTTAATGCATATTTTGTCTGTTCTGTCTTTCCCAGGTAGTGCAGAAGCAGATGTTGGGTGAGGTAGAAAACTGAACGGCCATTTGATGGCCAGTTGTGTCTTAAATATCAGTACCAAAAATTATTAAAATTAGATAACACTTCTTCAGATTATGGTAACAAAAAATTTTGGTGTGTTTTTTATGCCCCACAGTGTAGTTCTTAACCGAAAACCCATCACAAAGCAACGGAGCGTCACCTGACATATGGGATCACACAGTGTTACCTGCCACCTGACACAGGTGAATGTGCCCCACCTTAACTTCAGCCAGACAGGTCTGTACTCGATTTACGCACCCCGGAGGGATAGAAGGCTAAGCTGTCCTTGGTGTTGGTTATTCATGGTTGGTTGTTCATGGTCTATCTGTCCACAGATGGTCACCCATCCAAGTAGTAACCATTTGATAGCGACCCAACCGGGAGGTAAGTCCATGACTCCTTGATCGCAAGCCCAACACCTTACAGCTACAATACCAAGCCACTGTAATACAAATAATAAAAAAACTTTATTCATAACTAAGTGCAGAGAAACAAACAAAACACAATATCGGTAAAAATTTTAAAATGCTGAAAAACAATAAAATGGCAATGCATACTATATAGTAGCAGACAGCATGGAAATGTTTATATATCATAGTTTCACAATATGATGAGACGTGTAACATTATATCACATTATTATTAAGCAAATAAATGACTGAACCACAACTGCTATAACAACCAGGTAATGGTGCACTGTGTCAAAGAGCATAATTAATGGCTGAGATTAACAATTAATTAACAAAACACTTTGACAAAGGAATTTTGCATCTAAGATTTTCATGAGATCTTTCTAAGTTTTTCCTAAGTCAGTGACGTCCGCGAGGAGTTTTTGGGAGGGATCTTTTTTATGACAAGCAAATAGTTTATACCATTCCACTTCACTACTGAGTGGGAGATGAGCACCCCGCATACACCCCAGCTGGGGCATGGCTCCCTTTATCTTTACCTTTACTTCACTACTAGAACTATTGCTGCTGTTTTTTGTGGTTTTTTTGTTTGTATTTTTCTGTCTAAATATTACTCTTTCTGACATTTTTGCATGTTTTGTATATTTCGCTATATGTATTATTGTATTATTCAGCTATCGAGCTTTGAAGCTGCAAGTGTGTTCTCATAAACTCACTTTAATGTAATAATAAAAACTAAGTCATGCACAAAATTTTCATAAACTTCTCATAAGCTTTTTTCCTACAATCATATTTTTCTCCCCAGATTTTCACATATCTGATTTTTCTTAAGCTTTTCGTAAGCATAGAGCCTTAACATACAGACTAAAACCACCAGATAAGACAGATAGGTAGGATAGAAAAAGACAGGAAATAAAATCAACACTGGAAAATGAAGATAAACTTGAAACACACTGTTTCTATCATTTCAGTTAATTTTCATGATGATATATCTTAGTATTTTCACATATTAATTAACATCACAAATACAAAAAATAAATTAAACAATCAACATTAGAAGCTCACCTGTTGTCTATGAGTTATGGCTGCAAGATGAGCTTGAAAAACGCTCTTCCTATCGATCAACTTTTCACCGTGATATATCACCGGTACTGCCATGTCTGAAACAGCATGGTATACAGCAGTGTACGTTCAAAGTTTAGGCACATTATAAGGCTTATTTTAGGACGCATAAGCCTATCGTGCGGTGTGTTGGACTAGTAACTGCAAGGTTGCCGGTTCGACTCTAACAACCCTGGGCAAGTCGTTCACACACATGTGCCTTTGTGCAGCAAGCAGCATAATTTGGTATCGGTCAAATGGCGGAGAAGCTCTGTGGCTAGCTTTGCACTGGCCATGCGTCATGAACTCAGTGGTCTATCCACCTATAGGCTCAACGGCCAACATCTAGGAAATAAACACACAGCCTAAGCCCTTCGGGGAAAGGCTGCTTTACCTAAGCCTATTACAGTTTTTGATCATACACAGGCTTAGCTTAGGCAGCCCAAGATGCTCTTTCTAATAGTCAGCTTGCCACTGTAAAATATATTAAAAATCACAATGATAGACTGGTGTACAGACATGGTTTCGACCACCTCGGTGCCTAGACATAGCACAGGTTAACCAAGCGGTGAACAAACTTTTTTCAGCTGAGGTCAACAAACATTGTGTTAAAGTCACTATGATGCAAAAACTGCAATTATGCCAACAAAATGACATAATTAGCCAGAAACATATTCTTAAAATTTTCGTATAACAAACACACATGAAGCGACATAAAAATGTAAAAATAAAGTAATTTGATCTACTACTGTAAACCACGGTGAAGCAATATGGGACTACATCCAAGACTAGGCAAGATTTGGCTAGAAGATTCCAAGAGGAGCTGAAACCAGAAAAGCATTTTAAGTTTTGTCTTTTTTCTCAAACGTTACCAAAACCAAAAGCTGTACTTTCTCAAGGAATAACATTAACAATACCGTCGGGCCTTTCCTCAGCAATGATGCCGCATTCTTCGGGTGAATGCCTGATGTGTAGCTTTGGATCAAACCCATATTCATCATCCTCATCAGCAAATGTAATGCTATCGTCTTCATCAGAGTTATCGGCAACAACCAATACTTCAGCAGTTGCTGACGCTACCCACTCTACAACAGTACATAGCACTACAGAGAAGAAATTTGAGCTAATGCTCACGAGACGGGCAAAAGCTTATAGCAGTTCCAGTTCAGTAAAATAACATAATTAGTAATTTAGCTAAAGATTGGGGTGTTTACACTAAGTTAATATACAAATACCAAATTCTCTATCTGGATCCCATAACAATAATTCTGCGGCACCACCTTGTAAATGATGTAAACTTGTGTCGCAGCCCGAAATCGCCAAAAAAATCCATAAAACCCCTTATTTTGGCGTTCAAGCTCATTCAAGGTCATTGATTTCGGCGCCAATCGAGAGCCAGTGTACGACTTCCTATTAGTGATTAATAGTAACCTAGGCCTTATCTCGCACCGTTACTGCGATACAGCGACTTATTGACCAAAAATCGCCAATTTTGCCCACCTCCTCTCATTTAGCACCCTCGTTCGTGGTGACCCCCTTCGAATTTATGGAAAAGCTATACGTTTCCTGAAACTAGAGTCTTCCAGGCAGCCAGCAGTGAAGATTTGGTAATTCTAGCTTGCACCACTTTTGACTGATCCACCCATGTGACAGACAGATGGACAGACGGACGGACAGAATTGTGATGGCTAAGATGCGCTGAAAGCAGTAGCTGCTTTTGCGCATAAAAAATAAATGTAAAAGTCTGGTACTTGCTATAAATGTCACTGCTTACATGAGTCAAGATTTTACTACATCCAAGATTAGAGAGCATTCAACTGGAATATTACAAGAAACTTGAGCTGAAGCTCACGAAATGCGCGAAAGCCTATAGCAGTTCTGGTTCAGTAGTTTAGCTGAAAATTAGGGTGTTCACGCTAAGTTAATATACAAATACCAAATTCTCTATCGAATCCCATAACGATAGTTCCATGGCACCACCTTGTGAATGATATAGACTTGTGTCGCAGCCCGAAATCGCCAAAAAATCCATAAAACCCTCTATTTTGGCGTTCAATGTCATTCACGGTCATTAAATTCGGCGTCAATCGCGAGCCAGTGTACGACTTCCTATTAGTGATTAATAGTAACCTACGCCCTATCTCGCACTGCTACTAAGATACAGCAACCTATTGGCCAAAAATCGCAAATTTTGCCCACCCCCTCTCATTTAGCGCCCTCGTTCGGGGTGACCCCCTTCGAATTTATGGAAAAGCTGCACGGTTCCTGAAACTACAGCCTTCCAGGCAGCCGATGGTGAAAACTTGGTGATCCTAGCTTGCACCGTTTTTTGCCTGATCCAGCTGTGTGACAGACGGACAGACAGACAGACAAACAGAATTGCGATGGCTAAGACGTGCTGAAACCAGTAGCTACTTTCATGCATAAAAACTAGATAAGTAAGAAACTCTATCTTGAGTTTTGTCTTTCCCCCATATGTTACTGAAACCAAAAAACGGCACTGTCTGAAATAACACTAACAATCTGGCCTTTCCTCAGCGACGATGGCAGGATTTTCTGGTGGACGCCAGATATGTAGTTTTTGATCAATGAAAGAGGCAGCTGACTGGCATGAGCTAATGATCACGTAATCAATTAGTATTGCCTTAGAATCAGTGCTACTTCAAAGCCAGACATATAACAGATACCGCAGCATGTGGTATCTGACTTTGATATGTGATCTGAATATCTGAATGGATATGTGGCTATCCATTGCCCACTTAAGCGAGTTTGCAGTTAGCAGACATACCACTGCCACAATCAGCTGTACTAGGCCTTTGCCCTGTAGTCTGTAAGCTACTACTCATTTAACATCCTGCTGAGGGTAGGAGGCTGAGTTGACATTAAGCAAGTTAGCAACTTGTTCAAGGAAATATGTTGCTACAGTTAAGTTCCTAAAACTTCTAAACCTATGAATCTGAACATATTTCAACACTTGTTTGATGTAAACAGTACCCAGCATTGTCCATCTCAATAAATAAGAACCAATCAGGGCACTAGCCAAAATGCATCAAGCTGGCTCTTTAAAACATGGTTCTGAGCCAACAACAAAACTCCAAACCTAATAAAACAGAGGTTTTTTTGCAACCCTGCCAAATGGTGTGATGCGGACGTTGATTACCTGTGACGTCAGCAGTGGGGGAGGTGCAAGGACAGTGGAAAGAGTCTGACTCAAGAAACTCTCGTACGATGTCGATCCACTTAAATACGACACATTCACCCACATTCTCACTGCAAATAAACAAACGTACACACTAGAGCTGTCAAAGCTTAAATCTTTGTAACGAGTTAACGCATTGCATTAATTTTCTTAACGCATGCATTAGTGCGTTAATTTTGCATCATTAATACTGCTTATATTGTAGGTGGACTGCATCAACAGGGTGACTGAAACGATGACCAACGAACTCACGGCTGTGTCGTTCGCAGGATCGTGATAGCAGCAATGGCATGGCAACAAAACAATTTTTCATTACTTGAACATTATTCGATCATCAAATAACCATGGTTTATGGAACTCCTGCTTCACAAAATTTAGTAAATTTACATATATGCATTAATTTTTTAATGCACATTAATTTTTTAAACGTGTGTTAATTTACTAATGTGTTAAGTTAATGCATTAATTTGACAGCTCTAATACACACACATAAACACATACACAAACAGCTCTAGTGCTGGGACCTATCCACAATAATGTTCAGATGTAAAACGGATAACAAACTTTTATCTTCTAATACTTAAATTTGGAGCATTCAAGCCCATTTCACAAGTACAGCATAAGCACGTAATCTCTACGAAAAGTTAAAAAGAAAACCTTAAAGCTTTAACACATAGTTTGCTGAAATGCTGTGCAACAGTTTTGCAAATGTTCAATGCATACTGAAGCAGCCAGTAGTTACATATTCAATAAAAAAAATCATTACTGTAACTGTTTTTTACACATAAACTAAAAAAATCAAACTCACTCGATTGTGTCTTGCATTTTTCGATCCAATTTGACTCGGTCTGCACCCCTCAGCCACGGAGCACTGGAAAACACAGAATACATTTACGAACATACTGTCTTAAAATGTAATTATTTTTCCTGATGATTCTTCAAGTGCTAATAATAAATAACAAAAAACTATACATTTTTAGCCAGAAATTGTTGAACCCTGACCAATAAACTTAACACAAAAAATGTAAACAACAAGTTATGTTCTGTCCCGTTATTCAGTTGTTATTGTCTCAAATATGCCACAACGAAAATGGAAACAATAACTGAATACATGCAACAAAATGATAAAAATGACATTGCAAAAACACTTGTAACATAATAGTTCACACTAACAATCAAATTGATTTTAATGTCCATCTTCCAAATTTATTGAAGTGAGCTGGTGCTGCGCTAAACGTAAATGGAAAAGCACTGAAGCACTATTTCACAGAGACCAAACACTGCATAGCAAAAGTATGCTGAGCAGTAGAACAAGAAATTTGAGCTAATGCTCACGAGACACACGAAAGCCTATAGCAGTTCCTGTTTGCGAACTGTCAGTCTATCTCTAGCATTTCATCGAAAATATTAATTCATTCTGAAAGCGTGCGCTGCAGCCGAAGATCGCAAAAATCAATAAAACCCCTTATTTTAGAAGTTCAGGGTCTTTTCATAGTCATCAACATTGACACGACTAAAAAGCTCATCACAGTGATTGTTGTGATAGGCAGCATGCAAATGGTGATCTGCAACCATTTTCACGAAAGACTGGCCAACAATGGTGAAATAACGACTTTTATGGGGGTACCGTTATTTTATGCCCTCATGTGCAGGTTTCTTTGTACCTAGAAAATGAAGACTTGGACCGTTGAAATCTATGTTCAATGCTAAAAAGTTTCATATGCAGCTTGTCCAGGTATATCTGTATTGATTTTGGCACAATTTGCTCTTGAAATGTGTCTCACAGCCTGAAATCGCCAAGTGACCAAAAAGTTGATAACTCACTGAAGACTGTAAGTGGGAGGAGCACTGCTGGGATAATCTTCGTTGAATGTGACCTACAACAACGTATCAACACTACAGTACACAGCAATGCATGAATGACATAAACAACACCAGAGGCAAGGAAAAGCTTTCAAAAACCGTCGAGAATACTGAGCTGCCACCATGCAAAAACAACAAAACAGAGCTGCTCCAACTACACAAATCAAAACCCCAGATCGAATCTATATTGCAAACCAAACTGCCATCAGAATGTAAGTGATTGGTCCTTGAGCCACTCCCCTGCATAAACACTCATCAAAATCAGTTAACATTTTGAGTTAATTGGCAGATACAGTCACATAACCTCTCCCTCTTGCTGTCTCATTCCAGGTCGGGAGAGGGGTAGGTCACCCCCAATCTGCTCCAGGAAGTTCCAAAAACATCCTGGGTCCGTGTTGACTTTTCCTTCCAGCCAGATGTCCCTCTGGGCCTGGTCATGAGCTGGACACCAGAGCATCAGTTGCTCCACTGTTTCATCTGTGTCGTTGAGAGTCAGCGTGGACTCTGATGCCTTGGAAAGCGCTGTAATCATGTAAGATAAGCATTGCCTGTAAATAGAGATGTTGAATTCATTTCTTTTCCAAATTCAAATTTTGACCGCTAAAATTCGGATTAAATTCGAACTTCATTTACATATTTGTGAAGAAGCTTCAGTAATTTGCGTTTGATGTCTGCACTGTGGGGTGAGATAAAGGTTACAGCACGCACGCCACATGCCATGAAGCAGACTATCAACAGTGCAATCAGCCAGGACGTCAAGCCATGTCGCGCTCTATTGTGGTCGATTGATGTCTGCTCTGTGTCTGGGCCACCAAGATTTGTCACTTTGATAGCTTGCATCAGTATACAACATGCGCCAGGAGCACAGTGCAAGACGAAGAGTAATTGAACCCCGCGGCGGTATGCAGGGAGAGGAGGGAGAAGAGTGGTAAGCAAACACTTGGTGAGCATCGGTTGAATTGACAGCCAACAGAGAACAAAGAAATTGTCACACAGTGCACCGCTGAAGTAACAGCGCTCCACTTTCAAGGCAAAACCGTCTGTGTCTAATTAGTGATGCTTGGGTTCAAATATCAAAGGGCTGAAAACAAATACAAATTCAAATTTAAAATTTGAATTTCGCAAATCCGAACTTCATTTAACAACCCTACCTGTAAACCAGCAAAACACGCAATGGCCTCAGGCCTGAGCTTAGATACTCCATGGCCTGCAGAACTGGCATCAGCCACCCGTAAAGTACCGTAAACAAAGATGGCATTTGCAGACACTAACCCGTCTGTCCACAAGTAAATGTCCACCAAAGGGAGGGCAGTGAGTGTCCGAGTTGCAGCTATGATCTGGGCTGACAGCTGAGCCATGTTGAACTGGTGATCTTCCACCTCGAGCACAAAATGGACATTAGACAGATCTATGCATGGAGGTGAGCCTAAGGCATGAAGTTTTACTAAAGTAGTGTCGACACCTGCTTGTCTTCCAATGTCCATAACCTCCTTCGTGGGCAGAAGTAGCAAAACGAACTCAGACAAATTAGTGATGGGTTGGCTTAATATGGGAAGATACATCATCAAACTTGCAAATAACACAAAGCTGAAGTTGAATTGACTTTTAAGTGACTGATGACTCAATACTGACTTTTTAATCACAATAAATTCAATGTCGCTAAAACAGTAACAGATTATTTAGCACGTTAACTTCACCGCTATATTTAGTGCTCACCGTAAGTTAATTCTTACTTGCAGCAGTCACTAACCTGAAGTTGAATGGACTTCAAAGCATCAGGCGTTCCGTCACTGACATTGATGGAAAATCGACGTTCAACAGCATCTTCAATGCACCAATCAGAGCCATAGATAGCAGTCAGCGCCTCCGCCTCATCAGCCTTGCATTACAACACAATAAGTAAAAAATTAGTAAGTAAACAAGTAGACAGATATACAGAGCTACTCTATGCCCAGTGATTTGTCGTGGCTGGTGTGACGTTATTGCAAATCAAATGGTTGACAATTTGCCAAATGAATAAGAGTTACAGTAAGAAGTAAGGTTACAGTTATGGCCCGAAACAAAATTAGCAACGGATAACAGTCAGTGATAGAGACAAGCTTAGGCGCAGGGATATAATTTGTGGATGGCAGCTGTACATCATTAAGAACAGCTTTGCACGCAATGGATGCAAATTTCAGAGAGAGGGACTCTCCATCCAGCGTTTGCTTAACACTAATAGCACAGCATATGTGATTAGGCATTAGGGTAAGTTTTACGCTGAGGATTCAACGACCTTGTACCCAGATAATATTTCACCTGACGACACCAGTTGTCTTCGTCCATGGAAACGTAAACCGCAACAACAACGCTTGTAAAACGTTTTTATGTAAGAGATAACGAAACTTTACAAGCTCCCAGATACGCAGTTTGACAAAACTTTACACGTTTACACATTGTTTACGATGTTTCGGTTTCGATTCCATGTTTTGCACAAAACGTAACACAATAAATAAGTAACAGTTTTATTTGCGGTTAACCACTTTTACTTAGGTATAAAGTATGTTTGCTGCATACGGTAATGTTAATTTTTTGCATATGCAAACGTAGCGTAGCGCACGTAATTTGCAGTAAGCTTATTATTAATTAATTTCTATTATTTGAAAAATAAATTTAATACTTTAGATTTCCGTACCGGGCCGGTTTTTAGGCATTACAGCAAAATACAGTTAATTACTATTCTATGCTTTTAGTTGATAAACGTAAACAAAAGTGAAATGTATTGCATAAAACATGTAATACATTTTGTAAGGTAAAGCTAGAAATGATACTATCAGTGCAGTATGACGCACGATAGAAAAGACGACAGTAAGGCTGGCAAAGAGATTGAGAAAAGTCGCAAGAAAACCGATTCGTCTGCTGCAGTCAGCTCTGGCAAGACGTTGTCCTCTGCTGAGGGTTTGCCTACGAAGGTAAGATCATGAACTAGACATAAATCGTCCTAGACGCTATTCTAAGATTTAGAAGAACACTGCATAGATGCTAGGTTAATGTTGAAGAGGCGTGTTTGAAGTTTACGGGATATCTGAAGTGGGTGATTTTATAATGAAAATACCTGAAAATGTTAAGAGCACACCTTTCTCTTGACCAGTAATTTAGTAAGCAGTGCTGCTACAATGTTTCAGTGATATTATGAATAGGTCCCATAATCTTTACTTGTCAAGTGCGTGTTTAGGTTTTCTTTGAATTTGGAATATCTGCAAACCTCATTTTAGCCAGTAAGATGGGTTCAAGATTTGGTATGTGTTAAACTCTGATACATGCGTAGTGAACATCAGCTATGTAAGTAGATAGTATCAACTGGCTGTATATGTAGTTGTCAATGTCATATGTGTTCTGTCAGTAATTCAGGTGTTGTTAAACAATTAGAATAGAGGTCAGGTTTTTGTCTTAGGTTTGTCGCTATTTGCGGACCACTAATCATTTCTTGTTTGTGGTTATTTTCTTACTGAGTGATTTAGCAATTGATGGATTGATCGACTTGTGCTGGTGACAGATTGTTATTCGTCGACTGCCTCCCACATGGACGTCTGAGACGTTCGCAGATCAGATTTCTCCAATTCCAGACCATGACTACTTCAGCTTTGTACCTGGTGACATTAGGTCAGCTGCTGACTTCAGTTATTTTGTGGCATCTGATGTTTTTTAATTAATGAAATTACTAATGGAAAAATGTGGTCAGTCAGTTGGCATTTATAGCAGACTTACTCCACAGTTAGTAGTAGACTTAGAAATAGTAAACTGATTTTGATGATGTTCCTTCATGATTTTGTGTTGAATGTACTTTTGAATCTGACTTGCCAGTTTTTTACATCTGGATTATTTCATCAATAATTCTGTATGGTTGCCTAACTTTTCTTTTTAATTTGATATATCTGCAAAGCTTGTTTCAACCAGTATGACCAAAATTAGCGGTGGGAATGTGATACAATGAGGATTAGTATTAGTAAGATTAGCATTAGCATTAAGATGTTGAACATTCTATACACCTGTTAATGTCTGTTTGATATTTTTGTGGTCAGTACATGCCTGTCCAGCTAGGGTTATGGTGGATCATGTTTACCTGTGTCTGGTGGCAGGTAACACTGTGTGATCCTCTATGGCAGGTGATGCTCTGTGGCAATAGGATGGGTTACTGTTAACAGCTGTGCATATCTTCATAGACAGCTTAGGCCTAGAACTGTTATAAATGATATCTATTAATTTGTCTGTTTTTTTGGCAGCCTTGGTCAGCATGCATTCTCGAGGGCCTACATTAACCTTGTTAACCGACAAGACATTCCTGTCTTCATGGAGAAGTTTGACGGATATGTTTTTGTCGACTCACGAGGTAACTTAATGTCACGTTTGCCAACTTATTTTATTTTGGTCTTACTTTGGATTGCTGGTCTGGCTCAGTTGGTAGCGTCGTTGATCGCATCAATGAAGTTAATCAACACTAGGCCCGGTTAGTACTTTGATGGGTGACAATCTCAGTATGTAACCAGCCACCCAGGTTAACTCAGCCTGGCCATCCCTACGTGGGTAGGTGCAATGAGTACCAGCAAAAGCTGGCACATAAACAGGCACACTGCGCGATGCACTAGCCCCATATTCGTGGTCTCCCAGTGTAAAAACTGGTGTCTAGCTGAGGGCCAAGGAAATGGAGATCAGCTCTGCCCAATGGGCCTTAAGGCTCGTGAAGGACATTACGTTTTACAATAAATTGTTTTTATTTTTGTCAGAAAATTTTGAGTTTACGTATACTTTTTTACTTGTCTCACATATGTTGAAAAAGATGTCTGTATTGCTTGCAAATTGTCAATCCAGTTGGTTAAGTAGCAAAAATAGCAATTCGTTGTCTGAAAGCATTAACTGTTTTGTTTTTGTTTTGTTTTGCCAATGCATATCTTCTCGAAAAATGTTGTGTTAATTCTGCCATGCTGCTTGTTAAGTAATACTTGCACAAAATGGCCCTTTAATCTCAGTTTTGTAAAATTTGTAATATGCAGCTCTTTTAAAAATGTTTACTATTTACTAAACATTTTCTGAATTAATGTAATTGTCTGTTAGCGATTAGCTGGGACTGACTGCTTCTTTGTGATTGGTTGAAGCGAATGTTTGCTTCTGCGTAACTGTTTATTACTGGTTGAGATGCATGTTTAGTTCTGTATCCTTGTCTGTGATTGATCGAGATGTGTGTATTCTTGCGTGTGATTGGTCAAGGCTGTGAATACCCAGCTGTTGTGGAGTTTGCGCCGTTTCTCAAAGTGCCCAAGAAACGATCCAAGAAACCTGATTCCCGTAAAGGCACCATAGACTCTGGTAGGGTATTATCCGCTTTCACCATAGAGTTTTGTATGCATTAGATCTTAGTTGTAAAAGTCTAGTTTTATGATATAGCATGCTATTTTATTATAGGCTGAATTCTTGTGGTATTTTGTCTGTTAGCCAGAAACTGAAATAATAATGTTAATACTGTCTTCAACCATAAAGTTTTTAGTTGAAGTAAGCTTCATGGGTGGTCCAAATATGTTGGTTTCCAAAACTGAATGCTTGATCAAAGCAAAGCATGTATGTACCGGTACCACTTATTATGTGCTGTGCTGTTTTCAATCAATCAGCCACAATTATCTGCAGTGTTGTTAGGTACCGAAGTAAAATACTTTGTCACAGGTTGAAAGTAATGTTTAATTACTTTTTACTTGTAACACAGTAAAAAAGTTGACTACGAGCATATTAGCGACCTGGTTGTGTAGATGACGACTATGTGAAGTTTGTGGAGAAGTTGGAGAATGCGGAACCGGAAGTGATTCCAACACCGGAAGTTTTTCTGGAGGAGATCGAAGCTCGAGAAAAACAGATGAAAGGTGAACAGTGCTACAGCAGTATTGTTAGTGCACTGGTAGGACTAGACAGCGATACAGAAAAAAGGCAGTAAAACCAGGAATAAAAAGCAATATATCATTAAATTATTTTTAGTGTATAAGCATTATTTATTGATACAAAGTTAGTCATTTGTTTGTATAAAAGTTTTTGTACTTGTCACATCTAATCTATCTGGCTGTTTGTCACTTAATATCTAATGTTGCCATATTGTTGGCTTGTAAAAAAGTATGTGAATAATTAGCTTAATGGTCTTTACTTCTTCAACTCCCAACATTCATCACATAGTCTGGGTTTCGGATATTGTTGCGGGAATATTCTCAAATTTTTGCACTAATATAAGGGCAGGATGGTGGCCATTTCTAGCAGAAAATCAGACATATCTCAGAATGGGTGCAAGACAAAGTAGAGTAACTAGTTTATGTATTCATAGGCAGGTGATTTGTGTCTTGTTAAATATTCAGTGGAATGTGTGTGTGTTAAATATTCACTGCAGAGAACACGGTGGTGTCGACT
>Ga0209367_1007403_pt1 | contig 15136 bp, 7 predicted proteins | sample WorMetLIZISLAND2_FD_187412 | JGI IMG/M metagenome (GOLD analysis project Ga0209367, IMG submission 187412) | Marine gutless worms symbiont microbial communities from Max Planck institute for Marine Microbiology, Germany - Olavius geniculatus... ... | reverse complement strand
TATATACTCCTCTTCGCTACGTTCCTAACGTAGCGAAGAGGAGTATATAAGATCAGTGTAATATTGAGGACCGACCGACCGACCGACCGATGACCGACCAACGATCGACCTCTGTTCCTGGAAGAGCCTTCCTGGAAGAACTTTAAACGGCCATATCTCCATAACGGTGCTAGATAGACGCATGGTCACTATGGACCACCTATAGAAAGTCGATCTCCAGGAGTCGAATGATCACGTGACTGATAACGTCACGCGACCCCAAAAGGTCAAGGTTGTGACCCCATTATCTTTGAGGCGCCATATCTCCACAATGGTGCCAGATAAATGCATGGCAACTAACGTCATCGACCTTTATTGAAATTTTTTTTTCTTAGTTCATAAAATCGACTAATATTTTATGAATTTTGAGAAGACAATTTCCAATAACGACCTCGACGTCAGTCACTATTAGTATAATATCAAACGGGTCTCAATTAGACGCCGGGACACTGCAAATATTAAATAAATTTAACCTGCTGCTAATTGTGTAAAGACATATTTGGAACTCAAGAAGAGGCAGGATGTGTGGTGGACTTGGTCCCCAGACGCGGAAGCCTTTTTGTTAACTGATACATAACTTGAGTGCGCAAATTTTCAGCGCAGATTGCCTCTCCCAAATACGTCGCTGAAGACAGGCCTACGTTGATTCACGTACATCGTTGTTGTGATGAAGCGTCATCTTGAACTTGTCGAAGAACATCCACTGGCGTGCCTCGTTTTCGTCCAAGTCGTGATAGAAGTCACGTGCCGTGTAGCCGAACGAGTGGAAGCGACCGACCGGGTCCAGCAGCAACGTCGTCGGCGTCTTCTGATTGACAACACCCGGGTCTCCGCCGTCCCACCGGCGCATCATGTGAATAGCGCGGCACGGATCGCGGACGAACGCGAACGCGTAACCGCTCAGGGCGGTGCCGAAGTCAATCGCGACGACGACGAAGTGCCGCTGCGCCGCCGGCGTCCTGGGGGACGTCGTCTCGCGCGTTGCTGGAACGTCGCCAGACCTTGACGAAGTCACCATCTCACCGCCAGAGGTTTTCGTCTGACCCACACGATGTCCTTCAGACACTGGTAGTCCCTCGACGTGTCCGTCGACGACCGTCGTTGCGGTCTGCGTCTTCGCTGCCGCCATCAGCTGGCGCAACAAAGGATCGTCGTCGTCCTCCGTAAAGCGTTCAGTCTGTAGGCCTACTACTGGCGTCACGTACTGTGCAGCGTCGACACCCGACATCCTAGTAACAGTAACTAGTCCCAGTCCGGAGTCGACCTACGCACGATGCAGGGCGCTATGCTTGACGGGGTCGCGAACTGCGACTGCGTGCGTCTATATCGTATAGTTGAAACCATCAGCTCGTTCGGCAGCAGCAGCTCGTCTTCTTGCTTCGCTCTGACGCTAATCATCTGCCGCAGTTCGCAGCTGCAGCAGCAAGCGGCTGGCGGCACGTGTCCCGAACAGCTGTCGACGTTAACCCTCTCTCGCCATGCAGTCGCCGTTCAGGCTCCAGCCACTTCACTAAGCACATGTAGACGACGACATTGCAGAGATCATCCATGACATTCAGTAACAAAATCGGCAGAGTTTGTAGCACCTTATGGAGACAATGAAAACTGTTTTACATAGTGTTGTTGATGTCGGATTCCTGTCGGGTTTGCCCGAGCCAGATTGCTGTTTGGTAATGAACTCATTGTCATGAAACCACGCCTGGCTAAAAAGCCATATTGGCGATTTGTACACAGGTCTTTGACAGGTACAGTAGTGAAAGAAAACCTGGAGCCATTCGCTAAGTTACCTCGTAATTTTATCAAAACCAGCTACTTAGCCATGACAGCATTAAAGATTACTGCCGCATAATGGTAAAATGATTTGAGTAGATACTTCTAACATGCGCTCGACAACTAATGAGTAACTTAAAGATCAATACATCGCACGAAACTAAACAAAAAAAACTATGGTCAAACGAACAGACAACTAGCGAGACTCTGATTTACTGCGGATGTTTATTGCATTTACAGGGTTAATTTAAAAGCTTTATTCACACTTCAAAAACTCCCTGGTTGCTGCACGAACATACCCGAATGGTTTCAACTTTCTGCTGTATGATGCGCTATACAGTGTATACATAAGATATTTTCGTCTGCATGTTGCTGAGCTTTGCCATGTTCGTGCACTAGACTAAATGAACTTAGCTACTAGCTACGGTCTACTTAGTGTCTGGTGAAATAACAGAGTCTTCAATATTATGCAGCCGTCCTAATGGGTTATATTATTTTTACGCACGTCAGCACGTATACTAACCGCGTCTTAGCTGTTGTAGAGCTGTGTGTGTCCGTCCGTTTTTCTGTCTGTCCGTCACGCTCTGCGACTGTACAGAAAGATGCAAGACTGAAGACTACAGAGTCTTCAGTTACATGGAATGCCGCAAAGTTTAGTTTTTTGGGACAAAAATTTTGTGTCGCTCAGTGAAAAGATTCCCTCCGAACAAGAGCATTAAAAAGGAGTACTTATAAAAAGTTATTTTACCGCTATCGACTAGTCTAGCGCGAAAACGGTTGCACATAGGCACAGACTGGCTGCTTGTCATAACAAGCACTGCTGATAAACTTTCAGGAGATACCAACATCGGTGATCTTAAACGACTTTAATCCACAAAATAGGAGGTTTTGGTGATTTTTTTTGCGATTTTAGGCTGTGTCACGCATTTCAAGGGTGAATTGCGCCAAAATTGGCTGAAGATAGATCAAGATAGTGCAGAGCGCACATAAGGCCTATACGCATTGCTGCTCTTTCTTTCATTGGTTAGTTCAGTTCATTTATGTTGTCTTGTACGCGCCTTAAGGGTAGATTACTTTAAAGAGACAGCAGCTGCAGCGGCCGAATCAACAGGCGGAGAAAAGCAGTGAAACTCGTCAGTAATCTGTTTATGTCAGTGATATCCGTGAAGGCTGAATAGAATATACATCTTATTGGTTTATAGATACTGAAACTGTCGGCGCGTGCAGCGTGGTTAAACAAAGCATCATCGGCGCGAGCAATGAAGATGATCCATAAACAATTTCAACGCCAAGTCTGAGTAAAAACATATGGATTCGCCAGGAAAAAAGACTCTGCACAGAACGTGCATGACCCGTTACGTAGGACTGTTAAGTCTTAAGGCTTGTTCATAGCAACCGACTCGTTATGCCGACTGGAAGAAAGCTCAGCGCCTTTAGCGCGGCGCCTAAATGTGCGATAAAATTAAAAGACAAAAAGTCCATCTGCACGCTACAGTGACGCTGCTATATCAAACGCTACAATCAGGTAATTCGGCGCACATGGGCGATGCCTGCAGACAGAAACGTTGCATTCAGAATTGTGATCAAACAACTACAGATGGTTACTATTGACGGACTATAGAAAGTCGCCATCGCCCTTTCCAACGGTACCATCTCCGACCCCCTACGACGTATCGCTCAGCCACAATATCGCACGAATGGCATAGCAGAGTGCGTAATGACACTTCAAGGTCATTCGAGGTCGATAGTTTTCGCGTCATCTGAAAAAGCTTATGCAACTTGTTATTAGTAATCAATAGCAACTTTGGTTTTGTCTCTCACCGTTTTTGAGATACGGCGACTTATGCCTATCTGTTAAAAATGCACATTTTTCCCGCTTCACCTTTATTTAACTTGAATATGTATTTTGCACGCGGAGAGTTATGACACAAGTGACACGGGCTAAATAATCGTGTAATAAGTTTTTTGGTAAGATTTACCATATAGCCAAAATGCATACATTACAGACAGACGATGACAGACGACGACAGACAAACGACTCATCGTACCAAAGACTCGACTTTAGCGGTCGGCCAAAAAACTAAATAAAAATGGCGTGCTATTCGCAGTTTCACTGCATAGGCCTATGTAATCGGCCCGACCAATATGCCGGCAATGCTAATAACATGGCCTAAATTTTCTACAAAGCTCGCCGTTTTGTCTCTATTGTTGTTGCATTTACTTTGCCAGTCCTATGTGCCTGAGTCTGTTTGGCGGAAATAGCATAGCAGGCAGAGATAATAGGGCCTTTAAAAGCCGGTGAGTGAAGGCTGACAGGGCTCGATAGGCGTTAGCGGTCGCGCACTGCTTATTGTGCAGGCCTACTGTCATTGTAGGCCTGCAGCGTTGTCGTATGTCCGTGATACTGGCTTATGTTCCTGTAAAGTGTCAGCTCATTCGCGAAGAACTATGGACAGCACCGAGCTTCAAAGGGAACATATCGTCAAGAAGGGCGTTTTACAACGTTATTCTGGGTCACAGGTTAGAGCTATCGGTTTGGTTAAAATGTTTAGGCCCTACTTATTCTCGTGATAAGCGTTCTATGTATGGACCTAATAGGGTATAGTAATAATAAACCCTTATTTTAAAGCCAGTAGGCTATGCGGAAATAGAAACTCTGTTGTTAGCTAATGAACGTTTGCACACAGCGTCTCAGATTCGGCGAGTTTTTCGTTGACATTATTGGGCGCTTTATAAATTTATTTATTTACTTAAAACAACATTAGGTGGTGGTCTGGCTAAGCTGATGGCGTCGTTGATTGCATCAACAAAGTTAATGAACACCAGGCCCGGTTAGTACTTGGACGGGTGATCATCCCGGTACGTAACCAGCCACCCAGATCAACTCAGCCTAGCCATCCCTCCGTGGGTAGGCGCAATGAGTTCCAGCGAAAGCTAGCCCCGTATCCGTGGTCTCGCAGTGTAAAAAGCTGGTGTCTGGCTGAGGGCTAAGGAAACGGAGATCAGCGCCGCTCATTGGGCCTTAAGGCTCGGGAAGGACTTTACTTTTTTACGTAAAACGACATTCGTGTTCTTTCCATAAAATTATGAAGATAACTTACATGGTAAATAAGCCCATAGCTAGGCGCAACTCACTATGTGCAGACGAAGAACACGGTGATTCTAATAGTTAACCACTAAATGGCTCAAAGTGCTTCGAGGGCCGGTTAAAACATGACGACAGTCGTGGCGACTGTCATTGTTAAGTTGGGTTTGGCGTTGTGTGTCTTGCGTGCATCAGGTATAAAGAAAGTTTAAAAAATCTAGGCGTATAAAGTGCTATAGACGCAGACTAGTCTGAAAACGGTTTGCAGCATGGGAACTATAGTGTCGGTTCATAGTTTTAACTTTTGTAATAATCACAAAGGAACTTAGCCTAGCTCTGAACAAGGTCGGAAAAATATAGGCAAATTCAACAATTTAACAAACGAAAAAAGTAATAGCAATAGCACTTACGCTGGGTGAGGTCAAGTTTTTTTTATGAATTTAGTCTGAAACCAAAAGCTCGACATAATGTGGCTGGGAATTTCCAAACGTTAGTCTAACGTTTGGTGTTAGACTAAAGTCTTAGAGTAACTTGACCTCACTAACTGTTCTAGGGACCACTTTTAGTGGGACTACATGGGGCACATTGTGTACTAGTACAATAGCAATATAATAAGTATTGAATAGCATTTTTCGAATGGTCATTTGCGGCGGGTCATCTGATCAACTTTATGCTTGGTTCTGGTCGGATCTTTTCGACGTAGGCGTATAAGCATTGAAATATGTACTTACTTATTATAATAGCACTGACGTATTGGTTGGCTTGCAGGCGAGCTGGCTGGACAAGTTCTATGTACTGTACAAGACGTCGGAGAGGAACGCCGCGCGTCTGGACTGGTACGACAGCGAAGAGGCCTTCCAGACGGCGCCGTCAATACGCAAGACTCTCTTCATCGAGGAAATCATGAATGTCAAACGAGTGCTACCCAGTGACGACGAGATTCGACACAAGTTCGGCGACGTTGGAAAGTCAGCAGGATACAAAATAGTCGTGCATTATCAGCGTCATTTTATCGTCTTTGTACCTTCGTCGTAGCGTTGTTTTTAAGTAAGTAAGTAAGTAAAGTGTAAATTTATATAGTCAATTTATATATCTATAAAACTTTCCATTAAAAATTGCGGCCAAACCGCTGCAGATGGAGACATGGTTATTATTGACAGCCTATAAGAAGTCGTCAGTGCTATATCTAATGGTATGATCGCAGACCCCTTACGACTTAGCGTTTAGCCACAATACCGCACGATTAGCATACCATAATGCGTTATGACCCTTTAAGGTTATCCAAGGTATATGATTCTCATGTAATCTGATATACGGCGTATGCCACTTTTTATTAATGATTAATAGTAACTTTGGCCCTATCTCTCACCGTTTCCGAGATACACTGTATGTCTTGTTTTTCATTAAATTTCCCACCACACATCTATTCAACCTTCAATTTGAAAATGTTCCCCTTGCACTAAATGGCTAAAATTTTGCATGCCAGTGAATTACATTTAATTTGAATTGCATTCAATTTTTCAATTAGCGCATGCTGTAAAACCCTTTTATTTCAACTGGATGCATTACGCAAAAACATAAACGTATTTCAATAGGCCTAAAATTTTTATTGAGATACTAGTCCAAATTAAGAGAAAGTGTTTAGATCCTGGTGGCGATTCACGATTTTTTGTGAGTTCTGCATCACCCAGGACTGGAGTCTTTGCTGCAAGAAATAGGAGCTGTGTTAGGTCCTCCTTTCTATCCAACAGTTAGCAGCACCATTCCCGATCGGCATGGGTTGGGGATCTCGGATCGTTTCTGGTTTGTATCTGGCGCATATTTGAAATGAACAATACCGATATGTGTAGTGACAAAAGAAGCATAGTGATTGCATAGTGATTGTTTACGAACTCTTAACGAGCTGCATTGCATATGTTATAGGCCTAATATGGGTTTTATTTCATGGCACGAGTATTACAATTTTGTGGCTACAATCTCGAGCCAGCTAATCGCGTCTTTGTTAGCGTCACTTCTGTCAGGGGCGTTATTTAGGAAGGGGAGGCTGGACTAGTCTACGGACCCCCAAGGATTTTTGATTTCAATTTTCCCCCTGTAAATCGTACCTTTGAACAGTGTTACTGCTGCAAAAGCAATACGTTACACAGACTGAGACCCCCCTCCGGAAGATTATGTCTACTGAGACCCCCTCCCCAATAGTTTACTGAAATGACGCCACTGACTTCTGTGTCTACTTGCGTGACGTTTACTTTTGCTTAAATTTTTACTTGCATAGTTACAGTACAGTATAGGCTACTCAGCCTATTCGCTACGTTTGCGAGTTAGTCTTGCACTGGCACAGTACACTTCCCTGTCAACTATTTTGCACGGCCCGTGTTGCAGAGCATTGTCAACATCATAGCTATAGCCAGTGTGTGCATGACATGCTGTGTGCTAAAACGTGGAGACCTATTGGATCTACCGGAGTATATAGAAAGATATAAGCCTATACACACTTTTGCAACTGTTAATAGGAGAACATACGATCGTAAAACGGCAAACTGTGTTGTTGAGTATCCTACGAGATTTGTTAGTTGAGTAGCCTATACCGGAGACCTGACAAAACAATGCACGTGCCCATGCAGCGTTATCAACCAGTTAGATAAAACAATCGACGAAGCGATGATATTTTAATGTTCTATGACCCTATGACATAGGTTGTGGGGCTGAGATAAGTGTCATAAGATCGTATTATATAGGAGTTGTCTTCGGGATGCTTACAGCATTGTTTGTGCACTGTGCCCAGAAATGCCATAATAATACGGAAGCACCGGTCAAGCGATGACGTCGTGTTGCTAAGGGCAACGAAAATGGCTTTCGTCAACGAATGGTTGAAGGAAATCAACCGACTGCTGGAGTTGGCCCGGACACAGAGCTTACGCAGCCGTACAACCATTACCGACTCCACCCCGCCTTCTGACCTCTACCACCCACGTGCCTTGTCACACGGTCAGTTACAGTAAAGTTGTAACTAAGGAGCAAGGAGAGGGGAGCAATTGCCCCCTCCCTAAATTCTGGGCTATCGGAAAATTGTCGGAATATGTTTTACTTGTCGGAAAATGTTCGTTAAAATGCCAAATTTCAAGCTAAAAATTTTCACTTTTGGAAAATTTACAAGCAAAATTGAAATTTTGAGCATTCTCTTGTGTGAAAATTTCAACTTCCTGTGGCGCCTACTTTGTTTTAATTTACGACGTGCTAGTCAGCTGTTCATTATTTGTTGATAAACTTGATTTAACATGAAGGAGTACATGTTACGGAGTGCACACTAAAACTGAATAGTGTAGAGCAAGCAGACAAACAACACAGAATCATACATAATATGTCGATCTTATACATTTACTTTCATTTATCCTCATTATTCATTAGTCGGATATCAACTTTGAATGTTAGCGACCACTCAGTCGTAACCGCTCAATTGGTAAACAAAGTGGTAAATTCGTTTCCGCTCAAACGCCGGAACATTTGCCGCTCACTCGTGCATTTTACATGCACAACGCACGTTCGTTTCAGCACAGTTTAGCTTTAGTTCAGCATCTAGATACCGGATGTTATTACCACCAAACGAGACCTGCTAGCACTCTATGTGTTGTGCTGTTTTCATATATGCTCTAAATTCATTAAGTTTAAACACCATTACTTTGATTTGCCGTGGATAAGTTGGATATGCAATTCGTTCAGAAAAATAAAACAAACTGATGCTTTGGTTGACAAATTGACACGGACATGGACATGGGTTGGGTCAACCCGTGGGTTGGGTTGGGTTCAATGTTATTATCTTACTTTATTATGCATTTCGCAACAATCAAAGTAGACGATCATGCTCCATCAGCAAAGAATAGTTCACGGTCACACATTCAGGTGGATTGTCATTAGCCTAAACCAGACGAATTATAGAGGTTGTAAACATGACCGCAGGCTGAAAGACTCGCTGTCATAAAACATGGTGGTCTCCGCAATACTCTATTGCACAGGTCTTTATAGGCAGCATATTCAGACAATAGATCTGTGACACAGCCGGTAGTCTGACACCATTAGCAGCTCCTGTAATTCACTACTGTTCAGTGAGTTTTATTGTAGGCCAAACAGCCGTTGTTCAATTCACAATAATCGCTGTCTCAGTTGAGCTATTTTCACGGTGACAGTAGTATGTACAAGTATAACTTAGGCAACGGCAACTCTTTGCCCGCCTTGGATTCATGACAACCTTACAAGACTAGTCGACTACACGTATATGAACTACATCATTGTCACTTTTTCCGATTTTGCTTTTTGACAGATAACAAATACGAGTAGGCCTAGTTGAATGTGGCATTTTTGCGATGTTGCCGATTGGCTGTAAAACATGCTTAAAATTAATTAATTTATCAACGTTAATTTTCAGAGATTAAAAGACTGAACAATTGATCAGTTAATATTAAAACGTTATATATGTACGATGTTGGGTTGCGTTGGGTTGCAAAAGTTATGGGTTGGATTGAGTTGGGTTATGAAAAATGGACCCATGTCCATGTCTGAATTGACATATATATACAGGGTGGGCCAAAAAATGGCACAGTTTTTTGTATACCTCATAACTTCACCAAATATTAACCGATTTTTAAAATCCTTTCACTGTCAGAATCATGAGACAATTTGTAATAAAACTGTCACTACAGATCCCACCACACCTCAAATGTGTCGCTACACTACCTCGTGAAATATCAGATGACGCACTCAAGCCTGCAACGCCACTGACCGGTTGCGTGATCAACGTTGATCGAGCCTGGCACGTGGCCCCCAAAAAACCCAGACTTAAATTCAGTTGATTATGCTGTTTGGGACGCCCTTCAACAGATATCAATGTTGACGATTCTCGACAGTCAATTAGCTAAAAAAAACCATTGTCGCTGAGTAGGGCAAAGTGCCGCAGCGTTTAGTTGGTCGCGCCATTGGTCAGTGGCGTCGCCGGTTTCGATGCGTCGTCCAGTAGCAAGGCGGACACATTGGAAATTTGATTTGAAAACTGTAAAGATGTGATTTTTAGACAATAACTGAGACAACAAGCTCGTTGCTTTTGTTATTAATTTTTTAAAATGTGTTGTTACAAAAGTCGTCTTGTTTTAATTGTCATTTTTAAGACACTGACATTTCACAAGGTAGTGTAGTGACACACTTAAGGTGTGGTAGGATTTGTAGTGAGAGTTTTATTGCAAATTGTCTCCTGATTCTAACAGTAAAAAAATTTTGAAAATCGGTTAATATTTGGTGAAGTTATGAGGTATACAAAACTGTGCCATTTTTTGGCCCACCCTGTATATAACCGGTGTGGGTGTGGACTCAACTTAAAAAGTTAACTCTAAACTCCGCTGTTAATTGAATTCTCCTACGCTTTACATCCTAATCATTAACTATTCGCGCGCTAGTAACACTTTGTACCATTCCGTTGACCTGCGAATATATGTACCTGCACGTTAATTGTATTACAGGCGAGTCAGGTCGCATATCGATGAGGAGGTAGGCCTGATGTAATACTCGACACCGCTGAATTTAGCCGATTTCATTTTAATATATTATAGGATCACGCTATACAACTATACCATTATGTTTGCTGCTAGAGCATTTTATTTTTGTCAACGCGTCATCTTCGCCCGAGCCCCGCCGGTTTTTTAGCCGATAGCCGCGAAACTTTTATTGCCACATGACTGGTAATGGGTCTAATTTTTAAAACTAATCCCAAAATTTGGGGCATTTACTCTTTTTGCGGGAGAGGCAAAAACATGCAAAGTTTAGCGCGATTTCCGACAACTTTAGACTTTGGTCGCAAATGTCTATGGAAGGGAACAACAACGACAACGGTAACGCAAACTGGAATCTCTTCCACGTAATTTATGACGACGCAATTTGGCCCGCTAACAAAAAAGTCGCTGAATCGGCTAAATCCGTTTTTATTTTTCCGTTTCGTGTATTCGCTGGTCGAACTGAAGATGCTGTTCGTGTACAGCGAGGAGCTTCGTCGTAGAAGTAGATGACACGGCAGCCGCTAACCTGCGCAATCTGTGGGGGCAATATCGGCTCGTCCTGACCAACGAACACGTCACGCTGCTTGATGATGCAGAGAGCCCTGTGCTCAGCTGGCAATACAGGTCGTCAACCTGCCCTTTAAGATCGATATAGACATCTCTTGACGGTCTAAGATCACGTTTGAGATATTTAAAGTTAATTTCGCACACACGTAAGTGTTGCAAATTCTAATGCCAGAAAAAAACTCTCGTGTTGAAAGACTTTTTCCAAAAAATGACGGACTGCCGTCAAAAAATCTTTAAATCAGCGACTAGTTGTAATTTCCGACTAAATTTTAGATATCAGTGAACGAAACACTGATATTTGACTTCCACAAATCATATGGCTTTAGCTTCAACTTTTGCTTAGTTAGGCATTAAAAAGTTTTGATTTTGACTTTAACTGAAAGAATTCATTTGACTTGACTTTGACTTTGACTTAAGCCAGATATCACTGGGATGAAGTAGGCCTATTGAATCCTAAAGGAGGCTTGTGCTGTTCGTGTATACTTTAGGCCTATATCAGTTACTGTTTTATTATAAGTGTTTACTGTGATCTATAAGAAAGCCTAGCTAACGCACAGGGAACGCGCGACAGCAGTGCATGTATGAAGGCCCACTGCCAACTGGGGTGTTCATGCTAAGTTAAAATACAAATATCAAAATCTCTATCTGCATCGCATAACAAGTTAGTTGCGTGGCGACACCTTGCGAACGCTATAGAGTTGTGTGGCAGCCCGAAATAGCCAAAAAATCCATAAAACCCCCTAATTGGCGTCAAGGTCATCCAAGGTCATTGCTCTGGGTGGCAATCAAAAGCCTGTGTATGACTTCCTATTAGTGATTAATAGTAACCACCCTATCTCGCACCGTTTCTGAGATATAGCGACTTATTGGCTTAAAATCGTAAAATTTTCCCATCCCTCTCATTTTGCGCCCTCGTTCGAGGTGACCCTCTTTAAATTTATAGAAAAACTTTACTGATTTTAAAACTAGAGTCTTCCGGGCAGCCGAAGGTGAAAATTTGGTAATCGTAGCTTGCATCGTTTTGACTGATCCACCCGTGTGACAGACGGACGGACAGACAGACGTACGGACAGACAGAATTGCGATGTAATAACGGTGAATCGTGGTGCTGCAGCTACATACGGCGCTACGGCTTCAGCGGCGAGACTTTCACACTGGAGGGAGGTCACAGAGCAGGTCCAGCGGCTGGTCTTTTCATCTTCAAGTCTTGTAGTGGCGCCGAGATCCGCAACGCCATCGAGGCGAAGATGAACGCCATCAGAGATGCCAAACACTCCAGCAGCGGTACGTCCGCCACACGTTTTAGGCTTATCATATCACTTTCAAATAGTAAGTAAGTATAGGTAACAAAACCTGTAGGCGCTAACTCAACACTTTTTCACATTGCACCGCAGTGTCAGTGCCAAACAAAAATGTCTTTAAAAGAGGCTTAAATTGTTCAAATTTAATTCTGGTTTGTTTCAGACGAACTAGAGGTCAGTTTCGCGATCTTGGGCTAGCAACCGCAGAACATCATTCTGTAGCTGTTGTAGGTCTGTCTTACGATACGTGTCTTTGAGTTGACAGAAAACAGCAGCTGACCACTCACTGTCAAATAAACTCATTGTCATTCTGTCAGATCTCAGCACATAATAAATAATAGGTTAACGACGTATACAAGCAAATGTCGGTCTTAGCGCAGTTTCTTCTAAGAATTTTTAGTCATATCGTACTGTTGACTGCCAACAATGCAGTCTTAAAGTAATGTCGTGTTTAGTAACTTGCAACCACTTTTGCTATTTTTTTTGTTCACAATGCTAAACAGCGTTTTGCGACATTTTTGTTCTGCATATACACCATACACCATACAAGACCATACAGTGTTTGATCGTTAGACATGACCAAGGTTTCGATAATCTTAGCTCATCGTAAATTGACAGCGACAGTTAAACATACGTGTATTTCGAAGTTGCGTAGTTTGAACTGATTTATATACTGTTTGGTGATGTCAGGTCAAGAATATGAGTACGTCAGATGCGGCGACGTGGATTCTCTGTCCAGCACGAGTAGTTATGAAAGTATCAGCTCCGCTCCCTGCTCGCCCGCATTTGACGGCGACCAAAAACCGCCACCAAGCACAACAGCTACAGCCCAAAAGAGCAAGCCGCCAGCCGTTGTTCGGTACGGTTTATGTCATCGTTATCATCGTTATCAACTTGATCAGTCATCATCATCACGATGACACTGAGTCTCAGATATAGTGCATGTAGTTGCTGTTTAAATTCTACTTTTTTGCTGCTTATTTTTGAAACAGTTTGCACTGCACTGCACTTTGCGTCTGCGCCGTTACTTTCTGTTGTTTGAACACACCTGAAAGCTAATTATAGCTCTTTAAAGTTTATTCAGTTACTGACTTCTGCTAGGAGATAGGACGTAACGTACCGGTAACATTTTGCAATGCGTATCCAGTGGGAGCCAGAGTGTTGGAGGCCCCCAAATACAACTGTGAGGCGGTTATAACGGGGGCTTTGGGTAAAGCCCCCAGCGGGATCCAGGGGCAGAGCCCCTGGTCAGGAAATCAGGGGGCGAAACACCCCTTAAGCTAAAACACTTTTGGTTTTTGGACTTTTAATGGAAACTATAAATTTGCCCGCATTTCAAAAAATTAAACGCCAAAAAATCACACACAGTTTGTGTTGTCTTTGCAAAAAATAAAGTTTTATAGGCCGCAATACGTCACTGATTACTGTACATTAATGAAAAGTAGATTTGTCCATTTTGGGTAAACTTTTCACATGTTTCCTTATTTTATATTTTGAATATATTTAGAAAAAAAACCTAGAAATTTTTGTTCATACATAGCATGAGGCCCCTGAGCATATGTGAGGCCCCTTGGCCGGGAAGTACGTCGGAGGTTTGAGATCTCTTATCGCTAAAACATTTTTACTTCTTGTTTTACTAGCACATCGAGCACGTTCGAGGTTGTTAGTTACAGTTAACGCGCTGTATAAATTACTTACTAACTTACTTCTAGTTATTTAACATTATTATGTCATTATATTTACAGATAGGATTGCCACTCGAATGTGTGTTGTAGAAACGAAGCGGCGCCGCCGCCGATAGCGCCTAAGCCGTCGCTGGTTCCGCCGGGCGCGGCGGAGGACGGCTCACAGTCTGCTGTCAAGATGTCACAAGTCGTCGGTCAGCTGAGACGAGCGCCGCCTTGCACAGCGACGACACCTAGCGAGTACAGTAGCATCGATTTGGTCAAGACGGCAGGTGCCCGGGCAACTCCACGCTCCAGCGGCGACAACGACACCGGGGCACAGACGGCCCCGTCCTCGGCACATGTCTACGGACCACTGCTCGTCCAGAAACAAACCGCCAGCCAAGAATCTGAGTCCACGTACGCCGAGATCGACATGTAACGAGTGACTGAGCAACGCAACACACCCGCACACGGTTGGCCTGCTGCTGTCTGGAAACTTGGCGGAAGACATGACGACATTTCAGTCACCCTTACCAACACTCTCAAAACCTGACTTTTCCGAAAAGCATATCTGGACCATATCCTGAACATTAAACACACTTTACTATTTGAAGTAGCTCTGCTGTTGAGGCAACTCCGATTTTTGATTTACTGATAAGAGGAGAAGATGACGTGACATAATGTGCGGCCGTCCGCGTCATCGTCAGAATTACTTATCGTAATCGTCAGCCCAACACTGAACTGTACGCTGCAGGATAATGTATCGCGGTATTTTGTTCAGTTTGTCGACAAATTGACTGCAGTTTTACTTTTGATTGCCATTAGGCCTAAAACGTTTTTGTTTCCGTCCGTCCATAAAGAGTGAATGAGTGAGTGAGTAGGGTTTAACGTCCCACCCGACACAATATAGGTCATTTCGGGGACGGCCTTTGCTGGCAAAATTGCACATATGCATAAAAACTCAACAAAAAGTTCGACCTTTACAGAAAGTTTAACCTTTATGAAGCACAAAACACAAAATTTAGTACGTTCACGCGTTCTGTCGAACAAGTTAATGGATGATGTGACAAAGGAGATATTGCAAATAAATTTGCTGACTATTTTAGTACAATATATTCTTGTAATAATTCTACACGTGCTGAAACTTTGACGGAAGAATATAAGAAC
>Ga0209367_1007402_pt1 | contig 15137 bp, 9 predicted proteins | sample WorMetLIZISLAND2_FD_187412 | JGI IMG/M metagenome (GOLD analysis project Ga0209367, IMG submission 187412) | Marine gutless worms symbiont microbial communities from Max Planck institute for Marine Microbiology, Germany - Olavius geniculatus... ... | reverse complement strand
GGGGCAACCCTGCAGGAGTTGAGCCACGCTGCCCTAGATAGGCAGCGGTGGGCAGCGATAGTAAGAATGGCGTCAGACACCAACGGGCATTGAGCCCACGGTTGTCGATGATGATGATGATGATGAGTCAGCTGCCACTTCCAAGATTATGATAACAGGGTGACCACTTGTTCGGAAAACCTGGAAATGTTGGAATTTTAAATGTGTGAGAGAAGTGTCAGGATTTCAGTAAAAATCAGGGACTTGTCAGGGAAAAAATCTTCTCAGGGAAAACTGCCCAAAAACTTTCCTAAAAAATTCATCAACAAACTTTTTAGTATCACTCATTTAGTAATCTGTGCTGACTATTTTATGGTGTTTATTGCTGAATGTTGCTTACTTTGTTTTATTTTTTATTATTTATATTCATTTTTATGTTATATTTTAGTAGTAGTTTAGTAGGGTTAGGTGAGTTTAGCCTAGTTGAGCACCAGTTATAAGGGTCAGGAGTGCCGTGAATTGTTAGAGAAATTCGCAGTCTCTGGAGAGTAGTTACCCTCTATGAAGCACTTCTGATGATGAGCTTGACTCATATAAGAGCACTGTAGCAAGTCCGAACGACTGGACTTTTGCCTTCTTCCAACTGGACTTTGCCTTCTTTGTGGCTGCTGTGTCGGTTCTGATGGTTGCCTGTGTGTGCTGTAGATGTTTGCAGTGTTCTTTGCCGTTTGTGTCGGAGTCTGGAGTCCATCATCTCTCGGTGGCACTCAGTTGTCATGGAGAGCACCGCTAGCATTTATTGGCTCCTCGCAGTCTCCAGCGACCAGCGAGCAAGTCGTCAGCGACTACAATACTCCTAGTGGTACGACTTCATTGTCACTCGTTGTTGTGTCGAGTTTTTCAGTTGCTGAAAACATTGTAACACAGACTGAAGTAGAAATCATGTGAAGGCAATAAGTGTACAGTGTGCACATGTGGTGTAGGTGCTGCCTCAGTGTATATTTTTGAGCTGCGGAAAATGATCAGTTGTGTGATTAATGATTAAGAAAATTAATTATTAGAAAATTTAGTTGTTAGATTTTTGATTGACATCTCATAGGATTGTAAAGTAGGTAAGATGCATACTTGCAATACCTGTTCCATGTGACCAACTTTTTAGATCAGCTCGATACATTGCCAACAAAAACAATGATCATTTTTTTCAGAGGTTGTGAAATTCTAGTTTCCTTTCAAGACTAGATGAAAAATACTAATCTTTTGTTTGTTGCGTTTGTGATAACTTAGCTGAGTAACAGGTAACACATTATTTTATTGATAAATGTGGAAAATGTAGACTGATTTCAATAATTCTGCTTTCTATGCTGAACTGTGAAGATATAATAATGTCTCCCACCAACATATTGTCGCCATTTAATCTCGAAGTCTAGTCGCCCTGTCAGACGATGTGAATAAATGCAGGCATAACTCAGTCCTGTGTTCAGTGATCTGATCTGATAGCTTTGGTCAATGGTCAACTCAGCTGTCTCTCCTTCTATGGTGAATAATTGAGTACCATACCGGCCTTTCTTCGGCTGGTGCAAAGGCAAAACACATTTACCGTTGCGTGTCACGTGACAGGTCTGGTACTGGATTACTGATCACATATGGCAGGTGATACTTCATAGCTCTGACACGGGTTCTGTGAAGAGCTACACTGTACAGCATCGACTGTGTTGGTGGTTGTGTTTTGACAGTGAATTCACGGACTCTGAAGACACTGCCTGATGACGTGGATGGACCGACATGGGACCGGTCGTCATCGTGTGGCTACCGCAGTGCTCTGCTGCGCTGGTTGACCGGTGATTTCACCCGTCCAGCCAAGCACCAGCAGTCGGTCGCTGTGAGAGTCGATGCACCACCACCACATGTCGACGGTGATAACGACGTTATGCCTGAAATCGGTGGAAGGCTATCGGACCATGAGGCTAACGATGCACCACGTGATGCTGATAAAATGAAACACGTAGCAGTTGAGTCTTTTGTGTCTGTTGAGGACCGCAATGAGACTCTAGTGGCTGGGTTTACAGCCGGGCAGTCAGCTGGCATTGTAGCGACGACGACGACAAAACTTGACGTCACCTACACTGCCACGGCTGAAGTGCTAGCAGTGCTGGAGTAGTTGCAATCGGTGAAATTCTACACACGCACACAGACTTGCGGACATAGGCCTCGTTTTCATCCAGTGCAACGCTACACTCTTGCTTACTTAAGCAAGCGATGCAGGCATGTGTGTGCGACAGACTGGTTTAGTTGGGAAGGTCAGTGGTCGCCTGAATAAAGTTAATCGATGCTGGTCCTGGTTACTAATTGGGTGGGTGACCATCAGCAGATGGCTAAACCGTCTCGGTTTGTAACCAGCCTCACATATCGACTCAGCCTGGCCATCTGTTTATGGGTGGATTCATTGAGTACCAGTGAAAGGTAGGATGTAAACAAGTGCACCACGCAATGCAATAGCCCTGTATCCATGGTTCTCACAGTGTAAGCTGATGTCTGGCTGTGGACTGAGGAAATGCCGCCTGATGAGCCTTATGGCTCAGGAAGGACTTCACTTTTTTATAATGTGGGCGGTGTGAGAACGTATGCAAGCGACGCAATGGACATGCAAGCGACGCAATGGCTTAAACAAAAGAATAGAAGCGGTGTCGATTCTTGAATAGTGTGCATCGTGTTGCGCTTGTTGCATCCATTGTGTTGGATGGAAACGAGCCTTTAATACATGCATACCCACGTCCACGGTAGATGACAGTATGCAGTGCGTGTGAAACTAAGGTGCCATGTGCCATTATCAGAAATAGGTTCACACCTCACCGACATATTTGACTTAGGTACAAATGGTGTACTTCATCCAAATACGTACAAGTGCATGTATATGATATGCTGGTAATTAATTTGTGGTGGTGTGGTAGGAGCTTTGTGTTGTTTTGTGGCATGGTTTTTTGGTCGAAACCTTGTTTCCGTGATACTGTTAATACATGCCATCATATCATTGTTCATGCTGTACTGAGAGACTGGTGGCTTTGCTGTAATTGTGTGCTTATTTTTGATGTAATAATCTTCATCTACGATTCTCTTTACTTCTTCTTGTGCAATTTTTTATGCTGCCATTTTGGATGTTCACTATTATGCTCACTTCCGGTTCTGTTTTTGATGTCTCTTTTGATCATGCAACGGCCATTATTTGTAAACGTTTCAATCTCTATCATGGGGCTTTTCCTATTGTCCATTCTTCAACTTGTCTGCAGCCAGAGTTTGACAAATTTTGCAACTCTGTAATGGTGTCTTTCGTAACATCCAGCCATCAGTGATGAGACAATAATGCATTTTTATTGGCTAATTAAAACTCTATTTTCCATGGTAGGATTGGTAGGTGTTGGATATGTTTTGTCTTACCTGTTTTCTAGAAAGTCGTAGATGCCAATGTCATAATGGCATTAGTGCGTCATAGCCTAGTCGGTGACGTTTGCTTACAAAATTATGCGGCAATGAATGTCGTGGCCAAATGTGTTTTTCTGAAAGTTATTATAGTTAGTGCTGCATGTTAATCGCATTAAGATGTTAATCCTGATTAAAACAGTTGTTCGTTATCACCAGTTTGATCGATTTACCAAAATAATGTTAACAAACTCATCTGTTTGAACAATTGGCTGAAGAAAGCTCAAGTTGAATGTGAAACTGCAAGGAAGTATAACTGAAGTTGCGTTCGAACAGTTTTAAACCATACTGACGGTATTGGTAGTGGCACACAACCATGGGTGTGTGTGTGTGTGTGTGAAAATGGTTGTGTTGTTTTTCATTAATGCTTTTTTTCATTATTTTGAATTGCACGATTGATTGTGATTTAAATTTTTAATCATTGAGCAGCACTAGTTATAATGAATGTTGTAAGTACATGTGTATGATAATCTGTGATGAATTGACTATAGTTAAGTTATTCTGCAAGTTTCTTCTTTATGTTATGCTGATTTAGTTGATGACATTGTATATAGATAATACAGTCAGTAGATCACTTTGATTTACTGTTTATCCAGTATTTTACTAGCCAATTTTGTTTGCTATGGTATCTTAATTGTATAGACTGTGGTTGTTAACTTCTGTTACTAATTAAGTCATTTTGTCTGCGCTGTTCGACTAACGTTGCTAAGATGTTGTATTTTGTGGGGATAATAATGTGCGGTTCATTGACGTTTTTCTTTGTTTAATTACAGTAACTGCTGCTGATATGTACTGGCTTAATGTAAAACGGTGTTAGGCCACACAAACTCAACAGAACAGGTATTAGAGTGTGAACAGTTCTTTATAATGTGCAGTGAAAGCAGAATAGCCTGCATAAAAAGTACCCGAAGATGGTGGGTAACCGTTGTCATATTTTTGATAACTATGCAAGTGCCTATAACAACTGTGCAACTATTGCTGATATCACAATTTAATGTTAATCAGACACTATTTGGTCACAGAGTATAGTATTAATTGTTTCCTGCTGAACCGATTTGATTTTCAGTAAGTAAGTGCTTATGGTGACTAGGAATATCTGGGTGGTGAAAAGAATGCTACAACAGACACAGGTGGATGCAATAAAGTTGTACAAGTTAGGTAATTATGTTAGGGCATAGGTGGATTATTGCTTGCTGAAAAGATTACAAAATGCACCCAGCATGTATGTGGAACAGTATACTGCAAACATTCGTGACCCATCACTGTCACTCATTGTCTTCACTAAAGACTGAAGACTGTTTGGATGATAGCTGCGGTGTTTGTGATTTGGAATGGACGCCTTTAAATATGCGAGCTAACTAACTAGCAATAAAATTTGGCTTGAAGAAACGAGCAAGACTTTTAGCCACCATCCAGTCGGCAGCGTCATAGGTTACAAAAAGCTGGAGGGCGGGAAGTTGCTTTTTTCAACAGACAGCTGCAAATTTCCAACGTAGGATCCTCAAAATTTCAATCTCGCCCCTGAAGTCTGCAAAAATGAGATTTTAAGCCATCGCAAATTTTGTCTTTCTAACAAATTTTCGGATGAGAAGAAAGTTTTCCTCCAGGCTAAAATTAAGAGGGCTAATTGCCCGCCTAACACAACACTACTGCTGCTCACTGTAATAATGGTGCAATAACAATTACTAAGTCTGTCATGGGTGAAATTGTCATTTAAATGTAACTTCCAGTAACATGACATGTAATGCAGTAACATACGTGAACAAAACCAATTAGTTACTGCACACAACTTTACAGACTGCAATCATCACAGTCAAACCGAAAAACAACAACATCAAGTATTCATTCGTAATACCAACAACGGCACAAAAATACAAACAAACGTTCTATGTTCCATTTTATAAGTACCGGGTATGCCTGACAAGGCGATGCAACTGACAGCATGGTATCGCATTTACGATAAAACTGCATGCAAAAACAGCTTTTTGGCTACAAACAAAGATATATGAACCAAATAAATTAACTACTCGAGAATAGTCAGCTTAGCATCAGAAACAGAAAATTAACAAGTAAAAAGCTACAGTCAAAATTAAGCAAACAAACTTCTCGTTCTCAATTAAATGTAGACAGGTGTGAACAAATGCAGCAGAATTATAACTGATTCACATGCTTTTAAAATAAAGGTTGTATATTCACGAATTTGTATAACTTATTTAGTCACCATTTAAACTGAAGAGTCTTTAAAGTCGCACGCTATTAACACTGCATGCCCTGGCAGCCATGCAAAATGTTCCTCTGGTTTAAAAAACAACTGCATGAGTACAAATATTACTGCTACAATACTGTGAACTCCTGCATGCGCTTCAATTTAAGCCATAAAAGTAGCCAGGATCATTATAGAATAACTATTATAATTACAATGCCTGAATTAAAAAGCTGTTTCTGATGCTAAGCTGACTATTCTCGAGTAGTTTTTAAACATGTTAATTTATTTGGTTCATACATCTTTGTTTGTAGCCAAAAAGCTGTTTTTGCATGCAGTTTAAAAAGCAAGGAGATAAGCTCAATGGTAAGCAAAATGTACTCAAGTTAAAATGATTAAATCACACTTCTTCAAAAAGCTTCTTCAAGCTGCTGTATGTGTGAATAATTCACGGCACTACAAAACAACCTGTGATGGTCACTCAGACCAGATATGTCCAACTCAGTACACAGAAGTCAAATGAACATTAAAAAGATTAATGGTGCAACATTTTTACAATGCAGAATTATGGAAAAGTAGTAAAAAATTATAATCAGTTCAGTCTCTGAATGCAGAAGCATCTAATGAATGACAACCGGAACTCATAAAGATAGCAAATGCAAAAACTCCACTCACTTGTGTACCACACAACTATGCTAGTTACTGCAGAATTATCTTACAAAACTTATATCAAGTCTTACAGAACTTATCTTACAAAATACTGCGGAAACAGATCCATTTACCGTTATTATTGTGGGAATTTTGTGCAGTTCTCACCGGAAATTGGTGGATGTCTAACCATTCTCGTTAAACTGCACAGCTTACAAAAACCAAAACCAATAACAGTACACTGTGTCTCAAAAAACAGTCTTATTCTTGTCACAACTTTGTCAAATTTACACCAATTTTGATAATTTTTAGCATAAAGATGGCCAAGACGACAGAATTATGTAAATTGAACTCATTTACCGCCTCACCTATTTTATGTCAACGCACTACTATGTGAAACACTGACATTGTGCAGTCATTTGTATGAGATTGCTGACCTCTGCATCATCAATTCGACGGAGGGCGACACATGATTTAATAATTCTGTGGTATTAAATATTTTACGGTGAAAATATCAGCCAAAAAATAGCTGGCTGATGCATTTAAAACACGTCTAATGATGAGTAAATGTCGTTTAATCAGTCGACTATTGATTCTGCTATCACCCATTGGCATTGCATCTAAGCCACGTCCATGTATGCGGGACACACATTGGGCATAATCTCTGATAATTTGCAAGCGAGTTGTTATACAAACTTATAATTCTGGTAAATAATTCACATTTAAGTTTACTGCATGCTCAATTTAGTCCTCAGAACGTTTACTGGAGAAAACAACTCTAATGTTATGCAACAACTTGGGGCATCGGTGTTTCACACAGTAGTGCTTTGACAAAAATTAGATGAGGTGGAAAATGAATGCACTTTACATATATCAATTGTCTTGGCCATTTGCATGCCAAAAATTATTAAAGTCGGTAGAAATTTGACAAAGTCATGACAAAAACAGTTCTGAGTGTTTTTTGAGACACTGTGTCTCAAAGAGCATTGAGATCAATGCTTTGATGCCATATGTTGGAATGGTATCATTCTTCAACAAGTCCAAAAGTTCACTTTCGACAAAACTGATTGGCGTAACATAGCGCAAGTCTACAAAAATTGTCCACTTACACAAAAACTGAATAATAACTAGTTGTAGTAAAAATAGATATCTCCATCACACATAGGCATATGTACCAAGTAACCTCCGAAATTGAAGCTGACATCTGGTTCAATGGTTGCATTGAAAATTACACCATTGTGAATGTTCAAATATCTGTATGAAAATGAATAGGAAGTGGTCAAATCCCGGCCAGCAGTTATTGATTATGCCCACGTGAAGTAATGAAGAAGGTTGTTTTTCAGTCGGTCAATTTTTACCAGGTGAATTACCACAAAATCATGAACAACTTTGGTGAATTTTGGAGATAGGGTGAGAACGGCACATAAAGTAAGTGATCATAGGATTTTGACAGCAATCTGGATTCTTTTGTGAATTCTGGACTCTATACAGTTTATTGTATTTCTATTCACCAGGTGCTAGTACCGATCCCGATGGTCCAATGGAGGTTTCGGATCTCTTGATTGTTTCTAGCTTAATCGAACATTCAGTATTTCTATTGGCAGAATTTTTACATGGATAACTACAAACTGGATAAAATACAACAAAAAATGGCACAAACTTGCCAAATGTCTTCATATCCATTAGTGCAGCTTTGAGCCGCACTTACAGGACATTATCTCAGTCCGTTCGCATCCATTGAATGAATGTTAAAGCCATGATGCTACTCCAACAGAACTAAATGCAATATCAAATCACATCACCAACACAAAACTTCTCGGCTAACAACAACTAAAAGGATGAAAATATATAAAAATAAACGACAACAATGCACAGAGAGAACGCCGGTCATAATAGCACAGAACACCAGCAGTATATTGTTGTAGGAAAATATCAACTTGCTGAAAACAGATCCTCAGCTGACATACGAGGAGATTTATCCTGAAATGTGAGAGATTACAAGAGTCTGACTGACTCGGTATCAAGTGATTAATGGGGCCCAGAGTTTTCCGCGGACAATTTTGCCAAATTCTGCCGGCCAGTTTGCAAAATTCCGTGGCTTACTGTGGCAAAATTGTCCAAATTCCGCTGCTCACTGTGGTCTTCCATTTGTGAGTAAACTGAGCCCTTTCCCATTCAGAAACTGTGGCCGGCCAGCATAGTGGCATTGTGCAGAGTTATGCTAGCTAGTTATGTACAAAGAAAATTACCAATCTTTTTTTCTTTTTAAAAGTGCAATCTGTTAACTCACATAGCGTTTAGTTACAATTGTGCTGTATTGCGATAGCTATTAGTAAGGCCCACAGTTTTAGACAGTTCAATTTAATTTTTTTCCGTAATAAAATTACATCATCAAGTCAAAGATGTACTAATCGCCAGCCAATTCCCAACTTATACAAAATTCTGTGGAAATATAAAAATTCCACAAAAAAGAAAAAATTCCACGGCTTGGCTCGAAATTCCAAGGCCAACAGAAAACTGTGGGCCCTAGTGATTAATCTTCATCACTGGAGTTGGAGCTCAGGTGAGGCGATGGCTCGCGAGGTTTAAACATTCGGCCACTGCTCTGCTTCTTGGAGTACAGCTCCGAAGACATCTCGTCACTACACGTCTGCCTCCGAACCGTCTAAATAGCAACACATACAGAACAGTTTGAATTTCCGATAATGTGGGCCAAAGATTGACCGACGTTTATGAGACTCACGTGAAACTCTGTAGCTTTTCCAACCAGTCTCTCTGGCAGTCAAGTGTACAATTTAGTAGAATTCAAGGTTACCTTCTTGATTCCTAGCAAACTGGACTTGGACTAGTGCCTCTCCGACTGACTTGTTTCAACCACCAGGACCTTTACTACCAGGGAAATATAACAAAAATAATAATAATAATCCAGCTAATGTAGCAACTGTGCCAGTACGTCAGAAAGACTACAAAGATGCGAGTCAACACTCACATAAACAATCATAATCTTTGACGATACAGCTGTTAGACTGCAACTGAGACACATGATAAGTATACTGTGTTCAGAAAAAACACCCATTCACGTTTCCTTTTATACCTCCAGCGAATGTCTAAGAGAAAACTAGTATTCTACCAGTGGAAAAGTTAAAAATGCTTTGCTGCTGGTGATGTGACGGCATATTTCCACGTTTATAAATTATGGGTTTTACCATTGAAGACAGGCATCTGATAAAATGCTTGTGAGTCAGCAAGGGTTATGTAGCCGCAAGTTTGTGCTACACGTTTCTGGACAATGGACAGACAACGGAATATTGACGGAATGAAACTTTTAAATAAAAACAATTGAGATAATCAGCAGTTTCAAGCTGTTTAACTGATAGCAGGCAAGTGGTCATCCATGCAGTGACGCAGTGTGCATACACCTGCCAGCATCAACAAAGTTGAGGATCTCACACTCAGCCAAAAAGATGAACCATGGAAACAGTTCACAATAAAAAAACTGTGTGATGAATTAGCATATTTTTGGGGCCAGTTAACACAATGATCAATTGATGCGTTTTAACATTACATCAAATGTCTGTCTTCAGCGGTAAAACCCATAATTTACAAACATGGAAATATGACGTCAGCATGACGTCACCAGTAAAAAATATCTAACTTTTCCATTTTCGGAATACCTGTATAAGCAGTACACGGCTAAAAACAAAAGTAAAATACAAAATAATGTACTGTAACAATTACTAAGCTTAAATATCTGCAGGAAATAATGTATTTTTTATCAACACTTTAAATCAGCATGGTCTTTAATGAAGAAACAGTTGAACATATCTAAAGCAGACTTTCCTGGCATAAGAAACGTACAGAGATTGGCACAACTCAATATACTATCACTAGCCATATCAATATTTATTCACGTTTACATTGGAATACATAAGGACTTTGGTTTTCTTACGTACAGTTCATCATTACAAATCAACCCTCTCCATCCATTTAGGAAACTAACAACCACTGAACACAACTATGCTCTTAAAATGTGTCCTACCTTGCCAAACTCGTGATGTCCACGTTTCGCCTGATCAGAAGCTGATTTTCCTGCACCGACCAGCTTCAGAAATCTCGAACCAAATCCCGGCTTTGACTTCAATGCTGACGGTCTCGAAGCAGCTAAATTAACAGGCATCTCAATGTCATCATTCTCGTACTGTGCCACAGACTGACCTTTTCTCCTTGCCTCCATCTGAGTCACCACCACACGCATGACTTGTCAACTTACAAACGAAAAAAAGATAGGTACAGTAAGTAAATAAATAAGTAAGTAATTTATATCCCATGTTAGCTGTAAATAATCTCAAATGATGCACTTCGTGTGTGTATAGAACAAGAAGTAAAAGTGTTTCTAAAAGTGTGTTCATGGGAACCCATCTCAGAGATATGGAGCGTCACCTGCCACATGGTATCACTGTGCTACATGCTATCTAACACAGGTGAATGTACTCCACCTTAACCTCAGGCAGGCTGGTAATCAATTTACCTACTCCAAAGGATGGAAGTCTGAGCTGACCTTGGTGGCTGGTTGTATACCGCAAAGATATACCTGTCTGCAGACAGTCACCCATCCAAGTAGTTAACCACTTGACAGTGACCCCACTGGGAGTTGAACCCACAACCTCATGATCATAACATCTTAATGAATCACTTACCGTATTAACTTATGTCGGCATGATTTATAACCTGGCTAGTAAAAATCAGAGATGTGCAGATCCTGAAATTTTTGAGACCATGTCAATCCGCAGATTTTGACCCAAGGATCCATGCCAGTCTGCATCAGCAGAAAGAAAGAAATACTGGATCCGCTGTCAGTCCGCATCCGCACTGAATAGGTCTCTAGTCATTAATATGTAAGGTCTGCCACTATGCCCAGGCTTACAGCAAATTACAATTTACCAGCTATAGTACTACCATGCTACGCACATCTCAACATACATCACTTTTTCTCTTTTTAACTTTTATTAGAAATAAATACACTCGTCATGGAACAAGATCTGCATCCGTCCACGTACACAAATAGTCACAGAACAGGATCTGCCGATCCGCGTCGGTCCACATCCGCAAAAAATCCTGCTGATCTGGGTTCGCGGACTGACATGTCTGCAGTCTGCACATCTCTGGCAAAAATACAGCATGAAGTAAAGCTGGACACTAAGATTTTACAGGGAAAGCGAAACTGGCAGTAGAATGAACAGCATGAGGCTTAAGGATAGAGTTAGAAATAGAGATAAATTGCATTTTTGAATATGGCAAACATTGGCTATGGTGGCCCTTGAATATGGTGGCCCTTGTCTATGGCAAAATGGAAACTGACAAAATTTGGACTAATGCCCCTTCGGACTTTTGACCAGTCATCGACTTTACAAGATGCAGGGCATGAACAGCAGCAGCATTACAAACCTTTGACTAGCGTACACAGGCAACGAGTGAAAATTTACAGACAACGAAGAGTGCATACCAACTGAGCATCTCTCAGCTGATTTTCCATTGGAGCCAAGTTTTGTATGTATGCATCATATGCATTGGCTTGTCTGCACAGAATAGACACACTGTTCATTACAATGCCAAAATCTGTTTAAGCCCAAATTCCATGATGCTGACTTTCACTGAAACTTCCTTGGAGGGGAAGTCGCGGATACAAACCATCTCGACACGTCAAGATGTTTGCAACAAAGTCTGTAACAAGTCCGCGACAAACCCGTTCGTGTCGTTCTAATGGAATTTAGTTTGTTACAATACATGGGGAAAGTCAGCGACAAAGTCAGCAGACTTTGTCGCTGACTTTCATAAGTCATAAGTCATAAAAATCATAAAAGTCGATGACATGATTTGTCGCGGACTTTCATGATTTGTGTCCGCGACTTTCCCCGCAAGGAAGTTTCGATAAAAGTCGCAAAGTCGGCGTAATGGAATCTGGGCTTTAAGCAGCAAACTAGCTCATTTATGATCAGGGTGCAGCCCACAAAACCCGGTGGGTTTTTGTTTTTGTGGGTAAACCCTCCGCAAACTTAGTACAATTTTAGTTTCTTGTTCCACCAAGTAGCACCAACAATGAAACAGTCTATTGCAGTCAAGTTTATAAAACTTTTAAACCAAAAAATCTGCAAATCTGTGGATATTCTATAATGTTTCGAGCTAAGAATTAGACGTAGATAATATCTAGCAGTGCTCATTCTAATAATCTACAAAAACCCCAAAACACATAAAATCCATTAAAATAGGCCTTTCTAAAAAACCATATTCAACCCAAAACCTGACAAAAACCCAATGGGTTGCAATTTTCTTCAAAAAGCCAATTTTTTCAAAGCCGGGAAAATATAAACTACATAATACCCTGTAGTGCTTTGACAATGCCAGTGGACAGAATGAGAGAATTCAACTACAAAGTCATGATACAACAATTTACTGCTGGGGACTCAGTGACCCAGCCTAACCAACTGACGAACCTCATCACGTAAACTAAAAATTAAAAGTAATAGTTTAGATCACAACTAAGAACATTTTTGATCAGTTGATAGATGGCTTGGTCTAGTGCGAACATCGTTGGTCGCATCAATAACTTCAACTCAGCCTGGCCATCCTCCTGTGAACAAAAGCAATGAGTACCAGCAAAACTGAGGCATAAAGAGGCACACTGCACAATGCATTAGTCCCAAGTCTAAAGTTTTGCGACATAAACTACGCCGTGTCTTAATGAAAACCAGTCAAAATTGTTTTCATCATAACTTTGTCAAATTTCCACCAACGTGGATAATTTTTGGCACAGAGATGGCCAAAATGCTAAAATTATGTAAGCTGTACTGTTATTCCACCTCACCTAATTTATGTCAATGCACTACCATGTGAAACACAGATGCTCCAAATTGTTACATTACATGGTGATTATTTGTATCAGATTGCTCATCTTTGTACATCAATTCGACAGAGGGCGCCATGCAAATTAATAATGTTGTGGTATTAAATATTTTACGGTGATAATAACAGACAACAAAATAGCTGCCTGATGAGCTTAAAAACGTCTAATCGATGAGTGGATGCCGTTTGATCAGTTGATCATTAATTCCGCTATCAGCCAGTGGCGTTGTATCTGAACCATTGTGTCCATGTATGCGAGACACACTTCAATTAGCGAGTTTTTATGCAAAGTTTCAATTTTTCTAAATAATTCACATTTTAGTTTGTCCTGTGCTTAATTAAGTTGTTACAGCATTGATTGAAGACAACAACTCAGCATTATGCAACAATGTAGAGCATCTATGTTTCACACAGTAGTGTGTTGACATAAATGAGGTGAGGTGGAATATGAGTGCACCTTACATAACTCTATCGTCTTGGCCATCGTTGTGCCTAAAATTATCAAAGTTGGTGAAAATTTAACAAAGTTATGACAAAAACAATTTTGACTGTTTTTTATTGAGACATGGCGTAGAGTCTCACTGAGGACTAAGGAAAAGGAGATCAGCACTGTCCTATGGGCCTTATGGTTCAGGAAGGACTAACATTATTTTTGTTTAGTCGGATGAACATAAACTGAAAGTGGCAGAAGGCAACGTACGAGTTGCGAGCGACAAGTCGCTGGTACATGAAAGCGTTGAGACGTGATGGTGTGTAGTAACCCTCCAGAGCCAACTTTGATGATTGCTGGGCCGCGTGAACACCAACCACTGGCATATTGATACCTGGAACACACACATCATTACAATCATCATCATCATCAGCAGCAGCCTAACAATTTTTTGCTCTTCCAAGGTGCGTCCAGGTTGACTTACAACTAGGGCCCACAGTTTTCCGCGGGTCGCGGAATTTCAAGCCAAGCCGCGGAATTTGCCCTTTTCCGCAGAATTTTGATATTTCTGTGGAATTTCATGGAATTTAGTACAATCGTTGGCTTCATGACATAACTAAACAGACTAATTATATCACGAAAAAAAATCAAGAACTGCCTAAAACTGTGAGTTCTACTAATACCCATCATACATAGTATGGCACACAATCATAAATAAACACAATTTGACTTGACAGATTGCATTTAAAAAAAAAAAACAATTCATAATTTTCTTTGAATGTTGCTAGCGTAACTGAGCACAATGCCAGCCTTCAATAACTGAAGTTTTCTGACACGATAGAGCTCAGTTGACTCACCAACGGATGGCCACGATAAGCCACAGAATTTGAACAAATCTGCCACAGTGAGATGTGGAATTTTGCGAACTGGCCAGCGGAATTTGGCAAAATTTACCGTGAAAAACTGTGGGCCCTACTTATAACCATTTCCATCAAGCTTTTATTACTAGTAACAAAAGTTATTGTGAAGATTCATCCATTTTTTCATTGATTTTCCTTCAGTCTAGTGCTGCTATTCACACAAATGACAGAAGGAAACAATAATATAAAGACATAAACTAAAAGCAAAAATACGACCTACACGTCTCAGCCTGGCACTGTTATAAGACGTTCTACATAGACACAAAGTAAGAACTGACATGTCTCAGCCTGCTGTCTGTCCCTGGTGACCGGCTGAGTCTGGGTCAACACTCTCACAGCCTCGGCACCATCCAAGTCTGTGTACGTGATCTGAACCTGGAACGGTAGTTCACATGGCCGGTCCTCAGTCGAAGCCGCAGCAGTACTGGCACCCGGTGTAGGCTCCGTTTCCATGGCAGCAGCAGCAGCAGCAACAGCACCAGCTGTATCAGTAGGGATGATGCTTATTTCAGCTTCCATGGGTTCAGCATGTGTGCCGGTGTTCACTGGATCGGAACTGGGAGGGTCGCCTGCGCCCAGTTCC
>Ga0209367_1007401_pt1 | contig 15138 bp, 9 predicted proteins | sample WorMetLIZISLAND2_FD_187412 | JGI IMG/M metagenome (GOLD analysis project Ga0209367, IMG submission 187412) | Marine gutless worms symbiont microbial communities from Max Planck institute for Marine Microbiology, Germany - Olavius geniculatus... ... | reverse complement strand
AATCAGATCAGGGGTTTTGATTCTGTGGGGGGTCGAATTTTTGGCTTTCCCATAAGAAAGAGAAGTCGCCGTTAACACAGGGCTTGAACTACCGTTCAGCCTGTGATCATTTGGTTTGGTAGATTTGGATTCTGAACACTTTTTACAACTGTGTTCTACTAGTGTTAGTGAAGGACACCCATATAAATTATATAAACCTAGTAGTTGTTGCAGTGTGCGTAGTCATTTCTTTGCACTTAGGGTGATCAATGTTTGGAATTCATTATCACCCTCAGTAAATTTTAACAGTTTAACTGGCTTCAAACGTTCTCTGTGTAATTGTGACCTTTTAAACTTCCTTGCGTTTAATGAATAACTGTATTTTGGCTTAATCATGTCATATTCTGGTTTGTTAGTTTGCATTTTTGATTGTGTTTTATAGCTTTGTTCGTATGTTTTATAAAATTCACAGTCTTCCTAGACTAATCACAACACTCGTTTTATAGTCTGTTATTATGTTTTTTTTTGGTTTAGGAGTTTTACTGACTTTACTTACTTGAGTTATTGCTCTCTGTGTATTTCCTACTTAGCTTAGATGGGCAGCAGTAAGTGCTCTTTATTGGGCGTTGTTGTCCACCACTTGCTGCGTGGCAGTTGTTTCGTGCCAGAGTTCTCTGATTGGTTGTCATGCCCTGTTGTCATTGTATCAGTGGAAATAAATAAATAAGCATACGTACATCGACAGATACTGGCTGACGTATTGGTTGTAGTCGAGTATCATGACGTTATCTGACGCCTGCTTCATCTTTTCACTGCTCAACGTCGACGAGCTGGAATCGTTCCCAAAGTGTCTCCTCTTCTGACCTGCTAAACACGCAAGTGACGCAAAACATCGGTAACACCTTGCAAAAGCTATAATTTCCAGCTAAAAAACAGCCACAAAGAGTTCAAACATCTGCTAAATCTGGCCACAAAATATCATGGATTAGTTACAAATCACTACTTAATAACTGGCATAACCTCGTGATTATACAAAACAATTAAGAGTATCTAGCACGTACCCACTGTTGGACAAAAAACTCTCGGATCTGGATCGACACATATCACATAAAATCCTACTGAAACAAGCGTCCGAAAAGGTTTGCCGTTGGCGAAAGCCGGACAGTAACAAATGACAGATGAATATAATGTAATCAGTAGGAGATGGAGAGTGTCTTTCTTGAACAGAGTGAATACACGTGGTTTGCAAAAATTGGAAGTGGAACTTATGATTAGTTCGAAAAGTCAGCGAGCGGCGTATGATCACAAACCTTTCAGGTGGTTCGCGAGTGCGGGCGCGCGTTGCTGCCTGTGTTGGACGACGTTCTGTGGCAGGGAAGCTACTGTGACGCCAGTCCTATCAGTCGTACCGACGACGTCACTTTGCTTCTGTCCAACTCCACAGGCTGTCAGTGACTGTGCCGCGGTCCCGCTGCCGCTCTCTGGTTGTGGCACCCACAGCTTGCGCAGGTCGGTTTGCTGGTCGTCCGGTAGTCCGTAGATGTGTAGCAGTTCGCTCATCGTGTTGACGGCGTATACGCGCATGTTGGTCGCCGCCTCGTTCCCGTTGCTTCCAGCCGACGAGCTCCTTGTCGGTCTCGACTCACCGCGACCGCACCGTGACACGGACAGGTCCAGGATCTGATCCTCCTGACCACCTTTACTGACTGCAGCTGCTGGCAACTCGGCGGTCTGACGCGTCACACTGCGCGCAGTACGAAGATCCAGAACCGTCTGGTCGTCGTCTTCGACGCTCTTAACATCCGCTGGCCACTTGGTCGTCGATGCCGCGGCTGCAGCATCAGACGCTCGGCGAACAGCGTCCTGCACGCAGCGAGGAAAAAAGTTCTTGCGCCGACTGCGACGGCCCAACGTACTCGCATCGTCCTTGGCGGCGTCGACGTCCAACGCAGATTCATCGTCGTAGCTGTTGTCCATTAGCGACGTTGTTCTGTCGACCGCTCTCGACGTAGCCAGTTCGCTGCCCGTCATCATCGTTATCACGTTCTCGCGTCCCACGACGTCGGCCGGGGCGCTGACTACAGACGATGATGTCACTGATGTAGAACTCACTGCTTGTTGCTGCTCATGGTCGACCTCGTCAACACCAGTCACCTGCTCGTCAGCCACCGCGTCAACGTCATGATCGTCATGTTGAGGCGAGCAACTGCTCTCTTGCACCTCCCTCGACGACATCTCGGCGTTTCGACTCAGCTTAGCGCATATAGCGTCCAGACCCACCTTCGCCATCAGCACGTTGAACTGTCATCAACTGCACGTATACATGCATACAAGCGTCAGTGCTTAAAACGTTTTGCTTGTATGTAATTTCTGTAATAATCTGTAAATTTCATTTTTAAAAATCTATGCTTATTTATCCGTCAGCATTACGAATATAGCGGTACAAAGTAGCAGGCTTTGTTTCTGTGTCATGCATTTAATGTTCATTTTAACCACCAAATACAATCGCTAAAAGACACCCTAAACGCATTAATCAGGCGCATTGTTCAAGTGTTCAGCACGACGTTGACCGCCAGTTTACTGCAATGTTGAGGTTAATCGTTTCTAAAGATGTCCGATTGCTGATGACGTACTTGAGACGATAGATAAACTCATTAGGTTGGAAAGACCAAGATCGATAATCTCTGCGGGAGCATGTGAGCAAAACTGAAAAGCCTGAAACGCATATCTTCCCAACAACTTGAAATCTGGTAACCGAATCTGAGTAAACTTGTAGGCCTATACTAGACTACAAGACGTAGATAACTTAACTGTCAAGGTCTTACGGTCAAACGACAAACCGACGTCGCAGTACACAAATTGGTTACGGCGATAACTTCGAAGGCAATAAAAGATTTTGGCATAATATTACAACATAGGCATACATTTTACACCGATTAGATACACTAATTGAATTTTCAAAGTAGAGCGGTCAAACTCAAGGACTCATCAAGGTCAAATATTTGAACGAGTTACTGTGGCGAGCGGAGCCATCCATGTAAATGATCTCATGATTATCATCTAGCTTATTGTTGATTTTAGAACTGAACTGTGGAGAAAATTAAATTGAAACGTGACAAAAAAACTGTTTGCGGTTAGTGCCTGCAATGTTAAATATCGTTTTTACTTCATTGATTAATTTAGATTAGGACCCTAACGTATGTCAGAAAGTACTCCCAATGTGTGCCTTCAGTAAGTGTAGGCCTGTATGTAAGCTCATGTAAGAGTAACGCATAGTCAGTCACTACTCAGATGACTGTGTCGATGACGTCTGTTCAATACTGTGTAGGTGTTTGCACGCGCTGCAGGACAGTGTGGTAACAGCACGCATAAAAATTCCTAACTCAAAAAAATAATCCAGGAAACATAACTGCCTGTCAGTGTATCATCCAAAACCAAAACTTACGTCTGACTCTGTGAAAACTATTTCCGCTAACCTAATATGAGTGGAAACGGCACAATTATTGGCAAAACATCTACAGTTCATCTCTAAATTACATCAACGACGAACTGTACTGATCTGTATATCTAAGCCTATTTACATGATATTATGTGTTTGTAAAGACATAAGTAGTTCGCTCACGTCAAACACTATACAGTTAGTCTGTTTGTTTTCGCTTCTATGCATCTTTCGCCTCAGAACTCGCCAACTCTCTTGGCGCAAAAGACCCCTTTGTCAAACAAACCTGCCAAGAAGTCGCGTGCTTACCAGCGCACAAAGGCTATACTGTACTTTCTCGAATAAATTTTACTCAAGCAACCACGCAACGAGGAAAAAACCGCAAAATTCGACAAGACAAATGGCGAAAATGTTTGTGCCAAAATTATATGAGCCACGGGCACGAAAGAAAACATCCAATCGTGAATCGCTTAAGATGAGTTAGGCCTGGTTTTATGAGAAAAGCATAAAGTGCACGCATTATGACGTATGCACAATTCGGTGAAATAGGCCTCTTCGCAACTGACTACACACTATACTCGCTGGGGCAAAGTTCATTCGCCGCACCCGCGACACTTATACCCTGTTTACACGATGAAGTGTAAACACTCTATTACAGGCATTTCGCTCGAAAATCGAACGCAATAATTGTCACGAGAAGTCATGATAATAGCACGTGATTCGCAAACGTTTAGGCCTACAGCAGGACGACGTCAGCGGTCGGCAGAGACAGTGTAAACATGCAAATAGCTAGGCCTACTGCAGTGGCGGATTCAAGGAGGGATGGGGGAAGGGGGGCGGCCGCCCCCCTTATTGACTAAATGCATCTTAAAACAAGTGAAAATTTTGCACCAAAATGCATGATTTTTGCATAACATTTTCAACAATTTTCTGCAGAGGGGCTAGCCCTCTCCCCAAACCCTACCCCCACCCTTCTGCCCCTATTCCGAACTTCTGGATCCGTCACTGGCTTACTGTAAAAGCAGAAGTGGAAAATATGTTAAAGAATGCCGTTGCTGATGATCTTCAGTGACCTTTACAGGTTTTAAAGTCGCCGAAAACGAACAGCGGGTCTGTCATTGGTGGACAAAATCCGAATATACGCTATACAATATACGCTATTTCACGAGTAAAATACTTGAAGAGAATGACCCAAAATTGCGGTCTTTAGCTTTTACACTCAAAACACAAGAATAGCTTATCTAAATAAACGATGATTGTAGTCAATCAGATACGAACAATTCTATTAGAATATTATAACTTTTTATACTGACAGTGTTAACACTCAACTACATGTAGGCTGTGTTGCTCCATATACTGCAAGAATTTGTGCATAAAGCCGTACCTCAATGTTACATCCAAGGCGGCCAGTTCAACAATTAACCAGCAATAATCCGACGAAAACATAAATCTGTGTGCGAGATCTGCATGCATGGGCTGCCGCAGCGAACTCGTACGCGATGTTGTGACGCTCGTCAATAGCTGACTGATCCGCTGCACCGCGAGCTGTAATCAATAGTCACTCACAGCGTCTGTCTGCGCACGATGACGACACGATGACGTCACATCGTCAACGAACCATGACGATTCGTGACGTCATCGGCGAGAAACAAAGATGTCGCTTACATACAGGTACGCTGCTGCTGAGACGAGAGTCAGTAATGGTTGCGTCTATAGGTAGCAAGCGGCGCGTCGTGGGGGGTCCGGCGCCGGCCGATCAATTGACTGCGCTGCAGCAGACTGATCGAATGTCATGGCAACGATACAGCTTGGTGGGTCGGCCGGTCTGCGATTAGCTTGAACCAGCGAACGAGCGAGCATGAATTATTGAGCCACGTCCCGAGCACAATAGTCACCAGCACTCGGCGGCTCAAGTTTACTTGGCTACCTGCGGTTTCAGCGTCGCCACATACGCCGACCGACCAGTAAGCAACGCGCCAGCAGCAGCAGCCAAGTTATTTGAAGTGTTGCCTGGCAACGGAAACGGCGTTCGACGCGCAGCGCCGGTGCCGGTCGATATCTGGCGTAGAAAGGCGGACGGGAGACGCCCAGGTGAAGCCAGCGAGCACACGCCGCGCGGCGCATCGTGGGGCACGTGTAACGACCCGCAGTCGGCGTGATTATTGCCAGCGCAGACTACAGGACGGACGGGTGGCAGTTGGAAACGTGATCGAAGAGATTAACAATTGCGACGTCATTGCAACTCTGACTACAGCGCGCTTGCTGCTGCTGCTGCTTGGCGGCGGATATTGCTACAGTACCATGAACGAGCGAGTCATTACGTCGCTGCAGCTGTTACATGCGCCACGCCCGCGTCATTAACCACGTGATCAAAAACATGCTCGCCATATTGCACTTTACTGTTGGCCAACTGGCACTTTATTTTTACTGCATGCCAAATATAAGTCTAATTTGTCGGCGTTTTTCCAGAATGGCAGTTCGGCACTAGGCCTTAACAATGGCGTTATTACCTGTAAGAAATTATTGGCGAATGCTGTATATTGTTGTTATTTTGTTGCTGGCTTGAAGTTTTTACCACGTGCGTATAATTGAGCAATTGCTAGCATTTGCATTAAACAGGTGATTTTTGAAAGTTTGCCAAGGGTTTTATGACGTTTTCACAGCTGCAGTTGATTCGCAATGATAGGCGGTAAATGTGAATGGGAAATTAGCGCTGCGCATTGCAGCGATATCAATAGAAGGACAAAGCCAATACTTTTACAGTCGGGTAGAAAAAGTTGTTTTCCTGCAGCGCGTGCTCACGAAGCGGAAGCACCAAAAACAACTGTTCTGAAAGCCTGAAAGGAGAACTCGCGTGCACCCACAATATGACAACGATTCCAGAAAGACCAGTATGCATAACAACGTTGTAGGTTAGATTGGAAGTTAAGGCATAAGGCTACGTTGTGACAGACTTGTAGTACTCGAGTCCGGACTTGGACTCGAGTCCGGACTTAAGTCCGTTTTTGCTGGACTTGGACTTGGACTTGGAGGCTCTGCCAGCAAGTCCTTTTTTCAAGTCCTTTGTACCTACAAGATCGATAGCACTGTAACAGACTACTTCGCTGTGGCCTTGTAAATCTGTGTAAAAACGACGCCAATACGCCATTTGTGATATTGATGAACCACCACCAAAGAGGCAGAAGTTGTTCGCAAACTACATGCACACCAGAGAACACCACAGTGACACTGCGACTGATGTTTCAGTGGCCGAGCTCTTAGTCAGATACTTACGTGCAATGGATGGTGACTGTGACTCAGAGCCGGTTGACTTCTGGGTTCGCAATAACGCCACACATGACAAACTGATACCAGCTGTGCGCCGTACATTTGCCATTCTGGCTTCAAGTGCACCAGTGGAAAGGGTTTTCAGCCATGGGGGCATTGTGCTATGCCCGAACAGAGCAAGAAGGTCCGACAAACTTCTGTCTGAACTGGTGTTTTTGAAATGCAACATTGTGTGAACAAGTTTAGATGTTAGACTGTGTAAAATTATCAAGGACGGCCAAATTAATGTCATCAATTAAAATTGCTAACAATATTTAAGGATTAGTTTTTTTTTGTGTACGATAAAGTGTTTTACTCAATAACAGCTAAAGAAATAATATTGGAATGGGATAAAACTGCTTGCAGGTTCGTTTTTTCCTACTGGACTTGGACTTGGACTTGGACTTGGCTGTTGCTGGACTTGTTACAAGTCTGCGCTGTGATACTTCCAAACTAGCAAGTTACGTCCGATCGCATGAAAAACGGGCCGATCTTCGTAAAATTGTCACATAATGTTCAGATATCAATGCCCCCAGATTTTGGGGATCAACCACGTTAAAGCTGCCCTTCGACTCTGATCACGCTGAGTGTTTAGCAGTGTGTGTTTTCGCGATAGCCCAACAATAAGTTGTGAACTAGATTGACGCGGAGCGTCGCGAACCTAACAGTAATTTACAGTATTTTACTGTTTTACGCCATTTTAAAAATGCGTGATAACGACGACGATGATAAAGACGACAGAGCGAGAATAGACTAAACCAGCAGCAGATGCAAGTAGAAGTCTTCTGTCTGGAGACAGAGAATCACGAGTTATGACGTTGACTGTTGAGTAGAGAGACAACTGGCCGAACTTGGCTTCTCTTCAGTCATGAACGAGGTCGCCATACAGATCTGTTACACAGTTACAAATAGACTGAAACACTTGCGTTAGCCTAACAGTCGTATAAATGTTTTCTGTTATTTCGTAATGAGACAAACACGTAGTAACTTACAGTTAAATAAATGCATTATATAAAAAAACGTACAAATGCGTAATTTTTACAATTCGTTGGTGTTAGACACTCAATCTTAGGCCTACCTGCTACACCTCAGCCGAGCTACAGCGTTGCGCTGCTGTCACTACACCTGTAGCTTTTTGCCACGTACGGCCCGTCAGACCGCACAAACTGCGCAAACGCCCGTAAAAACTGCAAATGTCGTTAAACTAGATGCGGGCCAGCAGCCGTCGGCTTTATTTATGCGACACACACACAACACATGCGGCAGAGAGGCGGTTATAATATGCCCGCTCGTCCGTTCCCCCATCGAGCGTCCCTTTTCTCCTCTCTCGGCCTATTTGGCACTCAGGCTGGTTTGGGTACCATGGTAACTGGTATAAGTGACGGTTGTGCAGCATACGGTGAGTGAGTGAGTAATTCAATGGCCCATACAAACTTTTAACTGCTGCACGCTTGCCTGCAGGCTCGGCACACACGCCAACGTAATGTATGTACCATTCGCTCGATCACTGATTGCATTGCTATAGCACTGCACTGTTGTATGTCTGTCTATGCTGCCTCTGCCTCTGTAAATGTGACGGCTCGACATGATGTCATCGGCACAAACTGTAGTGCCAATATTTTTCCAATGATGTAGTTCTCGAGTGAACTTGGTCTCGAAGCGCCTGGAGAACAAAAAATAGGGGTGCACGATCCCGTGCAGCAACTTGTTTTAGCGCTACCGAGCACATGATGTAGCCTAACGAAGCAGGAGGGACACTAGAGCAGCACTTTTGATTGTTAGCTTCCGACAAAACTCATTAAACTTACACGAAAAGCTGTTATATGCGATTTAGTACATAGTATATACGGGGTTTATGTAAAATAAGAATAATATCGTCTTCCATCGAAAAACACGAGCTTAAATTGGCCCGTGACCTTCGAGCGGACCGTACTCGACCGTATTGTGATTTGTGAACATTTTGCTAATATTCTATTTTACGTGTAACAACCGCTAAACTATCGCATAACGCGAATTTTTCGCTGCAGTGACGTGAAGTGTTGTAAGCCTGAACTGTAAGCTACTAAGTTCATGCAGTTATTTTACTTATTTATTGTCGCGTGAGAAAGTGTTGTCATGGTAACGCGGCTAACTAAACAGGTGCTCTGGTGGCAGAAACAACTTTGCGCATAAGGAGTAATGGAGTAATGACGGACCAAGAAACGAAAGTGTTCGACAGTGAAGATAACGCCAGCAAAGACATGGATGATGATGATGATGATGATGAAGGTCGAGCTGACGAAGCTGTAGATGACGATGATGACACAGCGAAATCGACGGAGGACGAAGACAGCGAAGATGACGACGAGGAAGAAGAGGTGACTAGCCATGAATTCATAATTAGGCCCCTTAAGTGATTTTAGATTTTATCCTTTTGAAGTTGATGGAATCAGTCAGGCAAGTCAGTTGGGTAAATTGTATCAAGTTATGCAGTCATTATTTTTAACGTTAGTTGATATAAAAATAATTTTCATCACACTTAAACTTTATAGCTTTATTATCATTCTGAATAATAGGCCCCTCCAGGTTTTGCATAGACAGCTGTAATGTAGTATTCCAAAACACAATCTTGGGTCTCCGAAGCATCTCTAGGACAAAAAAATTAAGTGCTGGTCTTGGTCTTGGATAAGAAGTCTTAAAAATTTAAAAAAATTTTGCTACTTGGCCTATTACTATCGAATATTTTGAGAATAGTTAATGATTTATTAAGTTAAATAATAATTATTTTATTGTGGTTTTCTTGCTCACTGTCGACTGGCATTGAGTAGCATTTATTATGTACTTTGTGCTGTATGTAATTATATTGTTTTTTGCACACCATGAACCTATGCACCTATGGAATGAATTTGAAGCCATGGGGTCTTTACATCAGACCCCGCAGTGTAAAATATTATAAGATCAGTCATTGTATGATGTCTTATACTTGAAAAATGCAACTCAAACTATTTCTGTAGGCCCTACATAGTCATAATACTACAGTATAGTTGACTTTTACTTTTTCTAAATACACTGAATGACATAACTGCAAGTTGATATTTACTGGCACTGATATATTTTTTAACACCAGGCCCGGTTAGTACTTGGATGGGTGACTATCCCAGTACATAACCAGACACCCAGGTCAACTCAGCCTGGCCATCCCTCCGTGAGTAGGTGCAATGAGTACCAGTGAAAGCTGGGACGTAAACAGGCACACCGCGCGATGCACTAGCCCCGTATCCGTGGTCTCGCAGTGTAAAAACTGGTTTCTGGCTTACGGCTAAGGAAACGGAGATCAGCGCTGCCCATTGGGCCTTAAGGCTCAAGAAGGACTTTACGTATTTTACGATATATTTTTAGCTGACCGTTCTTAAGTAACGGTCGAGCTACTGTCATGGTTGTCGTCCGTCCGTCCATCTCTCTGTACGTCTGTAACGGATGTATTGTGGCTGAGTTTTAGGGCGTAGGGAAAACAGGAATAATTAGCTGTGTGTTTTAAACTTGGGCAGGCAAAATTTCAGCCATCTGCTTCAAAAGGAAACATTTTCAAATTTGGAATTGAATGTTGGGGGGGGTAGGAAAAATGTGCATTTTCGACGAAAAACTGGACATATCTCAGAAACGGTGAGACTGAGAGATACAGCGTAGGTTACTATTAATCACTGATATGAAGTAGCGTACGCCTATCAGATTAAATGGAAATCATTGACCTTGGATGACCTTGAAGGCGCTATGGTGCAAGAGAGGGCCGAGGTTGCTATTGATCGTTGATGGGAAGTCGCATATTGGCTTTCAAATGACATGAAAATTATCGACCTTGGATGACCTTGAAGGTAACTGACAACCAGTACGGTCGGCTGTCCTAGCGACAGCTGGGCTTCTTTTTATAAACTTCATTTTAGTTCTGCTGGTTCAGTGTACAACATTTTACATTAGAACATGTTGATCATGGTCTTTAAAATATTCGGTCTTGGGGGTCTTGAGAAAAGTCTTGGTTTTGCTCTTGGTCTTGAAATAAATAAAGTGTTGGTTTTGTTTTTTAAAAAGGTTTTTCTTACATTCCTGGTATACGCTGTGGCATTTTGAAAGGTATGCAGTTGCACTGCCCAATAACATGTCATGACTACCAAACCATCTGCAATACTTTTTGACTGAAATCCTTTTTAATGTTTTTATTACACTGCATTGTTCTACTGTTGTTTTGTTGTAAACAGTTAGTAAATTCGACATTGGTATGTCATTTTCACAGAAGGATCTTGATGTAGCAGTAACAACGGAAACAATGGCTGACTGTTTGTCAGTGTTGTGTAAAACTGGTGATGGATTGCAACATGCTTATGTTCGATTTGATGCACCAGATCGGTATGTAAAGAGAATTTTGTAAATTATTTATGTTTATTCTGCCACATAATTGTAACCAAAGAAGCAAACAGAATACTAATGTAAACATTGCCTCATTTAGGTTTGCAAATTTTGCAAGGAGTCACAAACGAGTTAGAGTCAGCAAGAGACTTTAATGGAAACGCTGAAACGTCGAGTAATTGAAATGTTGAATGGTTGAGTAAAAATGCAAGTAATGGCGCCCTTCATTGGATACGACGAGTATAGGAAACGTTGTGTAATAGCCATGTAATAACCAGTAACTGGAAATGTCGAGTAAGGGAAACTGCGAGTAACAGCCAAGGACTGTATACGCCGAGTATTAGAAACATTGAGTGGTGGCGTAGTATCGTGGTTAGAACGTCGGTCCTGGCCGGCGAATTTTCCCTATCCTGCGCTAGATTGATGGATGGCCGTTTGACCACTTTGTGGGTTAAGCGTCCGCTATCAGTCAACCAACAAGGTCAACTCAGCCTGCCATCCCTCCGGGGTCGGTTAAATGAGTAGTAACCCATTACATGGGTTACGGAAGGTGGGGACCTTGGTACAGCTGACTGGGGCTGCCTAGTTGGCCGCTGCGCTGGCCTGTGTCTGCAGGCTGCACACGGTGGCTGTGCGGCCGGCGGCTCTGGTTAGTGACGAAAGCGCATTAGAGGCGTGTTCGTGACGATGCGCTATACAAATTGACGACCTTTACCTCTTTTTAACGGTCACGGATGAGCCTAGCACTTTCCCAGCGTCGTCAAAAGAACAACGACAAACGTGTGCGAGAGAGCATGGAGCAGTATTCCAGTGGTCGGTATTCAAAACTCGAGTTTCTGTTTGTAGTTAGCTATTGTTCATTCCTCAGGTGAAAAGAACTCCGACACAAAGAAATACAGTTGGGATGAAAGTGTCCAAGACGACTCAACATACAGTGCCAATCCTCGTTCGTCTGCTGTGACTGTAGTGCCAGTATCTTCGGCTTCGTCGTCGTCAGCTGAATTTTGCAACATTAGTTGGGCTAACCAAAAGCTAACATTATTGGTTGTAGTCATGCACGTTTCTGCGATTCATGTGCACATCAGATGTTTGCAACAACGAAGATATGTGGAATATGTAGAGGAGAAATGGACTTGCTACTGCCGATTTTTAGTTAATTAACTCCCGCATTTGCATAGCCTACTACGATTTCTATTATGTGCCACGCAAACAAACATCACACTATTTTATTTTTTTTTGATATGCAGAAACACTTATATTTCAACTCACTTGTTTTAACAGTACTGTTGATAAAATTTGTGCTTTGGGATTGTTCTTAGATATTAGATTTTTCAATTACTCGACATATATAGGCGTAGTTCACCGTCATTACTCGGCGTTACTGTTACTTGACATTTCCAGTTTCTGGTCATTGGTCGACATTTCCGTTACTCGGCATATACAGTCAATGACCATTACTTTGCGTTTCAGTTACACAGCCTTTCCTAGTCTTGCCCAAGCCCTATGCTCGACGTTTTAATTTCTCGACGTTTCGGTGTTGCCACTTTAATCACATGCTTAAAGATGTACAAAATTTTCAAAGTGTACTACAAATGGGGAATATTTGTACTCATTATGTAACAATATTAATATGGCAAAGTTTGCTCACGGTATTTTTAGCCGACTGTACTTTAGACTGTACATGAGTTGTTGTCCGTCCGTCGTCTGTCCGTCTGTCTGTCCGTCACGGATGTGTTGTGGCTAAACGGTGCAAGATAAGGCCAGGTTGCTATTGATCACTAATAAAAAGTCGCATACTGACTTTCAAATGAGATATAAATCATTGACCTTGAATGACCTTGAAGGGTGATAAGGGACTGGTAAGCCAATCATGCGGTATTGTGGGTGAACAGTAAGTCGTAGAAATTAGAAAGTCGGCGATGGTACCACCGGATAGGGCGGCGACTTCCCATAGGCTGTCAATAGTAACCATGTGTCCGTCTGCAGCGGTTTGACCGCAGTTTTGAATGGAATGTTTCAAGCTATAAGTGGCCGTATCTCGCAAACGGTGAGAGATACGGCCTAGGTTATTATTAATCACTAATAGGAAGTAACATACTTTCTGGCAGATTAGATGGAAATCATTGACTTTGGATGACCTTGAAGGACGTTACGCGCTATTGCGGCTAAACGATGCGAGATAGGGCTTAAGTTACTATTGATCACTGATTGGAAGTCGCATATTGGTTTTCAAATGACATAAAAATCATTCGCCACACCTTGAATGGCATTAAAGGTCAATACTGCAACAGGAACTGTATAGGCTGTAACGTGTCTTCCCGAGCAAGGCATTTTTATTGTGAGAAATATTTGCAAAACCTGTGTTCGATATTTTCGTTGTCCATTTACTCTCTAGCTGTTTGTATCACCTGGCGAGATGATCTCGTGCATGGGACACTAGCTATTTAATATGTCGCTTGGCGAAACGACCACGTGCGATGTCTGTTATACTAGCGTTCAGTGTAGCTTTCGAGACAGCGTTCCATTAACATAGCGTGCATGGAACTGTCTCACGTTTGACAAATCGCTTTCTCTCTGTGACTGGAAAGCGGAGGCTGGGCTTCGGACGTAGGCGATACAGTCGGCTTTTCCTAGCGATAGCTGGGCTTTTTGTTACTACGCAATTTCTGGCATTTTGACTTTACAAAGAACACAACACAGCTACATTTAACTAGCTTGTGTGTTTTATGACAATACCTGTACGACACATATTTTAAACTAATGTTTTAATTTTTACGTGCAAGAACCAACATACCTATTAGCTACGTATATCTGTCTGTCTGTCCGTTCGTCTGTCCGTCTTTATGTCACGTCCCTTTACCGCTCCAAGCCCAAGTGAGATAAGAGACTTCGCGTTTTCACCATATGATAGCCTGGAGTCTCTGGTATTTCGCAACAAAATTTCATGCCGCTGGGTGAAGGTAGTCCTGACCAACGAAGGAACGAAAGAGGGGCACCCCTCCCCCTTAAAAAGGCGTTATTCTACCGGTAATGGCTCGTCTAACGTGAAAATGATTGCAGATAGGCACAGACATGCTGCTTAACATAACAAGCACTGGTGACGAGCTTTTTAGGATTGTCAACATTGATGACCTTGAATGATCTTGAACCCTAAAATAAATGTTCAGTGATTTTTTGGCGATTTTTGGCTGCAAAAGAGTGGATGGAGACAGACCAAAATTACCTGCGAACAGGAACTGCTATAGGCTCTCGCGCGTCTTATGAGCATTAGCTCATATTTCTTGTTTATGCATAGGTCTATAGTGTATTGTGCATGTTTGAATGTTGAAGCTAATGTTCGCTTTTAAATACTGCAATTATTTTCACTTGTTTGCTGCAGTGAACTAACGGACATATCATTACTGGCGTCGTACGTCCACTTACGTTACGTGGATCTGTCGGGAAATAATTTGCGCGATGTTTCTGCATTGAATTCTTTGTCGCATCTTCTCTGCATTCGACTCAGTAACAACAAACTGGCGAGCGCCGATGTACCGACGAACTTGCCGTATCTGCAGACAGCGAACTTTGAGAGCAACATCATTCAGAGCGTCACTGGCGTCACACATCCTTCTCTTGAGTCTCTGAACCTCAACTGTAAGACTTAACTTATTTGTCGTTCGCCTATACACGTCATAGGCCCCGGCTACTGTGTGTGTAGTACCATACACCAATGTGCATACAGTCATTATATTGTTAACTGTGATTAATTTATTACCTCCGCCAAGGAGATAATGTTTTTGCCAGACTTTGTTTGTCTGTCTGTCTGTGTGTTAGCAAGATGACTCAAAAAGTTATGGACGGATCTTTCTGAAATTTTGAGGGTATGTCGGGAATGGCACAAACTACCAGTGATTCAATTTTGGGGGTGATCCGGAATGAATCCTGGATTCTGAATCACTTTGAAGTAAGTAAGTAAGTAAAGTAAAATGTATAGCGCATATTGTTAAAATTAACCTCTAATGCGCTTGTCACACTAGTACTGACTGAACAGG
>Ga0209367_1007400_pt1 | contig 15139 bp, 8 predicted proteins | sample WorMetLIZISLAND2_FD_187412 | JGI IMG/M metagenome (GOLD analysis project Ga0209367, IMG submission 187412) | Marine gutless worms symbiont microbial communities from Max Planck institute for Marine Microbiology, Germany - Olavius geniculatus... ... | reverse complement strand
TCCAAACTCAACGTATGTGTTAATGATTGTTGATATTTCACTGTATGCTGAATGAAAATCATGTTAAATTCATGTGTTACTGCCAATTTAGCATGATTTTAGGGGTGGGGCAGATTTGTGTAAATCAGGCAAAGAATATTTAAATGATAAGACTTGCAAGTTGTACACTTCTTCTGTATACAATTGCAAAACTTTTGACATATTACGTGCTTTTCCATCAATAAACATTGCTAAGTTATAAAAGCTCAAATATCCATGTTAAATCCATGTGTTACAGTCAAATTTGGCAGAATATCGGGGGTGACGAATATTTATGCAAATTAGGCAAAGAATATTTAAATTCTTCACTGTGCAAATTTGTCGTTAATTTTTTAGAGCATTTTGAAACTTTTGACGTATCACACGACTTTCTGCCACTAACCAACGCTGAGTTATCAACGCTCAAACAGATCCGGTTTTTTTGGCCCACCCTGTAGTAATACTTGTAAAAATAGACACTGCTCCCTGTCATTATATAGATAATTTGCTGAATAAATTGCTTCAGGCGTACTTTGTTTACCTGAAAAAAACTATTAATTAGATATGATTTTATCCATCCAAATGTAGGGCTTAAAATATGATATTTCAGTGCAAATCATGTATCGTATTGTTGTCATCTATTGCAGCATGGTGCTAAGTCTGGCAGCGCTGGAAAAGCTGGTCTCTGCTGACTTGTGTTATTGTTCATCGGCGGATGCTCCTGATGACATGACTATTGGACTTTGTCTCAGACATCTTCGCATCAACATCACACACTCGCCCCTCTTCCACCAGGTGACATCACCCCCTCCCCGCACTCTGCTGTTCCGTCAGGTCTTATTACCCCCTCGCACATTAACATCACCCACTCTTTGCTCTTGCATCACATGATCACAAAAAGTTTGTGTTGTTGCAACAAGTGTATGCGTAACAGTTCATGGATTGCTTTCGATTGCACTGTTGTACTTTTTGACTTTGATTTACCATGTTCTGCGGTGAATTCAAACACCTGCGAAGCTGTATCGATGCATGTGGCGAGGTTGGAGTTTGACTTTGGTGGGGCTACTAATGGTGCAGCTGTCGGTCCACTTGGGTTTGGCAGCGCCATCACACATGTCGCCTTTAGTGGCATGCAATGGCGCGATGGCGCTGCCAAACCCAAGTTGAATGATAGCTGTGCTGCAAAGGGCCGGATTATGACGACATTGGGCCGGATGCTGTTGTTCAGAAAAGGGCCTTTTTGTTTTTAGCATTCAAGACTGACGAAAAGGTCCAACACCCTTCCCCGCAACAGATCCGTATATTATAGCCAACTAGCAACGAACCACGGCGAACGACCCTTTACTGAACGCAGTATAGCTTATCACATACTAAACTAAACAGCTTTTATGCGCGATAGCAGAATGCTTTGCACGTCTTAGCCATCGTCTGGGCGTCTGTCGGTCAGTCCGTCTGTCCGTCCGTCACAATGCGGTATTGTGTCAAAACGACGCAAGCTAGGATCACGATAGACCTCTTAGCCGCCGCCGCCGCCGCGAATATCGCGACTAGCCGAGAAAAATTTCGTAACATCGGTTTGTGTGACTAAAAACCACAAAGCGCCGTAGAAATAACGTCTCATAACGTAATTTTCCTTACAATCAGTCGCACAGTATTACAAATTACAATGTACAGAACACTTACTGGCCTACGCACTGCATAATGCATTGCAAAATATGCCGGTTATGCATTGCATAGATGTAAAAAAACGTTCCAGAAAAAATGTTTATTATGTTAAAAGTCCTTAAAAACGTGGCAGGAAAAACTGTTCATAAACGTTGAATAAAAAACGTTAGTCTTAATTTGTTCGACCTCATGCCTTATACCTAATTCTGTAGGTGCAGTACAGCCAGAACTGGGGAGATAGAGAGAGAGGAAAGAGAGCGAATTTTATTCAATTTCAATTCAACCGTGTGGTCATATCACACTAAACTAACTAAGCAAACTACCACAAAACCAAAATCTGCATGTGGCCTATAAATTCATTTTTTGTGATGGTTTCAAAAGTGCTTCTCCAAGTTTTTGATAGAATTTTCGGTAGGCACTAAACGTTTTTTTAATATAGAAAATGTTCACAAAAAGAAAAACAAATGTTACATACGCAAAAACGTAGCAAAAGTGTAAACACTGCCCGAAACTGCAGGAACGTAGCGAAAATGCTAAGCCACCGTCGCCGCGAAAATAGCGGCTAAGCCGAGACCTTAGCCGCGAAAATGCTAAGCCGGCCGTGAAATTCACGGCTAGCCGTCTGTGTGTCGATGCAAGTGGCCACTGCAGCGATTGTAGGCCTACTGAACGCAGACCTGATATACTTTTATTTTTCATTCAACGTTACAGACAGTAACCGATCGAAATCGGTAAAGATCCGTCGTCTGTCAGGATGCCGTGTTTTTTTCTGGTTTGTCTAAATACCTGCAAGGCACTTTGCTTAGATAAGTCCAACACACCATCATACATTAATGCCAAGACCTGAGTTAATACTTTTGTCTAAGACTCAGTGCCTGTTTTAGACCCAGGCCGGGGGCAAAGGCAGAGGCCCCCAGTTTTACTCCAGCCCCCCTAGTTTCGTGGCCAGCCATGATTCTTGCAAAGATAAAACAAATATCTGATTTCTTTGCGTTTCCAAATTTTAAGTGGGCAAATTTGCGGCTTCCATTGAACGTCCAAAAGCAAAAGTGATTAAGCTTTAGGGGGCTTCCCCCTACCTCCTGACTTAATTGGGCTCTGCCCCCAGACCACCGGTATAGGCTTGCGCTACCGCGCTCGTCATTGGACCGTGCCCCTTTCCTCTTCCCCAGATATTGCCGGCTAGAACCGCCACTGCTAAGACTGTACAGATGTGTACAGAGCAACGTAACTGAACTGAACTGAACTGACATGGTTTAGTTTTTGATGAACTGACCAATAGGCAAACAGTAATTCATTACAGTAGGCGCCGTCTAACGGCGTTGTTGGTTTACGTGACTACGCTCACGTACGCGTCAACCAATGACCAATGGGCTCTCTCTGTTTTCCCATTGGTCACTTTGTCAGAAATTGAACCACGTCAGTTCAGTTCAGTTCCGTCTTAAACTAACGTCTTAGTAAAACTCGATGTCACTACTGTCTGTGCGTGTGCAGGGGCGTCCTGTGGACTATGCCGAACGATATCTGACCAGTCAACTGCCAGTAACGTTTCATCGACACTGGAACATTGACCCAATAGCTGTCTATCAGCATTGGCTGACTGACTCAGACACGCCCACAGAACACCAGGAGCTCTAGTACATGTATATACACGGTGTTTCATAAAAATGCACCCTTTTTGTTTCTTTTATACATCTTTATTCGTCAAATGACAGCCATGAAAGAAACATAACTAATAACGATAGATAATAATAATAAAAAAATAATAATAATGACAAAAATACAGTTCGTCAAATGTCCATTTCACAACAAGCATGAGCCTATTTTCCACTAACCGAGATTGATTTCACTCTTGTGACAAAGTGCTCGTCGCTTGAAAACATTGCACAATAAATTTTCAGAACAAATAAAACGTTCGAGAAACGCGAAGTACGAATAGCGATACGTTGGCTAACAGGCAAAAAGCCAAAGAAATTCTGACACTCCAGCACAATGTCATTTATAACTCAGTCGAATGGTGACCAGTTTGCATGAAATTTTTACCAGATGTAACTGAAGAAATACATATTCAAAATATTTCAACAGAATGTGACCATTAGTTGAATATTCTTTGCTAGTCGTGATGTAATGCTGGCGTCATAATGTGTCGTAACAAACTGGCTTGTCTTAACTGGTTCTGTCAGTTGCTACCCTGCTTCGATAGTGAACTTTGTCTTGTTCACTGATGAAAAAATGTTCATCGTATCAGCACTAAGCAACATGGGGGAATAAAATCAGGCATGTCGCGATCCAAAAACTCAACTGTCTTTCAAGCAGTGCATGCTGGTGCATTGTCCTGCAGGATTATGTAAAAGTTAAGCTATCCCCACAAGTGTGAAAGTGATCATTTATGGCGTTTTGTGGCTATAATGTTAAAACTTTAACAGTTTGTCATCAATGAACCAGATAAAGTTCGCCATCGATGCAGTGCAGCTATTCAGCAAGTCTGTCAGCACCGGTTGCAACAAGCCAGTTTGTACGTGCGGTACACTATGACGTCAGAATTACGTCACGAGTAGCAAGGAATATTTAACTAACAGCCATATTTTGTCCAAGTATTTTAAATTAGTATTTCTTCAGCTATATCTTGTAAAAACTTCGTGTAAATTGATCATCATTTGTCAGAGTTATAAAAGAAAGGATGCCTTTTAGGAAACACCGTGTATACCACTGCAAATAGTGTGTCATTTGGAGGCCCTCGGCAGCTATCAGTTGTGGAGCCTCCCTCCCGCCTTAGGTAAAAAAACGTAAAGTCCTCTCCGAGCCTTACGACCCATAGGGCGGCGCTGATCTCCGTTTTCTAAGGCCCTCAGCCAGACACCAGTTTTTACACTCCGAGACCACGGATACGGGGCCAGTGTATCGCGCGGTGTGCCTGTTTACGTCCCAGCGGTGAAGCCGGTACCAAATTGTACTGCTTGGTGACAGAGGCACACGTGTGTGAACAACTTGCTTAAGGTCGTTACCCGGCAGTGTCCCGGTGCGGAGACGAACTTGCGCCTCTGAGTTACCTCAGGATTACAAGTCCGACACGTTACCGTTAGACTACCGAGCCGCCTTAGGGGCCTATGTAAAATGCGAAATACACTGCCGGTGTGAGTGTAGGATATAGGTGCACGCCTGTAGCGGCCATGGTCTAGTGCTTACAGTGTCGGACGTGCATTAGTTACCTTTAGCTGCTGTTTGCTGGTGTTTTCAAACAAACTTCAGCAAATTGCTAACTATAGGGTGGTAGGCGTGGTGTAGTGGTAACGCGGCTGATCCGATCAGCGAAGTTACTGTACGCCGGGCCCGGTTAATACTGCGATGGGTGACTGCCTGTGGGCAGGTAAACCATCTCGGGATGTAACCAACCGCCTAGGTCAACTCAGCCTTCCATCCCTCCGGGGTAGGTAAATCGAGTACCGGCCTATCTGGCTGGGGTTAAGGCGGAGCGCGTTCACCTCTGTCGGGTGGCAGGTAACACGTGTGATCCCATATGACAAGTGACGCTCCGTAGCTCTGAGATGGGTTCGCTCATTAGGAGCTATATGCGACCTTTAACCTTTATATCTATGTAATTTTCGAGCTGAGAGTGAGTGCAGGCCTGCCTGTCGAGAGGGAGAAAAGGGGAAGCTTCTCCGGGCCCTGTGACGTTTGTGGGGCCCCACCATCAATCAAAAAATATCTATTACTTAATTATTTGAATTGGGCTTATGTCGTTCATTAGTTACTGTGCGGCGATTTTTCAACAAATCTGACTATCTGTTGGACGAATTGATGTATTGACTAAACTGACTTGTTCGAAGGCGGATTTGAGCGTGTTCATCATGTTCAGCCAAACAAGGGCAACAAAACTGGGGCGGTGGGGCCCGACAGGACAGAGAATGTCAAACAGCAGCGCAACATCTTGTAGTCTGTGTTAATTTTGTGTTACGACGTCAAAAAGTTCACTTTGTGCAGCAAAACATATTCTGGCCATATATAAAGCTACCAAGTTCAGACACTACCAGCAAAAATGCATACTGTTGTAACGTTGAACTCATGGTAAGTTTATGTACTTAGTTGCAGATAGGAGCCTACTTTATGTGCGGCCCCCTCTATGTGGGACACCGTCATGTTTATATCCAGCCCTGGAACTGTTGCATCATGATACATGCTGTTAGAATTCGCATTTCACATAGGCCTACATGTTGCATTGGTTTTGCTAAGTGTCTGTACACTTGATTCTCCGCTGCCGAAATGGCCGGCGCACTGACGAAACCAGGTCATCCGCCTTGACCTGCCCGAGCAATCGGTGCTGTCCGGCCTGCCAGAAGCCATGCCTATGCCAAAATGTTACCTTTGTAAGTGCATAAAATAGCCTAAACAAGCCTAACACTAAATCTGAATCGTAACATCAATTTTGTTACATTAACCCTGTCTGTTTTCACACATTCTCAGTCAAGCTAGATTTAGGCAGTAAAACAATGTTAGTTTTCAACAGAAATGGCCTAATGCACTATTTTTAAGCAAAATTCGCAGCGGTTGTTTTCCTCCAAAGTGAAGTTCAGGTAAAGTTGGTCTGGATTGACGAAATGTTGCACAGCCTGCACAGGCACGCCTCGTGGGCACCACTTGGCCTTGAGCAAGGTTTGACAACTTTGTTTTGTCCTGCTGCGGGCATTAGCGAATCGCTGAAACACTCGAGGCGACATTTCAATGAATGCCCTCTATACGAATGCAGGGCGTTTCTCATCCGCTTGCAAGCAGGTTAATTCTCTTTCTTCACAGCGCTTCTATTCAAGCTAAGCGTCAACAATGCTGCTCACGTTAAGTCGCTTCCTAGACTAATTGTCACAATGCGTGATGGTCCGGCATAACAGCATAGCGTAATACTATACTAGTCCACCACACAAGGCACAGAAACGTTGTCGCTTTAACGCAACGTAGACCTACGTGCTGCCAATACAGGAAATGTTTAGGGGGTAAGAATAATGCTGTTAACGTTTAGTACTATTTTAATAACAATACACGTTTGATATTTGCGTTTCCTTTCTTGCTAGCAGCAGTGTCGTGAGTTCGACAAGAAATTAATAGAGTTAATGCTCGTTACTCGTGACACTTATGCTACGACAGCGACATAAATTACAGTGCATTCTGAATAATTTTGTCGTAAGATTTTTTTGCGACAACTTTGGCGTAATTTTTAAAGGTTCGGAAAACAAGGCAATTATTGCCATTGAAAATTAGTCGCGTTCAACCATCCTACACTTTACTGTTGCCTACTCGCGCGAGAACGCTATCAAATTTAATAGCCGCATAAACTCTCTATTGCCACAAACTAAACTTCTTGTCGAACATTTTGTTGCTGAGGGTATCCGACTGACTTCATTTGCTTTTACGTAGGCCTAGTAAGTTGTCTCCGAAAGCACGACAAAAAAGTCTATAGTCAAACCGAAATCGCATCTCAAGTTCATTGAAGGTCGAGCATTTTACAACCATTTTAAAGCCGATAACGATAAAGCACTTCATGATGCTGCATAATAATATTGGCTTTGAGTGTAAAGGTTCCGAAGTTATGGCAACCAACATTAGGCCTACTAAACATTGCTGGTTGCACTGTTGTTTGAGGCCTCCTCTACACGAATATCTGCATTAAGTTCTCAAAGACGTATCATTTGTGCACTAGTGTGCGGTACGGCCGTTCAGGGTCATTTTAGGGGCATTGCTTTTGGTGACAATCGAAAGGACATAAGCCTGTGTGACTTCCGACTACTGATAAAACAATTGACTGAGAGAAGACATTGTGCATTTATTGAACGGTTATTGGGTGATTGTCGATTTTCTAATCTGCTTTTAATGCATGTTCAGAACTCTATTTTTTTAGCATAGAACTGTGTGTAGGTGTATGTGTGTGTGTTTGGTTGCATTTTACAGTTTTTTTTTATTTTTTTTTCAAATCTGTGTCTCTTTGTGTGTGCTTGTCTTGTTACAGTTTTAATTGTGTTAGTGGCTGCCATTGAAACGAAATAAAGATATCTATTAATAGTAACCTTAACAATGACAATGAGTTTATTTGCACACTTGCGGCTATAAAGATGTCCGAATAGCTGAATAACGGTGCTGTGCAAACAGTGAACTAATTAACAACGAAACAGTCCATAAATGCAAAATAGCACAGTTCATGAGTACACAAAAGTAGGCTACATAAGTGCAAATGGCAACAATAATAGTTCATACTAAAAACAAAGACACAACTAGAACAGTATAGGTGGGATTATATAGGTGATTGGTATTTACTGAGGACAAAATTTACAATTGATTGAAACTATTTTGTTCTTGAGGTTGGGTGAGGGAGAGGTGTGGTGGAACGTAGCCTGGAAGTTACAGAAGTGTTGCGACGGTGTGGGAGGAGGTGATGTAGACATGAAGTCGGATTAGCTAGGCCTACACATTTTTTGGAAGAAAAATCTGTAAAATTCATCTCGCCTGTTTTTAGTGAGTTTATGTTAGCGATAAATAACAGGTTAGGACATGACATGCCAAGGGTAAAGTTGAAGATGATAATTATGTACTGCTCTTTTTTGTATTGATTCCAACTGCTCATATTGCGCGCGAGTGATAGAGTAGTGCCAGACTGGGGAGGTATACTCAAGAATTGGGCGGATTGCTGCTGTGTAAAAATGTAGTAATTGGTGTGGTGCTCTCTCCAGTTGCTTAAGAAAATACAGACGTTTGCTAGCTTGAGATATAATGGTATATAATGGTGTGTGGGCCAGGATAAACTAGCATCCAGATGAAGGCCAAGCAACTTAGTGACGCGTTGAATTGGGCCAGCTGCTGTTGAGAGTAGAGGGATGGATGTCGAATCGATTCGGCCAAGGAGCATTTCTTTGGTCTTAGATGTGTTTAGTTCCATGTCGTTATCGATAGTCTAGATAAGTAGTGAACTCTGATAGTCCGTCATATTGGAGGGAATGTTTGGTGAAGTTATGAGTTCAGACAGGGTGGTATCGCTATCTCGCGCCGTTTCTGAGATACGGCGACTTATTGGTTGAAAATCGCAAATTTTCCCTACGCCTCCCACATTTCGTGCCCTCGGCCAAGGTGGTCACTTTCGAATTTTTGAAAAAGCTTTACGAATCTTAAAACCGGATTTTTTGCGGAACTAACGGTAGAGATTTTGTGATTTCAAATGCACCGTTTTGATAGGGCAGCAGAATGTGACGGACAGACTGACGCCTCGGCGATAGCTAAGACAAGCTATAGCACTATGTGCTGCCGCCCGTAAAAAGTAAGCAGGGCAAAAATTTGTAATTTTTCGACAGACAGCAGTTGGAGATCACGAGTGCTCTAGAATTACTAATTTGCCCTTCAGCTTCAACTTTTGCATTTCTGGACGACAATTTTTTGGTCAATCACAGTCATAGAATAAGCACGTTTCAACGCGGTCTAGATGTGTTATGCCTCGTTGCACTCGCATAACATACTATAGACCCTGCTGAAACGTCTACTTAAGTGTATGTGTTATTGTGTTCTGTGAACAGATACAGATGATGAAAGTATGTTAACAACATTGACGCTAACAATCATGTGGATTCTAGGTATGTCCAAAAAATATTTCATCTGAAGCCTTATTGCTTATGACAACCGAGTAATATCTTGTTAAAAGACTGACTACTATTTCGTGCGTTACCTGCGCCGACAGCCTTCATATTTTGCTACTGATGTTTCTGCCAACGCATCAGATTTTGTGGTTGAAAAGTCAAGGTCACGATGAAATCAAATATGCCCCCAAAATACACTTTTTAGCCTTGCTGATGTCACACACGTTGGCGGTAGCATAGGCCTAACAGTCGACAGAGTGGTAACCACCATTTAGTTTTTGTTTTGCTTTCTTAAACTTTGCGGCGCGAAATGTTTGAGCTGCCAATGGCAAATGTCTCCGGAGTTTACAAATATGTACAAAACAAACAATTGAAATCGAAGACACCCCAAAGTAACTATTTTTTCCTGAAAACTATAATATTTTGGCATTTAACGGGTGCTGTCCAGTTGAATTATGTTTGCCAGTGACAAAGGCTTGCCAACGCACATGACACAGGGAAACGGCATCCTTAGCAATTTTACCGCTACGTCACGTAGGCCTACTACGTGCTGAGCCGTACTAACTATCGTAATTCTGTCTAGGCCTATCCGTACGTCCGTACGTCTGTCTGTCCGTCACAACCCGGTACAGATCCAAACAAAGGTGAGATAGAGACTCTAAGTTTTCACCGTATGCAGGCTCGCCGAAAGGGTGGGGTAGGGGGTAAGTTACCTCGGGCCCCGCGACATTTGGGGGCCGGCCGTCGCTCAAAAATATAAAGTACACAAGAATGTGCCATTATAAATAAAAAAAAATTCAGAATTTTTTTCCCAGAGGGGGCCTGCGAGAATGTTTTCCCGAGCCCCGCTGTGGCTCTCGACGGGCCTGACCGTATGATAGAATAGTCTTTAGTCTATTCGTGTGCTGGGTAAGGAAATTCCCTTCAAACGAGGGTGCAAAACAATGTGTACATGTAAGCTAGTTGGTCAAAAGCACACCTACTAGGACAAATTGCCCATCCACTCCAGGCATTTTGCTTAAATGGTAAATCCATTTTTTTCGTCATTCGAAAATCGGTAAAAGTATAGTTTGGTTACTTATGTTTTAAATTGAAAATATTTTGTCATTATCGTCACGAGCCACGGTTGCTAACTTTGTACGATGCCCAATAAGCTTACCTGCAGCAATGTATACTTTCAAAAAAAATTTCATGGGTAGCATCCTAGAGCCCACTTCAATGACAAAGAAGGGGGTGTCGTGCCATAGAGAGGAGGAAAAAGAGAATGGAAGAAAGGAATAGGGAAAGAATGAGGAAAATAAAACAGAATGGAGATTACCCACCCACTAATTTTGGCTTAGACGTTGTACTCCGAGGGCGTCAATGTGGGGTACCCGTGCCCTTATAAAGTCGTTATTTTACCGCTATTGGCTCGTCTAGCGTAAAAACGGTTGCAGTACGTAGACACAGACCTGCTGCTTGTCATAACAACTACTGCTAACGAGAAAGAGAGAGAGTAATTTATTTGCCAAACAAAGTAAGTGAAACAATAATACACGCTGAAGGGGGGCTGCCAGAAAAGCAAACGCTTATAAACGCCGGCCGCCAATCTAACTATAAGTAATCAGATTATAACATTATACAAGAAAAAAAGAAAAGATAACAAGAAAAAGTGCAAAAATCGGTTTTATAGTGCATGTGTAAGAAGACCATTAAAACAATTTACATAACTAGAAATACGCTGTGTGGAACGAGGTATCTGTCCCATTGCCACGCTATATAGCCTAGTAGCTGCAATTCAGCGTTTGACGCTCTTGTGAGCCTGCAGCCAATTTTGTCTTTGAATAAAAACGGTTGGTTGCCATGACAACAGGGATCTTTAGGGGAGACATTTACATGATGCAATTGCATAGCCCGGGCGCGAAAATCGGGGGTAGGTGAAAACAGCGTGCAATTATCTTTTGCGGGAGCCGAGTTATAGTAAATTTTGTTCCAAAATTCGTTGCCATAGCAATGGGGGTCGGCAGGAGAGAAATTTAAATGACACCATTAGATAGCGCGGGCCCGAAAATAGGAGGGTAGGTGCAAACAGAAAGCAATTATCTTTCACAGGGGCCGAGTTGCAGTCAATTTTGTCTCAAAATTCGTTGCCGTGGCAACAGCGGTCGGCAGGGGAAAATTTAAATGACACCGTCCGATAGCCTAGGCCCGAAAATAGGGGGTATGCGCAAACAGCGCGCAATTATCTTTTACGGGGAAGGAGTTGTACCGCTTTAAAATCTCTACCGGCTGTAATGCAAATTTTTTGCAACATTTGAATGGTTGTTATGGCAACAGGGGTCGATAGGGGTAAATTTTAATAACACCGTTAGATTGCCCGACCCCGAAAATAGGGGCTAGGTAAACACAGCGCGCAATTATCTTTTACGGAGACCAAGTTAATTATACCGCTTTGAAGTCTCCATAGGCCGCAATGCAATTTTTTTAAAATTGAGGTAAAATAGGGGAAGGAGTTGTCAGATTTTTTTTATCCCAAACAAACTTGATCTTACTTTTCGGGCCCCGAATCAAAGTGCAAAATTTTATCAAAATCGAATCAAAATTGGGCCGTAGGAGTGTTTACAGACAGACTGACAGAATGACAGTGTGACATAAGTGATTTTATAATCTGTCCAATGCTATGCTATAGCAATGGAACAAATAATCAGCCAGATAATAACAATATAAACTTTTAACACAGATGTATACCATCATAGGCGCGCGGTATCGCAGCCTTGTGTTAATTGCGACCGGCTAAATCAATAGAGAATGACAAAATTCGACCTATCGCAGATCCGAGACCTCTCAACCGATCGACAAAATAATTGAAACAGGTGATTACATCCGCGAGAAGATCCCCTGTGCAAAATTTTGTGCAAATCTGTCCATTGGAGGATTCCCGGCAAATGGGTAAAATATGACGAAATTCTTGTTTATTTAGGGCTAACTAAAACTTGTTAATGACACGCATAGTCGCCTACAGGTCAGATCGATTGGCGGATTTTTTCACGCGCGATGGCTGAAACGACGCACTCTCACGCATGGGTGTGCCTTTTTAGGAGTAGAAAGCTTAAAGTAAATATCTAACCCCTAAAAATCTCCGAAAGTCGAAAATTGGGCCAAAACGAACTTAGAAATTTTCGGCGAAAACGCTTTTGTGTAAAATTTTTACGTAAAAACGGTGCTTAGTTGTCATTGTAACCCCATAAAAGTTGTATAGTGAATAGGCAATATGTAATCGGGAATTCCAAACATGTAGTCATTTTCGACTCGCCGCCTATACAGGTTACGTGACACCGGGCATGAGCAGTAAACTTTTGGCCTTTAACATGGGCGAAACGCAACTTTGAGGCTTTATATCTCCATAACTGTGCAAGATAGACGCATGACCATGCGTCATCAGTGATCACCAATAGGAAAGTGCCCACGTTGAGTCCGATGGTCACGTGACCGATGACGTCATGTGATCCCAATAGGTCAATGTCGCGACTCGGAAATATTTAAGGTTTTACATCTTCATAGCATTAAAAGACAGGGGGATTATGATTGACCGCCAACAGGAAAACATTACTTTTGTAAACAGCAAATACAAATGTACAAAACATCAGTTTTACACTTGTTAACGGCGACGTGCGATGACTGACACATCGAAAACAACAAAAATCATAAAAAGGTGATATTACTCACCATCACATTGCTTAGCTGTCAATGCACTGCCATGTAATGTCATCTTTTTTTATTATTTTTGCTGTTTTCGATGTGTCAGTCATTGCCAGTCGCAGTTAACAAGTGTATAAACTGATGTTTTGTACATTTGGTGTAAAATAATTTCCTAAGTTTATAATTTAATGTAGTTATATTTTGTACATTTTAATATTATCTGGGAGACGATTCCACAAATTATAATTTTTAGAAATTATTGCCGTAGAACAATAATAAATATTAACAGTTGGCAAGTGCAGATTATTTTTATTTCGTGAATCATAATCATAAATTTTATACAAGTTCTCAGAACAGTAATTGTGATAGATCTTTAGCAATAATTTTTTATGGTAAATATTTTTTAATAATACAGAAAAATGAAAACAGTGAAATTTGGTAATAGGTAAAGTATAATAAATAGCTAACATAATTGCGTCATAATAGTTTGCATACAACTCAATATTTCTACAGTAACTGTTTTTTTGCGGCAGAATTCTCAGTTATTTATTATTTAATTTCACAAGTTAATCAAGGTATGATGTATATGTATTCGCATAAATTTTAACATTTACATAATATACACGAATGCACAAAACTAAAGTGTGACATTTTCAAACAATCAGCAGGCAACTTATGACTAAGTTTGTAAATAAACTCCAACAGATTTAGCTAATTTTGAGTAGATATTATCTGTGTGTATTTTCCAGTTAAGCTTATGATTAATCCATACTCGTAGATGTTTGACATGTTTACACATTTTCTATATTAGCTGCTTTAACTTTTAAAACAGTTAAATTGTAATCACTACAATTTGCTGGGTAACTTGAAAAGGCCGATTAACAATTTTTTTCAATATAAAGCTACGTTTTTTGCAATAAACCATTTATTCAAGTCACTAAATAAACTGTGGAAATAGTACTTGTCTCAGAAAATGATTTAACAAGAAGATAAAAAATCTGTGTCATCTGCAAATAATTTGAGTTTGGCATCAAACGCACTATTTTGTATGTCATTAAAATAAGTAAGGCAAGTAAAGGACCCAGGATAGAACCGTCCGGAAATCCACAGGTTATGTCTAAAATATCTGATTTGGCATCAGCTAAAACAGTATACTGTTTGTAATTTGACATATAATTTTAAAATTTTTTCAAAGTTTAAGCGTTACAGAAGTACTAATATTAATGCTTCGAAGAGCTTGAACCACCAAAATACGAAATTTAGAACATTTATACGTGATATTAGGCTGCGGCACACATTTCAAGACTGAATTGCGTTAAAATATTCTATCTGTGATCAAAGCGCCTGCAGTGCGGTAACCGCTCCTAATGTCACGCCAACAAAGCGTGACTATCGAAATGCGTCTCGTGTCTGTTTAGCACTGGAACGAACGAGGCAGGACACAATAATTTTAATAACAATCCTGAAATACGTACGTTTCAGCGAAGTGAAAATGTATTAGGCTATGCGGCCAATGGCCCATACAAAATACACCATTATAAAACGTACACGTCGGATAACTGAATAACTGCTTCATGATTGTGGCTACCAGCAGCCAAAACGACGACAACAAGTCAGATCACGATAACTGCAACTGAAACTACCACAATACTCGCAGAAACGACAACAACTCCAGCCGAAACTACGACAACGCCCACGGAGACGACGACAACGCCGGCAAAAACTACAACGACGCCGGCCAAAGCCACGACTACATCCGCGAAAACGACTACCACACTGGCAGGAACGACGATAATGCCAGACGAAACTACAACCACGCTGGCCGAAACCACGACTACATCCGCGGAAACTACTACCACAGTGACAGAAACGACGATAACGCCAGCCGAAACTACGACAACATTCGCAGAGACGACGACAACGCTAGCGGAAACGACAACCACGCCATTTAAAACCACGACTACGCCTGCGGAGACTACCACGACGCCGGCAGAAACGACGACAACTCCGGCCGAGACTACCACAACGTTGCCGGCGACAACGACAACGCCGGTGAAAACTACAACCACGCCGGGCGAAAAAACGACTACGCCCGCGGAAAGTACCACGACGCCGGTAGAAACGACGACATCTCCGGCCGAGATAACCACAACGTCCGCGGAGACGACGAC
>Ga0209367_1007399_pt1 | contig 15139 bp, 9 predicted proteins | sample WorMetLIZISLAND2_FD_187412 | JGI IMG/M metagenome (GOLD analysis project Ga0209367, IMG submission 187412) | Marine gutless worms symbiont microbial communities from Max Planck institute for Marine Microbiology, Germany - Olavius geniculatus... ... | reverse complement strand
ATGTATATACATTTTTATATAATAAGTATGTCTTGAATTGCAATGATGATGGTCAATGTAACGTTTATTTAGGCTTACAGTAACGTAACACTGCTGTTTTACATAAAATGACTTGGCGTCGTTTATTAGGCTATTATTAATCCAAAGTTCATACACTAAAGCATAAATTACACAATAATTAGCGACTGTAACCGATTATTTGATTAACTTAACAAAAAATACATACATGAATAAATAAATAAATAATAACAATAAATATGAAATTTAATATTTAGAAGTAAAATATAAAAAAATAAATATCAAAATGAAATAAAGTAAAATAACATAACATTTAGAAACACAGGCCTATAATTTAAACAATTAGCAAGCAATCAATAAATTATTTTAACAAATTTTAAATGACAAAGATGAGATATGACAGCGGCGTATTTTAATCTAAGCATGAGATATTGCATACAGTAGCCTACGTTGCTCAGTAATTAGTGGCAATAAATGCCGAGTGCGGCCGGGGGCGTTATTGATCGGTCGGTCGGTCATTCCGCATATTACCCACCGTTCCGCAGCCTACTTCCGCAGATTTCATTCCGCAAATTACTTTCCGCATTCCGCAAATTAACAACACCTGTATTGTTCACTGTTTTTGTCCACTAAAAGTTCTGTTTTTATTTCAGTCATCGGTTCTGTCCCAACATAAGAGAAAAAAGATGAAGAAGACAGACAGAACGTTGCGCAGTTACTGACGTGTTTGTTACCAAAACTAAACAACAGTTTTTGACACTTACAAGCAAATTTCAAGCATCACACAAACATACAAAATAGAACGACCAAATGTCAAGTGTCAAAAAATAATACCTGGTGTATTAAGCACAAAATTACAATAGCTGATTAATTTTTCTGTTGACACACAAAAACCAAACAACAAATATGGCGACCATAGTGTAAACCAAAAACAATAGGTTAGTATGTCACCTACTTGGGCTGTGCTGTACTAGTAACTTTATTAATCGATTAAGCGCCGAATGCGTTAACGAGTACTTGACTAAGTAATAAAGGTGCAAAATACTATAGTTTTGTAATAATATTCTGTAGCAATGATATTTGATGTTTCGCTATTCACTGTACGAAATTACTGACATTAGGCCACAAATATTGAAAAAATATAAACTTTAGGCGTAAAATATCTCGATATATCATAAATATCGCGATATTTAAAAAGTATCGCGATAAACATACAAAATAGAACGACCAAATGGCTACACAAGTTCTCTCAAACTGGTGTGGCCACACCAGGTGAGCTACCAGGTGAGCATATCGAAAAATTGGATATTTTTCTCGACGATACGATACGATACGATATATCGATATTTTCGATATATCGAATCATCATTAGGCTTAACTATAAATATGGTTATATATTTTTTGCAATAGTGCACAATGTTGTTTGTAAGAAAATCGACATAATATTTGTCTTTTTATTGCACTTATTTTGAATTAAAATTTGAATTTTAATATTGACCCATCTCCATTTGTCATAACGCATTTTGTAATCAATATTCTATGCTTGTGTACTTATGTTTTGTGAAGCTTTATTTATTTTATTGTTTATTACTGTCTAGTTTCAGCGTAATCGTCAGTGTGAGAGCTGAAACTATTTGCGAGAACAAATGCAACACGACGACGTATGTGAATAACCAGTGACTCTGTTGATTTGATTGTGCTTATGATAGTATGTTGTTACGTGAGCGATAATATGTTGATATGATTCCTGAAACAAGAAACAACACGGCACATATTTGAATGCGAAGGAAGCACAGTAAAAGGACTAACCATAGAAAGATACAAACAGATGATTGGAAAAGAAGGCCCACAGACAGACGACATAAACAGTGTAAGTCAGTCTGCGGAAATAGTTAGAAAGAAAATGGAAGAAAGAACAAAAGTAAAGACGATTGTGAATAAATACGGATGAGAAGACAACTCTCCATTCCTGAGGAGTGTCCGGCAACGGATCCGCTCAAGTTCAAGTTTAAGTTGAGGGAAGGTGTACTTTGCTGAATGTGGATTGCAGAATGCGTAATTTCGAAAGGTGTATATTGCGGAATTATACCTGCGGAAAATCTTTGCGGAATAAGGTGTATTTTGTGGAATTAAAGTTGCGGAAAACGTTCTTGTTGTTGAGTTATGTCAGTTGAATAAGAGCGCTTGACTACCATGCCCAGAAGTCTTGTTGTGCCTTGCAGGAGATAGTGGGCTAATTTTTATTATTGTTTAGAAAGGCCTACGTTACCTTGATTTAGTATAAGGCTAATAAGTGATCCGCGTTATATTTTGTAAATAGTCATTTTATCTCTGTCTTCCTAATGCAATTAGGCTTGTTTATTAGGGTTTAACGATACCAAAAAAGCCACCCAATGCTCAATATTATTGGGTCCTTTCGATACCAATATTCAATACTGATACCGATACCCGTCACATTATCGGCCTTCCACCATGTGCTGTGGCACTGTCAGGGCTAGACCTATGTCTAGCCCTGACAGTTTCTGAAGTAAAATGGTTGTTGTGCAGACTGTGTTACTGTAATGAATGTAACGTAATCTGTTTGCTTTGTTTTGCAACCTACGCAGTGCACACGCCCACCATTCAACACCGTCGACTCTGCAATGTCCCTTCTCACTTTCTCTGTTTTTTCCATCTCAATCTATGTGTGCTGTGTTGCATGCTGTGCCAAAAATAAAACAGCCACATTTGATCATCACGGTCATGTATGGTACTAGACTACACTGTATTATAGCTACTAAAATTTCCAGGTGCGGTTCCCCGTCTAGTGTGAATAAACAGTAATACCGTGGGACTGGCTGGTAGCATGACCATGCACATACTGTGGCAGCATGCCCTGTATTCCCCTCCCCTCCACTCCAGACTCAGTGGACGATGTGCCTGGACAGACGACAACCTACTGTTTGTGGTATTATGACAATTCATACACTTCTTTTATGTCTCTTGTGCTAGGCTAGTAGGGTACCGTGGATTGTGCTTGAATCAATGATTAATTGATATATATTTTAGCAAGTAAATAAAAAGCGAATTTATATAGTGCTAGTGCATAACGTCAAAATTTAACCTCCAAAGCACTCTAATACAGCAATCAAAACCAGCAGTTTTGGTAGTACAGTTGAATCTACTACGATGTTTGTTTGTTACCATACGTTGTCGTCATTTGTTCGATAGCGATTTACTCTAACGCTGTCTCCATGCAGCATTGGTGGTATAATCACAACAGCCGTCAACTAGGAGCACTAAAGGCCGTGTAAATGAGGTACACAAACCGTCACACAATCTCGTGTGCTTCCTGGCACCGGTAACCTGCATTGCAGGGCACCTGTGTCAGCTGAAAATGAAACTGCCAGTGACAACAAACGTTGCCTGCCACGCTAACTGCCATCTAGACATTTACTGCGTAACAGCGCTTCAGTTTGCATGCCCAGTCCAGCCAGCGTGCCACATGGTCGCACAGTCTATCACTTTCAATCACGGATTAGCAATCGTGAGCCGGTGAGCTGGTGCATGTGACGTGATCATGGGTCACCAATGTCCCCAGGTCGCTTGGCATTGAATGCCTTGTGGATGCTCTGCTGCACCGGTGCTTTGCCTTCTTCTGACACAGAATGATGACGATTCGGATTATGACATCAACGTGGATGCCGACGATGACTTTACTTTTGATGATGACTTTTGCATCATCCATCAGTGCACGATATTCCCCGTGGTGCTTTTTTTCCAGATGCTTATGAAGGCCAGTGCACGGCAGTTGACCGTCGCCTTTTAATTAAGTTTGGACAGTTGCAGTCGGCCTAGAATCAATTATAGACTTTGGCTGGTCGGTGTTGACGTTAATTAATGAAGCAAAATGTCTGTCATTTACTAGCTGAGTTATGGATGACCTTTGACCAGCTTACGGTACAGTGAATGTTTAGTGTTGGTGCCAAGTGTGATAGACTGTTAATTGCTAGTCTAGCAGTGGCGCTGCTGCTATACAGTTTCTATTTAGCTTCACCACTTCAGACTGTTAACTGCTGCGATCGAGCATGTCCATGTCAGTTATTAGGCCCAGAGTGTGAGACGGTATGTGGCGGAGAGGAGACAGTCTTTCCAATCTCTCATGAATGGCGACCATTCTACAGGTGCACCTTCCCCACCCCACTCTTCCTGCCACTGTTGTTTGCTAGCAAATTGAGATAATTATCATTGTATAGCGGCCGCCGCCGACTGCAGACAGCAGCGGGCGGCGACCACTTATACTTTGTGAACTGATATCGGTATTGGATTTCACAGTCATAAAAATATCGTCCAATACCCGGTCCACTCCAATACCAGCCAGTCTTGGCCAATACCAGGTATGCCAATATGCAAATACTGTACGTTTGTCGTTGCGATGTACGGCTCTAATATAGTGTCCCTGTCTGCTTAGGTATAGGACTAACTATCCGCGAACTATTCACGGCAGTGGCAATTGTCTTTGATCGTGCGATACAATGCAAGACTTTCTTAATTACATAAGCAGATGGTATTTTTGTAAGTAGGCCTATTTGAATTTTGCAGAATGCGGAAAAACTCTTAAGGTGTAATTTGCGGAACGTTCCGCAGGTGAAATTTCACAAAATACACTTTTTCAAATTTCCACATTCCGCAAAGTACATCTTCCTGATTGCTGAAGCTTTATGTTTTGTTGCAAAAACAAACCAAGTGTATGAAACTACACACGCCAAACGTAAAAATTTAGTGATTTGGTTGGTGAGTGACTTGAGACATATTTATTGCACATTATGACATTCTGTCAAGACAAGTCTATAAACTCAAAGGTCAAAGGTCAAGACAAGTCTATAAAGCATTTTCCCTTGTGATAACATCTGATCCTTTTTTGAATTGTATAACTGACAAATCCATAATTACAATTTATGTTAGTGCGATACGGCGATCGTTGACATTGGCACTTTAATTATTTTTCTTTCAAATGATGACAGTTTGAGCATTATTAATCTTTGTGACAATCATATATATTTATACAACAGTGAGTGAGTGGAAGTGACTATTTCTGTGCTGCTATTTGTGGAATGTATGTCTGAGATATTTGTAAAAAGAAAGCAATTTTTGTTTACCCGGTTCATGCCATTGTCTGTTTCAGGTGATTTGGAGTGTTATTAATGGTGCCTTTTGCTCTCATAAAGTTTTGTAAGTAGCTAGTTGCTTCGATAGATTATAGATAGGTACAACCACATGAGCACTGAGCATACCTTATTTCTCATGGTATGAATGAGAGAGTAGATAGCTGTCCAAAAGATTGTTATGCTCTTTATGCACAAGAATGTTGTAGACGTTAGAAAGTAGAAGTTTAACAGCTAGTTTTTGATAGCAAATTGATGTTTCTTAATGATTGCATGGCATGATCGGACTTGGCAGAATCTGAATTAAGTTATCTTTTTTATCATATTTTCTCTGTTTATCAGTATTTGTTAAAAACTGCTCATGTTATGTTTTATCCATTCTCACTCAGTGTAAATGGTATCAGAGATTACGAGTAATCCATTTGGATTGAATGTATTAGCAGTATAGTTTTATCACAGTGGTTTTTTAGTAATGGTTTTTGTACAGTCTGATGTTACAGTCATGGTTACTATTTTGATGTTTGCCTTCCACAGAACAAAGACTCAAAAGTTCTGTCGTAATGAGTTCAATTTGACAGGGCTGTGCAACCGATCGTCATGTCCACTAGCAAACAGCCAGTATGCCACCATACGAGAGGAAAATGGTAATGTCGCCAATAATTAGTCCGCCCGGAAGTGATAGCTTTCGGAGCAGACTTATGTTTTACTGCAGATGTTTTTATTTTTTTATTTCAATGCGAGATCTTCGAGATGCGTTGGCCAATCAGCATGAAATTTTGCTCTGTAATCAGTAGTAGGCCAAATTTTATAATGCTGGTCCAAAATTTTGGGGGTCCTCCCCCAAAAATGTTAGGAGGCACAACATGCAAAATCTGGCCCGATTTAGGATGACTTTAAAGTTCAACGGCAAATGTCTCCGGAATGGATGAAGTTATTCAGAATTGGACAAGTAGATTCTCTGCCGCGATTCCTCCCGTGTTGTGTGAAGCAAGTTTGGTGAACATTGGTCCAATAGTCACTGAGATATGAGATATAGTGATGAAATCGTACCCACACAAATCAAGTTTTTCGGAAGATCATATTTTGGCCCCTAAGGGGTGCTGTGCTCCCAAATTTTTACACGTGCTAGAGAATGACCAGGTGTTACTAGCGCACCACCCCCCCGCGGGGCCGGGGGTCCCCCTTACAATTTTTTTTCAAAGGGGGTCAATAATTGGCTTAAAATTTGACATATTTGTGCCTGTAGCTTTTGGGTAAAGGTATTACCCCATGTAACTTTGCCACATGATGGGCCATAAGGTGTTTGCATGATACCTGTGCACAGATTTTTTTGGGGGGGGCAGCACCCCAGAAATTTTGAAGGGCCATAAAGTCAAAAATTTGGCCGAATTTCAGACAACTTTTGACTTTGATCGCGAATATCTTAGGAACCAATCGAGATATCAAAAATTGGAAACAAACCTGATCAACATCGATCTTGGCTGGTTGGGCAATGAAATTTGGTGAACTTTCGTCCACTAACAAAAAAGTTACATGCAAGGATGTCGACCTACCCTAAGTCAACAATGCACGTTCTACATATGCTAATGCATTGCAGTTCGGGCCACATGACTTTGCTGCGGGGGGAATTTCATCCTCATAAATTTTCCCCCCAGTTGGACTTACGGCGCTGGGCGGACTCACATTGGGCTTTGCACCAAATTTCTAGTTTATTGTATCATACACAGTGTCAGACATAGTCATTTTTTGTTTTACTAGCTTTTTGCAGGCCTTATTAGGTGGAATTTCTTTGCAGCACAAGCGATTTTACCTATTGCTACATATATCTTTGCTCTGTAGCTTGGTTTGCCCGTCATCTGTCACATTCGTGCTCTCTGCTTAAATTGTTTTATGTGTTCAGATGCCATTTAGCAGGTACACTAGTGATGTTCACTAACACCGGCACTGAAGTAGGAAAATTCTATTTTTTTTTACACGTGAAAGCAGATACTGCTTTCAGCACGTCTTAGCCATTGCATTTCTGTCCGTTCGTCCGTCCGTCTGTCCATCCGTCACATGGGTGGATCAGTCATAACAGTGCAAGCTAGGATCACCGAATCTTCACCGTCGGCTGCATGAAGGACTCTAGCTTTAGGAACCATAAAGCTTTTCCATAAATTTGAAGGGGATCAGCCCAAACAAGGGTGCTAAATGAGAGGGAATGGGAAGAAGTTGAGATTTTTGGCCAATAAGTTGCTATATCTAAATAACGGTGCGAGATTGGGCCTTATGTCCAAACTAATCTATGACATTGTTATGCATACCGCCCCTGAAATCATATGGATGCAATGCAAATTACCTTAGCAACAACTTATACTTGTATTGCAGTTTTTACCTGTCTGTTGTTCTTCACAGGTGTTTGTTACCTGTACATGAAGACTATTGAACGAGCAGCATTCCCGGCTCGTCTCTGGGAAAAAGTGAAACTTTCTAGGAGTTACGAGAGGGCTCTGCAACAAATTAATGAGCACCTTATATACTGGCCAACGTAACTATTTTTATCTATTGCTGTAATTGTAATTAATAAAGTTCGTTTTGCCAGTTTAGTTAAACAACACTCGACCTGGTCAGTACTTGGACACTGACAGGTGATCGACTGATCATTGACAGATAGATAAATCATCTCGTCATATAACCAGCCACTTAGGTCAACTTAGCCTGGCCATCACTTTTTAGGTAGGTACTGTGAGTACCAGGAAAAGTTGAGATGATAGCTGACACACTGTGTGATGCACTAACCCTGTATCTATGTTCTCGCAGTGTAAACTGGTGTCTGGCTGAGGGCTATAGAAATGGCAATTACCGCTGACCCACAGGCCTAATAGCTTGGGAAATACCTTACTTTTTATGTTGCATGGGACAATATAAATTGCATTCTGTTTTTAATTTAATTTAACGACTGCTCATGTTGTGTTTTATCTGTTCTTAGTGTAGATGGTATTTGAGATTACCAGTAGTCCATTAGATCAAATGCAGTAGCAGTGTACTGAGTGTAATTTTATCAGATCTTGGTTGTTATTAATAATGATCTTTCTAATGGGGCATGTTTCGGTGGTTTTTACTGTTACCCAGTGGGTTTTATGTGTCTGCAAATGTGCTAGGTTTATTATACAGAAGTGCAAGCAACGCTACATCAGGATTACACAGTACCTGACTCGGATACGCAGACTTCATCTCAAACGACAGTATGTATGATGCTGTCACAGACTCATAATTGAGAATTAAGTAGAATTTTAGGAATTTACAAAAAATTGATTCACAAGTCCCTCTATGCATACACTATTTGTCTTATATGTTTTTATTAGAGCTCTTCTGCAATTAATTATTTTATTTAGTTGTGCTTTGATCTCAGTTTTAAGACTTGTTACAGGTAGCCATCATCAAATGACACAAGGCCATTTTTTTGCTACTGAATACTGGCCTATAGTTTATCAGCATAGAAATGTCTAATAATAGAGTTATGCAGAGTCTAAGAATTTCACAGAGAGCTTGGTGGTAGCACAAATGACATAGCATCATTGTTGGGATTTCTGTTTGGTTTGTTTTTGATGCTTTAAGGTCATTTTTGTGTTTTGTGTTCCATATCAGGTATTTCTGTAAAGGTTCAACTTTTTGTTCAATTGTCATATATTTGTGTCACTGCCTAGAAAGGCTGTTCCCGAAACGATCTGTTATGCGTTGATCAGGACCTTTATACCTCTTCTCACTCACTCACTCTCTATTAGTTGACACATGTATCTGATGATGCATAAGCACAGTGAGATAGAGTGAGATGCAGAAGTTTTTTTTGTATATTAAAATTTAGCGTTAATTTTTCGGGTAGTCATTAATGCATTGAACAGCCATGTTGACAGGAAATTTGATAGAACAGTTTGCTGTTGCGCTAGAACAGTCTGTTTTTGCGATTTGGGTCCGCTATTCCGAAGGTCCACTATTCCGAAAGTCCATTATTCCCGCTAATATTAACCCTAAAGCTAAACCTAACGCTAACCCTAAACCTAACTTTAGCACTGTAGCACATATCTGCAGTGGACTTTCGGAATAGCGGGTTAGTGCCATTAGCTTGTATTATGACAATGGCATGACTTGGTTTGACTGTGTGTGGTTTGTGGTTGTTTTTCTGCAGAAAGAAGCTGGTTCCTTTGAGTCGCAAACAGGAGAGGAAAGAGAATCGCCGAGAGGTAAGCTGAGTCACATTTTTGACGTGTTTGCTGGCCACACAGAGACATGTTATGTACAGCTTATGTTGTTTGGGTAACGAGTAATTTGTATAGCATGTAAACTGCAAGTAACCTCAAATGCACTCAGTGTGCTTCCGATTGATTAAATATCAGTTAGTCTCTCAAAATGAATCGATTAATTTGGATTAATTTTTGTAGTCAATCTGAAAAACCAAAAACTCATAATTCATTCAACTACTGGAGCATTGTTATATTTCATGAACTGAAGCAAAAGAGATGATGATGATGATGATGCTGCAGACAAACTGTGTAGTCAAAACTGACTTAAGTGCAGACTATTTACATGTAGGCCTACAAATCTTGATCTCATGACGTACGTGAAATTAGCTTCTGCCATTGCTGCCTTTTTTGCAGCTTTACTAATGAGTTGTAGTTTGCAGTTGACTTGAAAAGTGCAAATTAGTGATGTTGGTGATGTTTTTCAAATTTAAATTTAAGTCGAATTTTAATCGATTAAAACATTTTGATCAGTTTAGTTTTTTGTTATTTGTTAGAGGGAGGGAGAGTGTATGGGTTAACATCACCGAAAGAGTTAATAGCCAGGCCTCTACTTGACAGACAACGGCTAGGCCGGCGCAACACAGCAGCTATTGTTCAGTCAGATATCGTTCAGTCAGTTGCTGCTCAGATCTTGCAGTCAATAGATGTGCGGTGCTCGCGCTGCTTTGTGAACGACTGTATCAGTTGTGTTTTTTGTGTCTCACGGCCCGTTATCTCTCTCACAGCCAAGCAAGATTAATAGAATGATAGGAGCATCAGACCAATCCTCACATCTCACAATTGGAACCATTAATCGATTTTAATTAATTGTTAATTTTCGCAGCTTTACTAATGAGTTGTACAAATTCGTCAAATTACACGCGCAGTCTTTACTAAGAGGTTTGTGGTTATTTTGTGACAGGAAAAAGCGCTGACTGCCGCTCGTCTGGACAATGCGATCGAGAAAGAATTACTGGAAAGATTGAAGCAGGGCACTGTACGTAAAATATACAATATTATACATGCATATAATTTATGTTTCCCTTCTTGCTCTGTCATAACTAGGACGTATGGCAGATTCTACATTTTTTTGTAATTTTTGGCAGACTTACACTATATCGGGTAGGCTAAGAAAAGTTGCCTGACTGAGCAGCGCAAGGATTAGGGAATAGGGTTACAGTTAGGAATAGCGATAAATTGCAGCTTTTCTAAGGTGACCCAGCCACCAATCAACTCAGCCTGGCCATCCCTCTGTGGGTAGGTGCAGTGAGTACTGGCAAAAGCTGGGATGAACACTGTACAATGCACTACTCCTGTATACATGGTTCTTGCATTATAAACTGGTGTCTGGCTAAGGAAATGAAGATCAGCGCTGCTTTATGAGCCTTATGGCTTGCAAAAGACTTCATGTGTAGCCTGTGTTCTTTGTTCTACCGTACAGTACATCATTTTGTTTTTGCTCATTGGCTTCGAGCCTGCCATTGAAATTAATGAACAAGCAAAAGTAAGACATGTGATTCCCATAGACAGCCGGGTGGAATAGTATCTGCTAGTAAGTCTTAACCGAAATATTTTTGTTTGTTCGATTTGTTGGCAAAAATCCACAACTTTTCTCAAGCCCTGGTTGTAAGAACCGTCGGAACTGTCCAACCGGCATCTAGCGAACGGCGGATCCGTAGATGTGGTCATGATATGGTGGTGCTGTAGTACGGTGAGATCTACAACTTTCCTCAAGCAGTGTTTGAAAAAGCTCTTGATGATGAGGAGATGGAGGAAGATGCGGAGGCTGCGGATGAGGAGTCTGCATCGGAACTGGAAGATGAACGAGAGGTCTGTCTGATGAAAAATTATTATTTTGACATGTCCTCCAGTTTTTGGTGGTATCACTCAGGGGCTTCTATCCTTGTACCTGGTGGGTGCAGCTTTTGCCCAGTGAAAAATGGGGGGGAGTTTTGTTAAATCCACACCTTTAACCAAACATCCCCCCTAGACAGGGGAGGGAGGCTGGGGGGATTTGAGCCCAAGTGCAGGGGGAACTCGAGCCCAATTTTGTTTCCAGATTTAAGGGGGAGATAGAAGCCACTAGGATTGCAGTGTGGGTGATTCTGCCTACTGCTACTCTTTTTCTCTGTAGCGTGGTCTGTTAGTCTGTCTATCTTTCACACTCGTGCACTCTGCTTAACATTTTGATGCATTTAGATGCCATTTGGCAGGAACACCTGTGGGTCCAGTGACATGATGGAGGTCTCTGATTTCCAGCGGAAGGGGATATTTTGGGGTTAAACCATATAAAACCCATAACCAAAACATGCAGTTGCTTGCAGCTTATGAAAAAAAGTCAATTCATGATTCACCAGGTGGCAGCATGGATGAGTGATTCCATCTCTTACGAAATGACTTTGGTTCTTTTCAAATCTGTCTGTTTGTTTTTGCTATAAATGTGAGATTGAGGCCAACATTTTGTGAGTATGAGCTCAAGACTTGGATGAAAACCACATTTTTCAGTCTCAAGACTTGACCAAGACCAGAGCCTCAAGACAGCATATCTGGCAGTGCCTACTTTACAGAAATTTTTAGGTCAGACTTGCCAAAATCTGATGAAAAAGTCAGACTTGCCAAAAATCTTAAAAGGAAAATGTGACTTACAAAAAATGTTGAAGATGTTTAAAATACTTATGCATAACGGAGTTGCTGACTTATAGGAAGAATGTAAGAAAATCCTAGGGAAAATGTTTGAAAGAATTTGGGCCGACCGTTCTGCCCTATGGCCTGGCCTGGCTGTTTGTCCGTCCGTCTGCAACTAGGCTAAACTGTGAGAGATAGGGCCTAGGTTGCTATTGATCACTTATAAGAAATCGCATATTGCCTTTCAGATGACACAAAAATCATTGACCTTGGATGACCTTGAAGGTCAGTATCTGCTATTGTGGCTAAACGGTATGGCATCTCAGAAACGGTGAGCAATAGGGCAAAGGTTGCTATTAATCAGTACTAGGCATTCACATTTGCTGCCCTTCGGACACCGGCACATGGTCGGCCCACCCTAGCGACAGCTGCGCTTCTTATTTCAAGGCACTTGGTTGTTGTTTTTTGTTGACAGGATGGAGACGTAGAGTATGTAGCAGCTGATGACTTTGAAGAGAGCGATACATCCGATATTGAGGTAAGCTGCTTGCTTATATCATAGTACAGTACTTGTGGAAGCCAAGTTTGGCTTAGTAGTAAGTTTGCAATTGTTCAGAAGTTGAGGGCCGTGCAACGTGAGTTCAAGGTTGAGTCTTAACATTGCTGGTGAGTGTTAATTTTTAAACACTGATTTATATATGTCATCAAGTTATATTTTGAGGCAGTGGTTGTTAGGTGTTTTATTGTTTTTGCATATTGCAGATAACAGTAGATGAAAATTGCCAGCCTTAGACTTTAGTGCCCAATAGTTATGCCTTAAATACAGGGTGTACCAAAAAAATGACCCAACTTGTTTTTGTCACAACTTCGTCAAATTTCCATCATATTTGATAATTTTTGGCACACAGATAACCAAGACGATAGAAATATGTAAGATATACTCGCTGTCCACCTCACCTTGTTTATGTCAATGCACTACCGTGTAAAATGCAGATGCTCCAAATTGTTGCATAATGCTCAGTTGTTGTCTCCGTAAAAGTTCAAATGACTTATCAAGCACACAATAAACCACAATGTAATTCATTTACCAGAATGATAAGTTTTTGTAACAACTTGTTTTCAAATTATCAGAATTTATGTCCAAAGTGTGCACAATGGCTTAGACGTGATGCAGGGGCGTCATTAGGGGGTAGAAGGGTCTATGGACCCCAAGGATTTACGATTTTAGTGTTTTCCCTGTAAATCACACCTTTGAAACAGTGTCACTGCTGCAAAAAAAACAATACTTTACGCAGACTTAAACCCCAAAGGATCACTGAGACCCCAACGATTTACTGAAATGATGCCCCTGACATGATGCCACGGTTGACAGTGGCATTAACTATCAACTGATCAAAATGCACAGCACTCATTCATTGATAAAATGTGTTTTAAGCTCATCAATCATTTTGTTGTCTGCTGTTTTCAGCATAAAATGTTTAATTAATATTAAATCCCATGGTGTCCTTTGTGGAATTGATAATGCACAAGTGAGCAGTCTGATATTGATAATCACCACGTAATGTAACAATTTGGAGCATCTACATTTTACATGGTAGTGCGTTAATACAAATTATGTGAGGTGGACAATGAGTGTGCTTTACATAATTCTATCATCTTGGCTATCTGTGTACCAAAAATTTTCAAATTTGGTAGAGATTTGATGAAGTTCTGACAAAAACAAGTTGGTCAGTTTTTTTTGGCACACCCTGTACTTCCAATCCAAGACACTGGTAGTTTGTTGACAGAACCAACAGTGGTTTCTATCCTGCAGCTTGCACCCAGTGAAAAATAGGGGGGAAGTTTTGATAAGGTTGCAGATCAAAACTTCCCCCTATTTTCACTGGGCAAACTACATCCTTAACAAAATTCCCCCTATTTTTTACTTCCCTCCCCCTATTTTTCAATCTACAGCCTTAACAAAACTTTCACCCTAGAGGGGGTAGAAGCCCAAAATGGAGGGGAAAACTTGAGTCGGAAATTGGGGAGAACCTGAGCCCAGAACTGGGGGGCGAGTTGCACCCGATTTCGATTCCAGATTTGGACGACAGAAGCCACTGAGAACCAATGCATGTGATTACCTGGAAAGACTGGTTACTGCAATGTGTCCACAGCAGAATGTAGAACTTTACTTTCTCACCCACTCACTCCAAAACAGCACAACTAAACGATTTAAATTTCCTTATACGAATGTTACACAAAGACCACAGACACGTCGTTGCATGTTTAAGCTGTCATCATTGAATGTTGTTGTGTACATTCACTATTCTGTTCTGTTTGTTAATGATAGAGCTTCTCCTCACAAGTATGCAGTTGAAGTCGCTTCTAGCTTACGCACATGCCACGAGACATTTTTTGTCGCAAATGTTTGCATTTTTTTGTAAAGAATGTACACTGTGGGCCAATAAAAATGTGTCACTTTGCTTTTGTCCATATCTTTGCCAGTTATTGACCGATTTTCAAAATTTTTGCGTCGGTACACTCTGCAGACAATTTGCAATAATGTGATTGTTATATATCCCACCACACCCTAAATGCATCTCTACTCTACTTTGTGACATATAAATGTAAGAAAAACCAATGATAATAACAAACATTCATGTAAATGAAAAAAACTTCAGTCCAGTGCGATGAATGTTCCGTATGACACTAGACTGTGTTAGACTCACACAGTCTAGTGTAGTGTAGAGACGCTTTTATGGTGTGGTGGGATACATAATAATCACATTTTTCCAAATTCTCCACAGGGTGTGCCAGTGAAAGAATTTTGAAAACTGGTCAATAATTAGCAAAGATATAAACAAAAGTAAAGTGGCACGTTTTTTATTGGCCCACCCTGTTTTTTTTACGCGTGAAAGCAGAATGTTTCGCGCGTCTTTGCCATCATCTGGGCGTCTGTCCATCTGTCTGTCTGTCACACTCGTGAGCTGCATCAAAACGGTGCAAGCTAGGATCACAAAATCTTTACTGTGGGCTGCCCCAAGGTCTCTAGTTTATCGTGACAAAATTTCGTGCCACTGGGTGCAGGGGTTCCCCTCGAACGAGGGCATCGAA
>Ga0209367_1007398_pt1 | contig 15140 bp, 9 predicted proteins | sample WorMetLIZISLAND2_FD_187412 | JGI IMG/M metagenome (GOLD analysis project Ga0209367, IMG submission 187412) | Marine gutless worms symbiont microbial communities from Max Planck institute for Marine Microbiology, Germany - Olavius geniculatus... ... | reverse complement strand
TGCAGGGGGGGGGCGGCATTCGGAGGGGCGAAAATGCAGAATTCGGAAATGCAGTCCGCCAGCACATTGTCGAGGAAATTCGTCAAGCTAAGTACTTTAGTATTATGTTGACACAACACTAGACTTGGCACACAGAGAACAAATGTCGGAAGTCATCCGATACGTTCACATCAACGAAACGAATGTGGAAATCAAAGAATCATTCACTGACTTCTTTGAGATACACGAAAAGACATCAGAAGCATTTGCGACTAAAATCTTGAGCAAATTAGACGCTGATAGTCTGCGCGTTGAAGACTGCCGTGGTCAGACTTACGACAACGCTGCAGTAATTAATGGCCGGGCGTCGAACGGGCGTAAAGACAAGGATTCGCGAAAAGAATCCTCGTGCCTTATACGTTCCCTGCGACAGCCATAGTCTGAATCTTGTCGGCGTTCATGCGGCTCACGTAGATCCGGTGATGGTCACTTTTTTCGCAACGATTGAGCGAATCTTTACTTTCTTTGCTTCGTCAACACATCCCTGGGAGGTCATGAAGCAGCACGTAGAGCTGGCGATTAAACGTGATTGCGACACCAGATGGAGTTCAAAGTGTGACGCCGTGGAAGCCGTCTGTAGTCTGTACGCAAATAGATAGTGTAGTTGATGCCCTGGAGCATCTTCAGGACAACGCTTGTGAGAATTCTGACACTCGAGCTGATGCTGGTATTCTTCTTCGTAACATTCTCACTTATAATTTTCTCGTCTTACTGCCATTCTGGAGATCCGTCCTGCAGACCATCAATCGGATTCAGAAAAAGTTACAAGATCCAAAGATGAACTTTCGTGATGCGGCTGACGACATACTGGGCCTCAAGGAAATCATGAGGACTCGAGGAGAACAGTTCTGTGTGGACGCCATGCAGGACGGGATGAAAAAGTGTGAGGAGTGAAATGTCGAGATCAATCTTCGAACGAGGAAAAGGAAGAATATGCCAGGAGAATTGAAAGCAGATGCAGCTCTTAAGCACAGAAAGAGACAATGCGTGTGATGAAGTCTGCTCTTGACACAATCGCGTTTGGATGCTCGGTTACAACAGCTCGAATATCTGCACAAAACTTTTGGCTTCCTGCTGGACACTGAAACGCTCATGACTGCTGACGCTGTTGACCTTGATGACTTGCAGAGGAAATGTACAGATTTTGCGACAGCATTCCCAGACGACGTCGACGGTGCTCGTCTTGTGGATGAAATACAAAACTGTCGAATTCTTGCCAGCAGACGTATAGGAGTTGGCGTAAGTCCTCTTGGTATCCTCAAGTTCACTGTGTCATTTGGCGGAAATGACTTATTTCGGGATACGGGATTGGCGAAAACTGCCGCTATCACGGGATCCCGACCCGGGATCTCAGGATTTCAATCCATAATGCATAATGCAGACGCGCGACCGGCGACTGCCGACGATGCCTGGGTCCCCAAACACCAAACTTTTGTCTTTTGGCCGATGCGTGTTTTAGTCTGAACGGAAACTGATATCGAGGGTCAGTAAACAAATAAACAGTAAACAAACGATGGATGCGTCGGTAAAACATAGGCCGGGGATCTTCAAACAGACGAATAAGACCCACAAAACAGGACGTCACAGAAGTAAAGGAATCATACACAAAGACACAAAGGGTATGTTTACAAATTCGTAGTTTTTCCCCCACAAAATATTGCAGTTTTTACAGTCGTGTACCGTCACACGTGCTCGGTGCTCCGCTTTCTATGATCATCTGGAGGCTATATTTGGGCATTTGCTCAACCGACATTTTTGTCTAGCCGAAAATCTGTTGATGCTACGTACACCAAATTTTTTCTCTATTTGTAGGGGGCATCGAGGACTACCCCAAAATTCTGGGCGAATACATCGAAGGGATTTTGAGGAGGTGTGAGGGGAAATTTTTCTTTAACCCCTCATATCTCTCCCGTTAGGGGAACTAGGGGGCTTATTTTTTTCTCTAACGGGCCTCCGAGGGAGACATGTTCTGGCAAAATTTCAGCCCCCTTAATTGAACAAGGGACAAGGGCAAAAATGCTAAGTATGTTTTTCAAATTTTGGGGGTCAAAAAAGATGAAGTCAGCTTTTTGGAACCTATGGGTTTTATCAGTATGTTTCGTGCACCAGTTTATCAGGGAATAGTTTTTATATGTCATGTGGGGGTTAAATTCCAATTTCTACATCTGGTTTTTGGCTCAGCGCCAAAATTTTCCAATTATGTATAACTCACTCCCCACAAGTTTTCTCAGCCATTTAAAGACCGATGGTCACCATACTTGTGGTACTTGTAAATATTATGCTCCCTACAAAACTTGGCTTTATGCCAGATTTGCAGTAACGGTTTGACCGCTAGGCTATTAATTATTTATCCATTAATTAATTTATCCAGCAAAAAAAGACCACAGAAAACAGATATAGCACAAATGTAACATATTTAGATCGCAAGTATAATTGAATTGAACACCTTAAAATCGATACAAATGAGTCTTTGTTGCTGTAGTTAGGGTTCGATAGTTTGGTTAATGTAGCAACGAGATATAATGTGATTTATTCATCTGTTTTTTTTAATTTATCAAGCACAAAGAGAACATAAAACGAATATAGTAGAAATTTAACATATTCAGATCATCAGTATAATTGCATTAAAAGTCTTTTAATTTGATACGAGGAAGTTTTTTTGGACAGGATAAGATTTGAATCGGACAATTTTTTGCAGCAATAGTATCACGGAAAATATTTGTTGCCTAGTGCATATGCGTAACCGCGAGTTGAATCGAGGTCAAAATTTGATCGGTGGTCAGATGGCAGTTCAGAATTGAACAGAGATCAACGCTTGAACCGCTTTGGAGCAACACAATTTACAGCTGAACTAGGTTTAAATTCAGAGTTGATCCGGGTTCAAAGTTGAACGACGTTGGTGCAATGCGCCCTTAGTTAGATTGTTGTTTTGTTTACTTCATCATTATTTCATGATGTGCAAAATGTGGAAGTGTATCGTGTCGTATGCATGTGGACAAACAGGACGTTCTGCTGTGGTGGCTCTAAGCAGAAGACATAGAGCAGCAGTTGATCGGCTCCAGAGACATAATCAGGTCTGGTTACTGATCGTAACAATAAATAATAATAATAATAATATGGCCATACACCACGCCCTTAACAATCTCATAGCCGACTCATTTGTCTCTGCCGACATTTCAGTTACCAATTAATCACATGGAATATCCCGAACTGATGGCAAATGCCTCGTCGGGATGACACTTATTTTATGGGCTGGAGTTAAACCCCTGACATGGGACATCATGGCTGTCTGTCCAGTTGCAATGTCGTATCTGGATGCGGCGGCCAACAGTGCGGAGTCAACCGCAGAGTCTACGTCTTGGCGCAAAACCGCCAAGTCTGCGAACCTTGGTACCCAGTATATATTTTCCAGCCCATCACTGGACCCCATGCATGAGTCAGCGAGACATTGAAGACTAGTTTCTTGCCAAACTCGGGTGAAAAATTGCAGCTTGTTTGGGGGATGACCAAGGTGGTCTTTTTTGTTTCTGCATATTTCAGTTCTGTTATTTTTAGAGCTGTCGAAGCATTAAATTTTTTAACGCATTAACGCACTGCATTAATTTTTTAACACATTAATTAACGCGTTACTAACGCACCCAGGCCCGTCAAGAGGGAGAGTAAAGGAGGAAGTTACCCCTGGCCTCAAAACCTTTGGGGCCCCCGCCTGTACAATAGGCCCTATAGATGGTTAGAAAGCAAATAAAAACACATTTTCAGTAATAACTGAAGTCATCGCTAGCACAGAAATCTATCAGCCTGTCATCTAAATAATATTTATTTACAGTAATGATGGAACGGAAAATACAGTTCGGTTACTTGAATTCATTCGATTGTCAAATAACTTTTGCTTCACAGAATTTTGTAAATTAAATAAATTTATGCATGGGCGTCATTTTTTTTAATGCGCATTAATTTATTAATGCACTAACGCATTATTTTGACAGCTCTACTTATTTTGTTTTAGTTCTATTTTGTTGTACAACAGTTTTGTTTCAGTTGATTGCTTGGATTGATAGCCAGTCCATCTGCTTGATGTAGCTAATTTCTGAGACACCTTTGGGTTTTTCCAATGGTTAAAAAAATAATAATAATATTATTATTTTTTTTATTTTTCGTACCCCCGGTAGTAAAGATCCCAGGGATTAAAAACTAAACTAAACGTTAAAAACTACTGGGATGACCAGGTCCGATGTGTCGCTTGTACAAAAACTGTCACAAACAAGAACGGCATTAAAGTGCTGCATCAGGACCAACAGCCGCTGAAACAAAATACGCCCTCGTGAGCTTCACTGGAGATGGCTGAAATTCTGTGGCCCAGATTTTCCACAAAATGGCATATCAGCATATTGTATGCGATTGTTTGCAATTATTGTAGGCTAAATACTTGAGGAAGTTGAAACGCGAAGAAGTTTTAAAGGAGAAGCGAAGTCGTGGCTCTGCAGGGAGTCCACCATTTCTCGTTGTCAGTATTCACAATATTTGTTAACTGGTGTTATAATAGTTATGACACTACTGTGTTAAACTAATTTCTATTGTATTGATGTTGGTGGATTGGTGGCAACTAGCCAATTGGCGTTATGTAAAGGTTGATGGTCTCGGTCCACTTGATGCTTAGTGATTGCTCATGAATGATAGTTGTGTAACTTTTCTTGTATTGAGTCTGGTATTCAGGCAATTTTTCCAGCTGATAAATGAAGGTTGAACCGGACAGGCATTTGTCGTGTTTTTTGTGTTTCTTCCTAGTAACAACATTTTTTCATGTGTCTTGCTTGTTTTTTTCAAGAATACTAAATATCTGAAAAGATTGACTTCTGCACATTGAGCAGTGCATTGTTGTCATGTCACTGGGTTGGGTTGGTGGCATGGCATAGCGTTAACGTGTTTCATCCGATAACGAAGTTACTCTACACCGGGCCGGGTTAATACTGCGATGGGTGACTGCCTGCGGGCAGGTAAACCATCTCGGTATGTAACCAGCCGCCTAGGGATGGAAGGCTGCCTCTGGGGTAGGTAAATCGAGTACCGGCTTGTCTGGCTGGGGTTAATTAAGGTGGGCCGCGTTCACCTGTGTCGGGTGGCAGGTAACACTGTGTGATCCCATACGGCAGGTGACACTTTGTAGCTGTGAGATGGGCTTCCCATTAAGAGCTATATCATCCCCACCATCACCACTGGACTATAGATGTATACAGTATAGCTTATATATTAAAAGATCATATACAGTAGAGTTGTATCAATTGATTAGTCATTTAGGCCCAGTCCTTGGTTCATTGACCGGCATTTTTGCACTAATAATCCAACAACCAGTATCCCTGTTGACAGTGTCATCAGCTATATTTTGGGCTTGAATGTGGTGTGAATTTGCCGTAAATTTGGCGATTTGCTCAAAGTACACTTCAATGTTTTCTCAATTTGTTTAATGTTTACCATGATTAGTAATACAGTACATGACGTGTGTGGTGCTTATGATATGGTGTTTGTCAGGCAGTTGTAGCATTGTCTGCAGATGTGGACACACAAGCTGTGCTTGATACCGTCAGGTCCTGTGATGGAGCGGAATTTTTCAACTCTGACTTCTTGTGTCATCTCTGGTCAGTTACTGTACAGTCTACGGGGGTCCAACTGAACACCGCGGATCAGACCAACCACAGATAGCTCTGATCCAGTGGTTAAACTGTCTGTTCCATTACGATTGTAATGGTTAAACTTTCTGTTCTATTATTATGTATATGTGCATTGCTTGGAAAAGCCATCTCTGAAAAGTTAATGATCTTTACTGTGACAGGTGGGATGGGAAGGGGCTGGGGAGGTAGCACAGTCCCTTCCCAGAAAATGTTTGATTTATTTGTGTGTGAAAATGAAGTGTTTTAGTGCATTTTGCTGCTATTTTGAGTAACCGAGTAATTTTTAGGGGGGGGCGTGCCCCCAGTGCCCCACTATGGCTACACCAGCGCTTTGATCCCAGACATTGCTTAGTTTTATGTTAGTGCACAAGTCAGTTTATGGTACCACAGATCCAGCAGATCACTTAGACTTGTCTATTTCTGTGACCCGAGCTGCTGCTCCTTAGTGCCACAGACTGATCTGTGGTTACTAGAGCTTTCACTGTCAAACTTGTTGAAAAAATTAACACTTTGATACAGGTAGTGGTTACTGAACATAAGTAATTTCTGGATTTGTGGTTGCTCTGCAGTGATCGGGGTTTTTCAGCAGACTTAATTTAGACGCTGCCTTTAACTTAAACTAGCTAGCTTATTTTTTTCTTTGCCAGGTTGCTACTTCTTATAGCTGAAAAATGTTAAGAGTAGTGTATTTTACAGTCAAAAAAATGAACTGCATTTTTTGCCTGCACTGTCTACAGTGTAAGGTCGGTCATTCAGCATGCCATGAAGACACATATTGACATAATGTATTTAATTTGTGTGATCGTATGAAATTTTTCCACAATAGTGCACAGTTTAGGTTTCATAGGTTAAAAATCTCTGTGTGTTGTAACGTCATTTTCTACCATAAGTAAGAGTTGAAATAAGCTTTATTGATCATTGGAAATTACTTCTTGTTGTTATAGGTTGCCGCGTTTCCGGCAGCGGTTTGACATCATCTGTCCGGCGTACGGTGACATCTGTGCTCTACTTGACGTAGCAAAGGTAGCTGACTGTCTGCTCCTCACAATGTCTGCTGCAAGTCAGGTCGTTGATAGCTACGCAGAGCATGCTCTCACCTGTCTACTCTCACAGGGACTGCCAGCATGTGTCTTCGGTATTCAGGTAACAACAGTGTGACTGCTTGATAAGTTATATCAATTTATCGATATACAGATCTTTATTTTTATATATATTGTTGACAAGGGGTTTACGCATCTATGATTGTACAAGAAATATTATTAGATTGTGACCAATCTAATGTACTCTTCGCGAGCATCATTTTCTTTTGTATTCTTTTAAAAGCTTTTATGTTTCTTTTGGCTTGTATTAGAGACCCGACGTCTAATTGAGACCCGTTTAATATTATACTAATAATGACTGGCGTTGAAGTCATTATTGGAAATTGTCTCCCCGAAGTTCATAAAATATTGCCCAATTTTAGGAATTGAGTGGAAAAAAATTTGAATAATGATCGATGACGCTAGTTGCCATTTGTCTTGTTATACTTCAACGCATGCATCTATCTGGCACCGTTATGGAGATATGGCGCCTCAAAGATAATGGGGTCACGACCTTGACTTTTTGGGGTCACATGACATCTTCGGTCACACGACCATTCGACTCCCGGCGGTCGACTTCCTATGAGCGATCCATAGTGACCATGCATCTATCTGGCACCATTACGGAGATGTGGCGTTTCAAAGATAATGGGGTCATGACCTTGATCTTTTGGTGTCACGTGACGTCATCGGTCGCGTGACCATTCGACTCGCTGGGGTCGATTTCCCATCGGTGGTCCATAGTGACCATGCATCTATCTAGCACCGTTATAGGGATATGGCTGTTTGAAGTTCTTTCAGAAAGGCTCTTCCAGGAACAGAGGTCGGTCGTTGGTCGGTCGGTCCTCATTATTACACTGATCTCATATACTCCTCTTCGCTACGTGAAGGAACGTAGCGCACGAGGAACAAAAAATGTTTCAAAATATCATCACTGCTTATGGCATCTGCGGTGTGTGATCCGAACATGTTGCTTTTTTGTCTAACAATTTAATTTTACCGATTGACAGCCAAACAACAGGGATATAAGTAAATAAGTCTGTTACAGCTTTTCGTGTGTTGCAGGTTTTTGATTGTTTTGATATCTTGTCTAGGGTTTGAAGTCTTATCCAGTCAAGAAGCAATCCGATGCACGCAAAGCCTGCATGAAACAGCTGGAAAAATGGTAAACTAATTCAGCATTCTACTTTGAATGTTAATGAAAATGTTTTACTGCTGCATGTTATGAAATATTAGTCATTATCCGTGAATTAGTTATTTGTTATTTATTTTAAAAACTAAGTTGAGATAAAAGATACGGAAGCATGAAGAGCAGAAATTAATATAAAGACTAGCAAGTACAGCGTACAGTACACTGCACTGTGTCATAGAAAAATCTTTCTCAACACTATTCTACCACATATGCTGTTGTGCTCTCCACTAATGTCTTAGACTGGGAATAAAATCAGGGCTGAGGCGCTGGACTTGACTCTCAGGCATTAGCTAATGCTGTTTGCTGGTTTCCGTCAGTTTTTAAATGATGGCTTTTTGAACTTTTCTTTTTATTGGAAGCCAGTCTCAGAGCTACGGAGCATCACCTGCCATATGGGATCCCACAGTGTTACCTGCCACCTGACACAGGTGAACGTGCTCTGCCTTAACCCCAGCCAGATAGGCGTTACTTAATTTGCCTACCTTATAGGAATGGAAGGCTGAGTTGATTTGGGTGGCTGGTTACACATTGAGGTGGTTTACCTGTCTACCTGTCTGCTGACGGTCACCCATCCAAGTACTAACCAGGCCCAGCGTTAATTAACTCCTTTGGTGTGACCAACGTCGTTACCATCTAAGTCAAAACTGTCATCTTGATTATAAAGACGACGCTGTGTAATTGGCGCATGTGTGCTCAGGTTCACAGACTGTAAGCTGCATAGCATAGACTCCCCCCAGGATGCTGGCGTCGTGCTGAGAACAGTTGCTAGTCAGAAGATGAGCAAGATCTTACTGCGGGAATACCGACCACATCTGCTGGCAAACGCCATCAGCTATGAGCCAAACTCCACCCAGCCGGTGATTTGTTTTATTCAGTGTCAATCGCTAAATCACAAATTCACGGAATTTGCACAATCTGCGCAGGATGGCCAGGCTGAGTTTCTTGGTTGAGTACCAAGATTGAATGGCCACCCATTTCAGTACTACTCATTACTTCGTACTTTTTTTAAGTAACTTATCGATAGCATCAGTTAGTCTTATCAGCAATATGAGTATAGTATGTGTTGTTTATATTAATTTGGTGTTAAGTCTGGTCAGTTGTACACTGTTCCATGTAACACTGTGTATATGGCATCAACGCTTCAGCAACTGCGTAACGCTGCATTTTGAACAGAACTTATGTAAAACATTGCTATGTCGGCGAGTGTTTTGTCATTTGTTTAGGCTTTCATCAAAAATTCAGACATATAATATCTAGTTTTGTCTCTGCAAACCACGGGACGTTTTAGTAATTGGAAAATGTTTCGATTGATCCATTGACATTAACACTTTTGAGGCTGATGTCCACTTAAGTTGTCTGCTAGGCAGAAGGCGGGTGTCGACAAAAGCTGACGTTGGGAGGTAGAAGGCTGAATGTAGCTGATGACAGACGTTTCAACGCAATGTCACAGTGCTCAGCCAGATAGTACTTTGCCTTGAAGGCTTATGGGAAAAAATTATTCAGCCTCGAAAGAGTTAAATTGTTTAATCCGATTGGTAGGATGGTGTAACACAATGAGTATTAACTTGCAGTCGGAGGGCACCGGTGTGCTGAAAGTGTCGGGATACGTTCGGGGTCAGTCATTGTCAGCCAATCAGTTGGTGCACCTGCCGGGCCACGGTGACTTCCAACTGCTACAGATTGACACAGCCACCGAGCCATACCCCGAGTCACGACCCAGGGTTCACAACAATAACAAACATGGCATCACTCCGATGGTAATTTCCACTCATTTTAGAAACATTGTTGGTGGCATAGCATAGTGGTTAGAATGTCGGTCATGGTCGGCGAACTTTCCCTATCCTGCGCTAGACTGCTGGATGGCCATTTGACCACTTTGTGGGTAAAGCGTTCGCTATTAGTCAATCAACAAGGCCACCTCAGCCTACCATCCCTCTGCAGTTGGTTGAATGAGTAGTAACAAGTAACTCATTTATATGGGTTACGGAAGGTGGTGACCTTAGTATAGCTGACTGGGGCTGCCTAGCCGGCCGCTGCGCTAGCCTGTGTCTGCAGGCTGCACGTGGTGACTGTGCGGCCAGCGGCTCTGGTTAGTGACGTAAGCACATTAGAGGTGGGTTCGCGAGGATACGCTATACAAATTAACGACCTTTACATTTACCTTTACCTTATTTGTAAGTTACTCGAAGTTTTTCTAAAAAAAAGTTGGCAGGCAGTGCAGTGACTCAGACATCAATCGAGAAACATTAGCTTTGTTTCTATTTGCATGCTTAACATGCTTTTGTTAGCTTCATGAATTTTGACATTGTTGGTTGTTACAAGCATTTCATGCACATTTGCCATGCACGACATTCTCAACGGTGAGGCCTGAGGATTTGTGCATTATTGGAAAAGAAAAGAAAATGAAGTTAGCCTAGTTATCTTTTAGTGTACCGGGGTAGTTGTATTTATTTCAAGTTGTGGTTCTTTCCAATTTTAATATGGCATAATGCTGTGGCATAACTGCGAGGACACATAACACAAAGTGAGTGAAATTTGAGGTCTGGAGAATTTAAAAAGAGCGTTTGCAGGCAAACGGAGTGTTTATCGACAGGAATCTGCGAATGAACAGTTTTGTTTTTGGTAACAGCCAGCTATTCCGAAGGTCTGCTATTTCGAAGGTCTACAGTGCAAACACGTGCCACAGTGCCAGGGTTAGGGCTAGGGCTAGGGTTAGTTATGGTTAGAGGACCTTTGGAATAGTGGACCCAAATCTTGTTTTGTGGCTCTGCCTAACTCTTTTAAGAGACTGTGCCAATGTAACTGTGTGTACAAAGGGATGACATTTTTTTCACATTTAACCAACAAGGATTACTAACTTTATTTTGCTGACTTTAGTTGCCATTTATTTTTTTGTTATTTTGTCCATTTCGTTATTATTTGTTATCTGTTGTTTTCGACCGTTGGTCCAGGATTCTGACATAACTGGAGGTGATAGTGACACTATCGTGCTGGAGAGATGCAACGCTGAGCTCCAAGTGTCATTAGATTCGGAGGCGGTCGTTGACGCGATGGATGCCGAACAGACCTGGCCTACTCCCGATGAACTGCATGCTGCTGAAGGTTTGCTGATTTAATGTTCTAGGTGGCGTGGCATAGCGGTTACGCGTTGAATCAAATCAACATAGTTACTCTATGGTGGGCCCGGTTAGTACTTTCTGTCCACAGTACGAAGCCAAGCCAACTAAGTCGACTCAGCCTTCTACCCTCCATGGGATGGTAAAATGAGTACTGGCAGTGGTTACGGCTATTGCTAAGGAAGAAGCGGCGAGTTCTGCGGCCAGGACTGCAGGTATACTGATCCAGTTGGTTAAAAGCGCTGGCTGTTAATTTGAGCCAGCCATCCGGCCGACTTGGGCTGTATGCTAGCTTAACTGTGCTTCATTCTCCCTTGCTCAAAATGCTACTAAGGGGATGAACTCCTATGCAATGGGTTTAGTTCAGCTTGCTGCCTTAGTGCCTATGCAAAATCTTTTTGATCTTCTTCTCAGTTGGTCATAAATTGGTTTGGCTTGGTGGTTCGACAGGTAGCATGTCAGAACTACAGGAGTAATGATTGCAAGGTTGTGGATTTGACTCTCGGCCGATACACTATCAGATTGCAATGTGTGCCTCTGTCACAATCAGAAATTCGCATAATTCATGTTGATCAATGCTCATGAAGGACTCCCAGGCTGAGTTGGCTTGAGTGGCTCAGTTAAGTGCTAAGATGGTACGAGGTATATCCATGAATGGCCACTTATCTGACTACTACTGAGCACTCCATACTAATCTGGAGTAACTCAGTTTGCTGATAACGTCATTAGTCTTGTCCGCAAAGTGAATCTGAACTCCGTAGCATAAATTTGATTGTGAGAACTTTTCATTGGCTCTACACTGCACTGTTTTGTGTCACATATCGTCACTTTAACAACAGCGTCTCATGTTGCACCTTTTAAGTGGAACCTGCAGTCATCGCTGTTTTAGCTAGTGTACGATTTGGTATCAGACTAATCGGTGGGAACGTAAATAATGTGGGGGAGGATGTAACTGAACTGTGTTTGCAGCTCACTGCTGGTGCAGGGCATATAGCTGCCTATAGGCGGATCTGTTGGCACAGGCCGACCTGCTTGATATAAAAGTCAGTGGTGAATCTTGGCGTTTACCAGGTTCATGTGACAACTGTAGCACAGTGCCAGATGGATGCTAGCCAACAGTAGTATTTATTATATTTATTCACTATGTAATTGTACTTATGGTACACAAAAAGAAAAGAAAAAAATCACATATTGATATGTATGATATCTATTTGTATCTTGGTATATATTATTACCGTTACCAGGCTGTAGTTAGTGAACGGTGCCTGACCAGAGTCTGGTTGTATCGTTGTAGCAGAGCTGCAAGCCAAACGAAGGGTTGTGAAGTGCGTTCCTAAAGGCACATCAGACTATCAGGCTGCTTGGATCATTGACAGTGATGAAGAAGACAATGAGGAGGTTTGACTGTTTGACTGATCATTTAGTGGCCTGTTTGTATCTGTGCACTGTAGCTTGTAGATATGCACTGTGTTCGGTAAATATGAAGTTTCGATTTTTCTCCTGGGTACCAGCACCCTTCCATTTTGTTACATTCTGTGAAAAAAATGTGTATATTGTCGTGGCAGTTGGTTAATATTTGGGGGTTGCTATGAGTTGTCAAACTATTTACATGGTAGGCCTATATATACACATAAGCATATAATGCAAACTTTGATAAAAACTGTGTAAATGATTGTATTTTTCACTATGATTCATTAATACTATTTAAATAAATATAGTTACATACTTTATGCTTACTTTTGCGTACCTACTGTATGTTCCAAGACAGACTCGGGTGTTCACTCTAGAACAGGGGTGCACAACATGTGGCCCATGGGCCACATGCGGCCCGCCTCGCCTGCTGTAGAATAAGGAAAACAGATGACAATTTGCATGCCGTTATGCGTGTTGCTTGCTCCCGCTTCTCTCCAAACATTGAACAACTGGCTTCAGACAAGAAATGCAATATTTCTTACTGAGTGAGTGCACTACAGCATTGTGGCCTACATTATTGCGATGAAGAACTTGAGAAGCATGAATTATTTTAATTTACTAGAGTAGATTGTTGCACGATGTGACTGCTTTTTGATCACCAGTCGTGGTTGTCATAAGTCTCATTTTCATTCGAATGCATGTCTTTGTTAATTTTTGGCATTATTTGTGGATTGAGCCAAACAGTGGCATTGTGGCCTACAAGGCCCTACAATACAGCCAGATAACTGATAACATTTATGAAGCATTCATGATGGCCTGGGGTCGTGCGGCCCGCCAGCTTAAAATCTATCTCCCATGTGGCCCAGATGCCCAGAGAAGTTGTGCACCCCTGCTCTAGAACATTGGGTGATGAGGGCTTTCCACTCCTTGCTATTGCTAACATTAGACCTAGCCTCTTCCCAGTTAACATCCAACATTTGGCGGTCATATCTTTTTAGTCTTCATCTTCTTTTTTCCCACCTTCGAGATTCCATTCTACTGCTGCACTGACTAGTCTATGTTGTAGGCGTAAGACATGACCAATGAACTATTTTTGTCTTCCGTCCACTGTAGTGTATGATGACGTTGCTGTAATACTGTTGCATTTCTTCTTTTTGACACACAACATCTATGCTGTAGGCGTCTATGGCACGGGTTGTCGTGTGTCCGTCTGTCCATCTGTAACAGATGTATTGTGGCTAAGCGGTGTGAGATAGGGTTTAAGTTGCTGTTTATCACTAGTAGTAAGTCACATATTGGTTTTCAAATGACATGAAAATCATTGACCTTTTATGATCTTAAAGGTTAGTATGCATTATTGTGGCCAAATGGTATGCCATGTCTTGAGCACCAATAGGAAGTTGCATAAGCCCTTCACATGACACAAAAATCTTTTGCTGGCATTCCGACACCTGTGTATGGTCAGCCGTCCCTAGCGACAGCTGGGCTAGTTGTTAACCAAGTGGTGTGTGTTGATGACAGGCGGAAGATAGTGAAACTGATAATGAAGATGCAGTAATGGTTGATGCTGCTGCGGAAGCTGATAACGATGATGATGCAAGTAGTGATGATGATGATGATGATGATGATGTTGCAGAGAAGGAATCGGTAAGGCATTTTATCACAATCATAAACATATACATTGTGCCGCAAAATTAGTGACACCCTTTGCTTCAAACACACAAAATATTGTACGTTGCGCTACCTTAACATTACTTACTGTCATATTTATTATGACATCCATATATTAACATATGTGCTCGTTGTGACCACCTCATTATCATTTAAGAGATTGGTGTTTACATTAGAGTTACGTTGTTATTGGCAAGATGATCAAGCAGTGGCACGTCTACCAAAACGCTTACATCAAGGCCAAAGGCAGTCACTTTTGGTGCAAACTTCAAAGACTAGTTCAGAACGACTGTCTCCATGAACATTTCAAATTTTGTAAAAAAAATCAGTCAGCTATTAACAATTTTCCGCTAACTTATTTGTAGGTGTGTCACTAACTTTGGGATCTGGTGGCAGCCATTAAGGTGTGGGCTGAACATATTTTCATGGCCGTTTACACAGAGCACATAAAAAGTCTCGACATTGCTATTAGTACCTAATTGTTTACTTTAGACCTCATAGACCTTACATTTGCCACTCTAATAAGTAGCTTAATGCTGTATGTACTGAGTTCCTCAGTGCAGAATTGTAGCAGCATTTGTATTTGCATACTTGGAGTATTTTTGTTTGCGGTAGCCTATGCTGTGAACACCAGAGGCTTCTATCCTTATACCTGATTAGCGCAGCATGCACTCAGTGAAAAACGGGGGGAATTTTGCTAAGGGCATATGCAATATTGCTATAACCAGAAGCACTGTTATTAGCTCAAAATGCACCACTAACCGTTTAGCGGCCGGGCTCTGCGCGGACCCGCTGGGGGAGCTTACAGTGCTCTCACAGACCCCCTAGCTGGAGTAAGGGTGTGGGCCCTTCGAAAAGGTGAGGGAGGATGATGGAATGCGAAGGGGAGGAGAACAGAGTGAGGGGAGGGGAATAAAAGGTTAGCAAAGAAACGGGAGATAAAAGATAGGGAAGAGGACTGGGG
>Ga0209367_1007395_pt1 | contig 15145 bp, 7 predicted proteins | sample WorMetLIZISLAND2_FD_187412 | JGI IMG/M metagenome (GOLD analysis project Ga0209367, IMG submission 187412) | Marine gutless worms symbiont microbial communities from Max Planck institute for Marine Microbiology, Germany - Olavius geniculatus... ... | reverse complement strand
GTGCGAGATAGGGCCTAGGTTACTATTAATCACTAATAGGAAGTCGTACACTGGCTCTCGATTGGCGCCAAATTCAATAACCTTGAATGACCTTAAACGCCAAAATAGGAGTTTTATGGATTTTTTTGGCAATTTCGGGTTGCGCACAAGTTTATATTATTCACAAGGTGGCGCCACAGAACTATCGTTATGCGAGCCAGATAGAGAATTTTGTATTTGTATATTAACTTAGCGTGAACACCCCAATTTTCAGCTAAACTACTAGACCGGAAGTGCTATAGGCTTTCGCGCGTCTCGTGAGCATAAGCTCAAATTTCTTGTTCTTCATGTGATGTAACATATCTAGCACCTTAAAAGCAATTCATTCATAAAAGCTCTCAGCAATTATGAAACGCAAAACAACACGGCAACAGACGGCTCGGCAGCTGTATATTTCGAAAAGTGAATGATAATTACGTGTATCACTGGCGTTGGTGCGCTTTCAATGCTGCTAGCTGTTTTTGAAGTGCGCGCTGAGCCCAAGTTGCTTTTGCGTCTCCGTGGCGGGGCGCGTGGCGTATCGCTGTCAGCTGAACTGCATATACACGTACATTCATGTCATCAAGGACTTTGTGTTTAAGGCCAAAGCCAAGGATATCCAAGGGCACCCAAAACAAAAGCCTCTTCACAACGACACGTTGTTATGAAATTATTTAGTGTTCGTTGCAGTTAAATTGTGTCTTAATGTTCAACGTTTAATATGCAAATAGCCTACAATTACGGTAGCGGTATATTAACATCTTTTCGGTTTTGTGCTCAAACTGTCTGTAATAATAAATAGAATTTACGACTATATTATAACGATATCATCTAACAGTAAAACAAATATTGCGAATCCTCAAAATGCGGCCGTCCTAATATAGACTACATTGCCGATTCCGCCTGTCCATCCGTCCCTATGAACTCCTAACACGAAAAAGAAACGTTTGCACCAATTGTGTTTTTCAGCTATCGGGTTAAGAGTCAGTACGAGATGGACAGACAGACAGACAGACGGGCGAGCAAAACCGGACCGCGATGCGGCGTATTACGATGGCCGGAGAAACATTTTCCAGGGGCCACATTTTCGAAACTTTACTAAAACATTTTCCAAAGATCTTGCTAAAAAGTTTCGAAAATGCTGCTCCAGAAAATGCCTGATCCAGAATCTATAGACTTGAGCGAGAATAGGCATTGAACCTGTTGCTGCGCCGCTGTACGACATGTCTCTGTGCGGTGATGCGAAGCGGCGCGCTGCCTCCAATTACAGTTTGTCTCTGCATCAGATCCAACACTTCCGAGCTCGTCAGACCAGACACCAACCGACCGTTGATCGCTACGATCTCGTCGCCTGTATATACGTCAGTCACACAACGGCTTATCGAACAGGCCACACTACGATTTTTCCGGGTTCATCCGTCTGTCCGTCCGTCCGTCCGTTCGTCTAGCGCTGACTCCTAACTTGAAAACAACCAAGAAGCCCAGCTGTCGCTAAGATAGCCGACCTTACTGATAATTGTCAGTGATTTTCAAGGTCATCCAAGGTCAACAATTTCCATCTCGTCTGACATGGCGTATGCCACTTTTTACTAGTGATTAATAGTAACCTTGGCCGTATATATCTCACTGTTTCCGAGATATAGCCAGTTTTCCGTTAAAAACGCACATTTTCCTACAACCCTTCATTCAACTCCCAATTTGAAAACGTTCCCCTTGCACTAGATGGCTAAAATTTTGCATGCCCGAATTTAACACACATGGCTAATTATCTGTGTAAAAGTTTTTCGCTATGATTTAAAGCTTGGCCACAATACATCCGTTACAGACGGACGGACGAACGACAACCATGCCAATAGCTCGACTGTTACTTAAGTACGATCGGTTAAACTTAAAAAGCGATAAACGACCGCAATTAGTACAAACGTTTTATCCTGTCCAACATACTGACAGTTGTCTAGTTCTGTAATAAATTACGTTTGCAGTAATAGACCGAAATCGTTGCATATTTATAGACTTGCCGCAGCTATAAAACGCAGCGAGATTGCCAATCCTCCTGCGGCAAATAAAAGGATGCCAAATAACGAAAACATATCACGTTCGCACGATTTACGTCACTCCGCCAATTTTCTCTGCTAACTTCGCGTTACTTATAGTGTTAGTGACGGTTGAGTTTTGTTAACGGCCAGCCTGAGCAAGAACTGCAAGATTACAATCAACTTCATGTAAATGAGCGTATCATGAAGTTGCACTGGTCACGACGGCGACAACGGAAACAAAGGAGCAACCACGTACACTGTACACACGCTGTAGTACATTTCGAAGAAGCAAACTGCTAATAAGTTACTGGTAGGCTTACAATAAGTCGCAACTCATGCATGCCATGATTCATTAGACTTAAAATGGCTGGCGACAAGACACGCACCAACTGTTTCCAATGCCTACATGTATGCCCACTGCAAGTTCATTGTAGGTCTATAAGCTGTTAAGAAAGATCTCGCACAGACATCACGACGTCTTGAATATGTGCACATAACCCAATATCTGTTTCGTAATAGCTAACCAAACTATAAAACATGTCAGATGACGCGCAGCTGTATAGCCGTAGGTAATAAGCCTATGTCACGTAGGCCTACGTGTTTATAGGCCTATGCGTACATTTTCAGAAAACAGGACATTTTCACTTCTCTTGCAATTCAATTTCAAGAAAATAGATGCTAAGTTTACTTTTAATGCACATTACGTTATATAGACCTACAATTAGTTCATTCATTAACTATTCCCAAAAAGTTGCATATTTTACAGCAGCATAACGAATGACGAGGAAAGATGCTATAGAGTATTAAGAGCGGTTGTTAATTACCAGCATGCAGTCGGCCGTCGATGGCTGCTAAGCCGTCCGCAGGCAACTTGTCTATAAATACGGCTGCCGGTGTCCGAGTGACTGGATCGGCACCGCCGTAGATACCAATTCCAAGACTCGTCGTGTTCGTCGAGTTGTGTACAACCAAATCCACGTTGAATTCACCGCCGACAGCCGCAGCTGCTGACGACGGCGTAAACACACTGTCGTCGTTCGTCGCCTGCGATAATAACATCTCGCTAATAATTTTTGGCCGACCGTTAGGCCGAGCCTTCGGTATGATGTGTCGTCTGTCTGTTGTCTGTCTGTAACGCATGTATTGTGGCTAAACGGTATGCCGCAGGCGGTCGGCGATGGCACCGTTGGATAGGGCAATGACGAGTTCCTATAGGCTGTCAATGGCAACCATGTCGCTATATATCTGCAGCGATTTGGCCGCTATTTTCAACGTCAAGTTCCTGCCTGTGGATGTGCGGTGATTGTTGGTGGCACGGTCCCGTTCGACGGCTGGGCTTCGTTCTCCGCGGGGGAGTTTACAACTTTCAGCGTTCAGAGAAATAACCACCACAAGCAATAAAGAAAAAATATTGTCCCAAATATGTAGGCGTACGTATATCAACGTCGTAGGCTATAAGCTAATGCTGATGCCAAGACCGACTTCTGTACGAGATCCACGTTTAATTTACCAGCTGGAGATGTAAAGCAACTAGCCACTACCCCATCGGCAAAAGCCGTACGCAAACGCAAAAAAAAACTAAAAAGCCTACCTACCAACTTGTAATAAGTGATACACTCTACTGGCTGCCTATATCGGTCATGCAAAACAACTCGCCTGCAAGTCAGACTTCGTCGCTTGCAAACAGTTTGCGATAGTCTATCCAATTGGTCGTTCGATCATTCGTTTATGCAAAGTACAGTGTATCGTTGCGGTCATGCAGTTTGCTTTGAGTGCAGACCGTCTAGACCTCCTGGCATGTTGGACAGTCTGCGCCGAAGTCGTTAATAATTACCGCTACTAATTATTCCGATTCGGCTACTGGCAGTAGGCCTACTCGTAAAAAAACCGGGCAGCAATCCAACGAATGCAGCAGTGTATCGACAGTTTTAGAATACCTGGGCACACTGGCCCGCAATCATAAGTTGCATCGTCGCTCTACAGGCAGTTTTAATGAGTACTTAGTACTTATCATCTAGGCTTTTGGAACTTTCTGAAGTCTGTGAAGTAGGCTAACTTCCGGCCAAGAATGTGCCAAGTTTGCACAGTACAGATAAGAAATTAAACATTTAACAAATTTTTTTCTCTTTTTGCTGTCTTAACTCATTTTGTACTGTGAATCTGCGAGAAAGTCTCAACTTTTTCTACTGTCCATTTTATCGACTTTTTAAAATTTTTGTTGCAAGTCTTCTGCAGTGTATATTTGCTGAAAATTACCAAAATGGACAAAGTTATAACGATAATAACAAGAAGTCCAGCTGTCGCTGGGATAGCCGACCGTACTGGTTGTCAGTGGCATTGAAGATCATCCAAGGTCGATGATTTTCATCTTATCTGAAAAAACGTATGCCACTTTCTATTAATGATTAATAGTAACCTTGGCCATCTCTCACCATTTCCGCGAAGCTTTCTAGTGAAAATGGCGGCCAAACCGCTGCAGATGAAGACATGATTACTAATGACAACCTATAGGAAGTCGCCAGAGCCCTATCCGATGGTACTATCGTTCACCCATTACGACATAGGCCTACCGTTTAGCCATAATACCGCACAATTGGCATACCATAGTGCGTTATGACCCTTTAAGGTCATCCAAGGTCAATGATTTTATGTCATTTGAAAGCCAATATGCGACTTCCTATTAGTGATCAATAGCAACCTAGACCCTTATCTCGCACCTTTTAGCCACAATACATTCGTGACAGGCAGACGGACAGACGGACGACAACTAGTACCAATAGTTCGACCGTTACTTAAGTACATGCAGTCGGCTAAAAATAGTAACAGCTTTGATGTAGTTACCGAAGTTAAGCGCCGTAACTAATGATCGTGTTGATCGACGACGTTAATTACTGTACCTCGACGCTGGAACGATTGCGTTGATCGTTGAAAGCTGGTTCGGTCGGTGAAGTGTTCGATTTCTGGTTTGACGCTTGACGGACAACAGTCAGCGTCACAGATCCAGACCGAGCTTGATCTTCCAGCAGCATTCTACACAGTATTTAGCTCAATACATGTGTCTCAAAAAAACGTCCCACTTCGTAACTGTCCATATTTTTGACAAATATTAACCGATTTTCGAAATTCTTTCACTGGCACACTCTTTTGACAATTTGCAATAAAGCGTTTATTAAATATCCCACCACGCCGTAACTACACTACCTTGTGAAATATAAATGCAAGAAAAAACTAGCAATACTAGGCAACAGGCGTGTTGGAAGATGAAAGACACTTCAGACCAAAATCGCGACGAATGATCTGTACAATGCTATGCTGTATTAGACCCGTCTTTGTGGATATCTGGCATGTTATACGGTGTGTTTGTTTCTGGCCTTCGTGGTTTACCAGTTCATCCACAGTGGCCACGTTCTCTTCAGTACGTGCATGCTTCAATCTGCCGCTCTCATGCCTTTGTTCGGCGCTTCCCGTTGTCCAAATCCTTTTAGTAACGTGTCTCAGTCCTTCCATGTTTCTGTTTATCTTCAGAAATTTTGCCAGTATTCTTTGCGAACTGCATATTTTGAACTCATAAAAGTTCTTAGTTAAAGCCTTGTCCCCATTGCGAAATGCACGTTATATTACTGGTGTATTGCCACTGCATGAAAAAAATTTTTTTACAATAATATTATTTGCTTTTGTTTAAAAACACAAAAATGTATCAAAAACTAAACATTATTAGCTATTAATATAAAAATTGTTCGAAAATTGTTTTTAGAAAATAATTTTTGCATATGTATTATTAGGATTTTTGACAATTTGAGTTTCACATGATAGTATAGAGACGCAGTTAAAGTGTGGTGGTATGTTTAATAACAACACTACTGCTACTTGTCCACAAAGTGTGCCAGTGAAAGAATATTTGACGAGGATTATGGACAATCACAAAGTGGAACGTTTTTTGAGACACAGTGTAGTTACGATCTGAAGATTAAGTGGCCTCCTTTTTGGCGATTTGGCCCACCCTGCACGTGCGATCAGAAACTGACCAGCCTAAACTGAGTTTAGTCGGGTTAGGTTGTACAATGTAGCACATGAACTCAAAGCAAAAAAATCTATTAAGGAACAAAAGCCAAAAATAAAAATCTATAAGCTTTAATAATCCACGAGCGTAGTACGTAACTTAAAAGAACGAAACGATAACGTTTGTGTAAGTAGCATTTATCAACTTCATTTAAACTAAACAATCGAAGATGACGACGTTGACACAAATACCGTCATCTTTGTCATCCAATCATTAATTTCAAAACAACAAAAGAAATGAACAAAACACGAACATACAACATGAGTAAGCAGTATTCGAGTGACAGAAAAACCAAATTATCTCAAATTTACAACTGACCCGGGAAAGCCATTGCATCCAATTCATTACGCTATATTCCCATAAAATCGCCGTCTAGCACCATCTGCAGCCTTGAGACGACGTGATCGACGTTCGTGATTTATTACTTAGACCTATTTTTGCGTTTTGTGACTGCAGACGTGGCGAAAAAAGTCTGCATGGGGTAGGCAGCAGGCGGCATAGGTCTGACAGGACTGCATAGGCCTACAAATGCAATAAACTACAAATGAAAATGCACGCGTATGAATTGTAATAATTCTACAGTCTACACATTACACGCATGCAAAGTAGGATTTAATGGTAGCCGACAGTCTATTGTGGCCCTGGAAAGCTCTGACGAGAAAAACGCAAAAATTCTCATCCCTCCAAAAGTAAGCATGCCATAAGAAAAAAAATTGGCGCGAAGAAAGAAACTGCCAGAGAGATGGTCCTTAGGGGGGGCCTACACAAAATGTGTTATTTATGGCTGTGAGCTAATCAATACTTGTGTTAAGAGTTTTTAAGACTATGACCAAGACTTAACACTGACATGACAACTGTTGTGCAATGCACCATTACTTTGAACAGACTCATAGGTTGAAACGACGACTTAATAATTCATCAAGATACAACTTTTTATTTAAATATTAGTGACGTTTCGGCAACCTCTGTTGCCTTCTAGGTTTCTAAAGGTTAATTTTGATAAATTTATTTTATGTAACTTATTAATGCATTATTATGCTGTCTGCCGATACGAAAAAAAGCAAAGCAAATTTTTAAAACGAGTGAAATCACAAATGAGTGATCAATTATGTTTACTGGCGTTCTCTTTCTGCCAGATGCAATGTACGTTAAAACGCCACAGAAAGGCAGATATTTCCAGCAGTGACCAAACTCTGAATAGCAGAAGATCAGTAGGCTAGGGGCTAAACATAAAGTCCATCTACAACGAAAATCCAGCGGAAATGGTTACTGGTTACAGAGTGATGATCGTGCTGTCGCTTACAGACCCGCAGTGCAATACCCAGCCCGTACGTACGACTGCACCAAACGTGAAAGAGCGGCAGTCACGGCTGTTACACCGGAGCTTGGCTTGTAATAAATATAATCACTCGTGCTGCGAACGCGTCTAAATGATCACATTATACCCGAGACTTTAGTCGAGTCGTGCATAAACGCGCGGTAAAAATTCACAACGCCCCGAAAATGCCCAACTCGACAACGCACGTCACTTCCTTCTATCCTAACATTGCAGTCGCTCAAAAAGACGCGCGCTGGCGAACAGCGATTTCCACTCGATCATGTACAACATTAATGTATAGCCTTCATTAATTTGCAGTTAATTTTTGCCGAATTGTGTTGCTGGAGCGTGCCACGTAATGACGACACTGCTCAAAGTCATCCGTTCTTGCGAAACGCTCGCAACTGATTGATTCGACCGTGACGTCAGGTCTGTAAAGTGAAGAGGCCTGATTCAATAGATAGTCCTATTTCTAATGCAGTACTGTGCCAAAAGTCAACGAACTTTGCTTATAATGGCCACTGCAATTTTAATGCGCGTGCAAGTAATGCAAAAGAATGATTAAACGGTGCCTGTATTGAACACAGTGTCAGGCCCGAGAAGAGGGGGGAGTTAGGGGGTAAGTTACGCCAGGCTCCGCGACATTTAGGGGCCCTGCCGTCGCTCAAAAATATAAAGTACACCAGAATGGAATGCGCCATTTAATAAAAATAGGAATTTTCTTCCCAGAGTGGCCCCGTGATAACGTTTCCCCGGACCCTACTGTGGCTTAACGGGCCTGCAAGTAGGCTGGTGTAATGTGCTTAGTATTGCCCAAATTCCATTACGCCGACTTTCACCGAAACTTCCCCGCGGGGAAAGTCGTGGACGCAAATCATGAAAGTCGACGACGTGATTTGTGTTCGCGACAAGTCTGCGACTTTGTCGCGAACTTGGGCTTATTGACGTACATGAAGCAGATTATATAGCTACCTGGCTGTATCTAGCGACATGTCGACCATCTTGTAGTTGTCGACCGCCAGCACTTCATCGCCGACCTCCAGTCCGGTTGATCCGTCGTCCGTCGTCCACGCCTGCTCCACCTGGAAGTAGACTCCGCTCGCGTTGCGCCTGTAGACGGTCAGCCCGTCCTCGGACCTGACCTCGGTGCTGTGTAACATCGCGTCACGGCGTCCGATGCCCAGGAGCGACCCGGACGGACGACGCACGACGCTGGATCTCAGGCGGACCGTGAACGCCGTCTGTGGACCCGTGACTGCCGAGCCGTCTGAGGATGGAACTCGGCGTAGATCTGACGGAGCTACGGGCCTCGGCGGTGCAACCCTGGTTGGCGACGCCGGCTTGGCGGAGGTGTCCGGCAGCTGAGACGGATGTTTCTCCTGGGTTGGTGAGGTCAGCGACACAGAGGTCGACGTCGAGGAAGATCGTCTGGATCCTGGCGGCAGGCTGCGCGGAGGGTTGGCCGGCAGAGGCGGCGGCACTTTGGGCGAGGTCAAGTAACTGACAGCATGCGACTGGTCCATCGTCTAATTACTTGCAAGTTCGTGGTAAACAACGACTGTATCGGCCTCGATCTAGTACAATCAACCGTACATACATTGTGTTACTTTTTCTCCAACAATCAGTAGCTTTTTTCCTCTGGCCTATGCTCATTTTGCTTGCTTAGATCATGACACGGCTAAGTGATGTTTGGGTGGCTAGCGTTGACAAGCGTTTGCTTTTCTGGCAGCCTGCCTTCAGTGTATGATTATTGTATTTCACTGTTGTTAATGTGTTTGGCAAATAATCACCTTTTTCTGACGCTCGTATATGCAGAATGGGCACTATGCTCATTGGATTATCGGCGTAAAAGACGCGCAAATGATTAACCAACTCTTAGCCCACATAAAGAAATTCAGTTACCAGAGCAAAACAATTTCGCAATTGACAGCAGTCTAGTCCAGTTTGTCTGTTTTATCGTCTAAAATTTTACACTTCGAAAGTTTGAATGGGTCTATTGGCAAGCTTGCAATTAGGATCTAACATGCGGCTTGTATCGCCTAATAAGTCCATAAACTGTGGCGACATAGACCCTATGTGTGAATTATTTTAGCTCCATGCCTTTTCTTCCAAATCTGCATGAGATGGGCATAACCTACGACGTGTTGCTAAAAAGCGACGGTCAACGCAGGCTACAGGGCGTGGCTGTAGGCCTATGATTGCAATAAGGCCTCCTATACCAGGCCTAACGAACGTGTCATGATGCACTTATGAACTGCAGAAAGTCGGAGCAGACAAAAAACTTACTATGTGCCTGAAGGTATAGCCTATACGATGATCAACGCCGACGCCGAGACGCTATAGCGTAGCATATAGATAGTCGAAAGCGAGCAGTTGATTTCGGTGGCAGTCGCCGGCGATTGTTCCGGGTGTTGTGGGCTACGCATACAACTCGTGTCCTCCCCTCCCCAGCTCAACTCATGCTCGACCGACTTTAGTGCTATATTTCATATACCGGTATACACTTGTGGCTGTACAGTGCATCATCGCAATGACTGACTCTATACAGGCCTAGCTCACACACAAATGGCTTGTATGCGGTGCATAATAATGTCGCTAATATTATAGCGGCGACTGTCAGTAATTGCTTAAAGTCTATAAAGACAGTAATGGAAAAGCGTAAGAATAGGCCTCTACACCAGACTGCAAAATATTTGCTAACAATTTAATGCGACTACACCGGTTTGAAAGACTAGTCCTAGTGCGTCACGGGAGGGTATTAAGGGCAGAAGGCAATTGCCCCCAATTTTATTTTGTCGGAAATTTTTTTCTTGTTCGAAAATGTTCTTTTAAAACACAAAATTTCGCCTAAAACCCTTTCATTTTAAAGAAAAAATAGGGGTAAATTGAAATTGCACCCATAATCAGTGGCGTAGGCCCTATAGGCAGAAATGTGAATCTGGGCCCCGCCCCCCTTGTCTAAGCCATTGTCGAAAATTTGCAACTGACTGCGAAAAGTGTAGGCCTAACTTATTGCCCCCAGCTTCTGTACGTCGTTGAATTAGCCCCTATCCCACCTGACTGATCGATTATCGATCCAACGTACCCGAACCATTGACACTTCACGATTAGGCCTAGTGACCAAAACACTCGTTTCCAAATTTATACACTATAGTCGGTTTTCTATTCGTTTGTGGTTAATTTCTCAGTTCACAAGTTATCACTCGACATGAAATTCGCTGTTCATCGTTTGCCGTAAGATCCCTAGTAGGCCTATAGCCGTTTTGAAGGTTTGCATAAAAATTGTCTGTCCAATGCAATGCATAGCATTATACAGAGTAGGCCTATAAAATCACCTGAGCGTCCGTGCGTGCGTCCGTCCAACTTCTGAGGCGCTATATCTCCATAACGGTGCAATATATACGCATGGTCACAATGGACCACCCATAGGAAGTGGCCCTTTTAGTTTTTACCACTAGCCCACCCAGCTCACTCATTTAATTTAGACGGATTTTACTGTTAGCTATCGAGATGCATTGGACAGACTCCGTGTTCGTTTGAACAGTATCTTGTTTCGTCAAATATTAATTGTCAAACAAGAAAGCCCAGCTGTCGCTAGGGAAGACGCGCTACGGCCTATAGGCCTAAAGTTGTAATATACCGGCCTTCAAGGTCATCTAAGGTCAATGATTTTTATCTCGTCTGACAGGGCGTATGCCACTTTCTATTAGTTATTAATAGTAACCTAGGCCGTATCTCTCACCGTTGCCGCGATATGGCCAGTTTTCCATTGAAATGCACATTTTTCCTACCCACGTCAATTTAACCCCGAATTTGAAAATGTTTTCCTTGCACTAGATCGCTGAAATTTTGCACGCATAGGTTAAAGACAAAGAGCTGATTATTCCTGTGAAAAAATTCTTTTAAGACCTACCGTTTAGCCACAATACATCCGTTACGGACGACAACGACGACAGACAGACGTCATGTCGTGCCATAGACGCTTTGCATCATTGCTGTAGCGCGTCAGAAATTATTTCTCTACTTGGCACTGTACGCTTTTGAGTTCTGACAAAGCGAAGGACTAAAAAAAAGTCCGTCAGTGTATGTAATTAGGCCTAGAAATGGTACTGGTGGAATTAACTTTTGTTTCAGAGACGATCCAGACCACCCAGCAGTCAGATCTTTCAGACAAACCAATTAGAAAGACCTGCGCCAGTGTATGGAACTGCATCTATGCCTACGCGTCAGTTCTAATGGAGCACCTGCTCGATTGCACGAGACTATAATGTAGGCCTACGGTATACGGTCAAGTGAATGAGTCAGCTGTGATGTCGTGCGGAACGACCACCGTGTACTGTATTGTACTGTACCGTGTGTGTATCGGCCTAGGCGCCTACGTATAGGTCTGAGCTTTATGCTTCAGCTCGGCGCCCCAGACAGTTTCGCGCTGCGGTCTCATACGGCTCGATCCCATAAAGGCTCTAGGCTAAGTTAGCTTTGATTCTATTTTTGACGCGCTACACCTATGCTACAAGTTGTCGTCTGTCTGTCCGTCCGTTTGTCTGTTTGTCCGTAATGGATGTATTGTGGCTAAGTGTTAGGTTGTAGAGGAAAACTTTCTACACGATTATAACCCAATTTGTCGAGGATCTCTGCGTACAAAATTTGGGAGATGCAGTTTACGAAAAACAATTTCAAATTTGGGGTTGAATGGAGAAGAGGGTAAAAATGTGCGTTTTCAACCGAAAACCGGTGTAATTATAACAGTGATTCCCATAATAATAATAATGAATCCCCAGTCAATTTCTAGGGTATATTATATTCAGGCTTGCCGGGGATATAGATATCCATGGATATATCCATGGATATATCCATGGATATTGTGCTGTAGCATTTGTTAATTAAGCTGAATATTTAAGTGTAGGCCTATTGTCTCTATATAATATTTTTGTCTGTCGTTTTTACACTTCATTTTCTCGTTTATTTATGTTATTGAATCAAATGAAGAATCAGTGACATCAGCACGTCATTATTTAGTTAGCCTAAATTAATTTATGTGCACTATAGCAACAACAGATCTTAATCTAGCTATGGCGCTTTGATACTGTTGTTTGGGCAACAAACGGTCTATCAATTTGTGAGATTATTTTTGTTCTTTTTTTATCAAACAGTAACAATATTACAAACGTTTTGGATTCCTAACAAATTTAATGCTATATAGTAGGAAGTACAAACCAAATGTTCTTCAAAGCGTTCACTCTATCTATACCTGTAGGCGTACAAGAATGCAACATGCGTCTTGAAGAACAAAAATCCCAGCTGTTGCTGCAATGACACACCAGTGATCACTCTTGATGGCACTCCGCTTTAAGTTGTCTATACTTTGTCTACTTGGGATCCTCCATTTCCGGCGATTCCATTATATCTTCGGAGGAGGTGAAATGTCGAATAGGCAAAGCATCTGGTGTCTTTGCCAGACTCAAGGAGTGTGTCTGGAAAGCGACGCAACATAAGTTTGAAGACAAAGATGAAAAATAAGATCTACGTACAGCGCTGTGGTCATCACCACTTCGTTGTAGGCCGTCGCGTAGGCTAGCGGAAACCGGATGGCGTGCATACGACACTACGCCTCGCCTACGCTTCTGAGTGCTGGATGCTTTTAACAACCGACTTGACGAAACTACATGTATCTCGAGGTTTTCCAAATAAGCTGTCTCCGCCGAATACTTGGGGTAACCCTACACGACCAGCTACGAAATGACACGATACGGCACCGTTGCATGGATCAGTCCACCGTTGGGAAGCGGATTAGTGGAATCGTCTTCGATGGTTTGGACATGTGTGATGAATGGACGATTCCCGCTTGCCGAAAGAGTTTTCATATGGGCAGAAGGTCCGGGTCGCTGGCGCTGTCCTCCTAATGCGCCAAGGAAACAATGGAAGGATCAGGTCGCTGCCGACGTGACGACTCATCTACCCAGGCGCCTTTACCGTGACCCTTGATGGCGGCTGCCGGCATGACAGCTGAGCGCGGCGCATGGCGAGGGTTACAGTGCGACATCACCGGCGTTAACTGACGTCATGATCAATCAAGCGAGCGCGCACATCCAGATGTCTCGAGCGTCATTGGATAAGCGCCGATCAGATCCGATACACGATTTTGTAGTGATCGAGTGTGACAGACCCACGGACGGACAGACGGACGCCTATAGGCTATAGCTAAGACGCGCGTAACATTCTGCTGTCGTCACGTTAGAGAACAATTCGTTGTGATATGAATATCGATAATAAGATTTGTCTTGTCTTTAAACTCCAAAGTTTTATCAGTCATTCGTCGTCGTACGTCACTCGTCGTCAGCGTTTAGCCTATCTGTAAAGGCTGTAAAACGCGTCGCCCCGCGGTGACCACGATTGACGGCACGCCTCCAGAGGTCGGCCGGCGGGAAATTGTTGTCCCGCCAAATCTGGTCAACCCATAGGCCTATCTGTTGCGGGGACGACCTGAACGAGGACTCCATTAATTGGCTACTTCGTGGACGTCCGAGTGATAGGTCAACGTGGCAGTTGAGAGTCTTGTGCGCTGGAACGTCCTCTTGCTAGGCCCGTAAGCGACTCACCAGCCGTTTTCTCGCTCGCTCGTAGGTAAATTTCGCTCGCTTTACTCGCTCAGCTCGCTCAAGTCGATGCTTAAAGTTCTGCAATGTGCAACAGGGGATTACTTTTTTGTCGCACCCTGTATAGGCCTATATTGAGTAGTCCTTTTATAATTTGCTAAATGATTATGATCTTTATTAAATCACATGGGAGTTGATTCCATACTTGGCTTCCTTTAAATTTAAGTGTGTGATACCCAAGGTAAAAGCGATTGAGATCTCCTTAAACATCGATCGAGAGTTTGAAACTTCAACTGCTGAAATTCACGTTTAATGCTGACATTTTTAGGTGAATGTTGTCTTTGTCTATTTCCAGCCATTTCGGCGCAATTTACTCATTAAATGTTGTCCGCAGCTTGAAACGCAAAACTCACTAATAAACCCCTTATTCTGGGTTTCAAGGTTGTTCAAGGTCGCTGATTTTGGTGTCGATCGAAAGGACGTACTTTTGGGACTTTCTATAATCGATTGATAGTAACCTTGGCCCATCTCGCACAGTTTTTGGGATCCTGAAACTATAGTCAAATTTGTGCAGCTGACAGTGAAGATATGGTGATTCTAGCTTGCACCGTTTTGATAGAGTCGCGGAATGCGATGAACAGACAGGGAGAGTGACAGACACACACAGTAAGACAGACGCCTCGACGACAGCTAACATGCGTAAAGAGTTACATATGGTCGCGCGTGAAAAATTATGTGCCGTTTTAAAATTCGCTCGCTTCGACTCGCTCGTATGTATTGTCGCTCGCTCACGGGAAAAATCTCGCTCGCTCTCGCTCGTCCAGTTTCTCGCTCGCTACCGCTCGCTCTCGTTCTCGCTTACAGGTCTACCTCTTGCAACCTGGCGACGTGACCGAAGAGAGAGGGCAGATGACACAGCGGCAATGTGTTTCCGGCCCTAACCGCAGACTTGTGTCATCTCCAGTATGCGCAATAGTAAGCTATAAACAAGCGCAGTTGCCGGCTCTGTGCCGACACAATATGCGGCCGCTCGTCTATAGCCACACGCTGCATTGCGCAAACCTGAGTCTGATCCTGCACGGTCTTCGAGCCGAAAGTTGACACAACGCGATTAATT
>Ga0209367_1007394_pt1 | contig 15146 bp, 7 predicted proteins | sample WorMetLIZISLAND2_FD_187412 | JGI IMG/M metagenome (GOLD analysis project Ga0209367, IMG submission 187412) | Marine gutless worms symbiont microbial communities from Max Planck institute for Marine Microbiology, Germany - Olavius geniculatus... ... | reverse complement strand
TGCTTATCATAACAAGCACTGGTGACAGGCTTTTAAAATTTATCAACGTCGATGACCTTGAATGACCTCAAACCCTAAAAATATTAATTTAACGTGATTTTTTGGCAATTTTTGGCTGCAAAAGAGTGAATTACGACGAAATGTTTGGAGATAGACTAAGTTTACCTGCGAACAGGAACTGCTATAGGCTTTCGCGCGTCTCGTGAGCTTTGCTCAAATTACTTGTCCTTAAATCCAGGTAGGTCTGTTGATCGATGTATGCTTCTCTGCTGGGATCTGAGGCAAAGTCGCACATCGCACCACCGTCGACTGTGGGACATTCTGGGCCTGGAAAAGCACATGGAAGCTAGCTAGAAAGGCGCAGTTCTGCATGAACGTATTTAAAAATGCTGTGGTGTTTTGTGATAGCCGTTGCTGTTTTATGTAGGTGACTTAGATCTTCTATTATACCAACTTCTTTCCCCCCCCCGAACGGCTGCAAACCTAGTCCCCCTACTTTGATGATGGAGCGTTTGCTGGCAGGTTTATGTGGTGTAGACGCGCCTGCCTGCCTAGCGTCCAGTGACTTATCCGCCGCATCCGTGCTGCACTGCTGCTTCTGCTGCTGCAGTTCTCAGGAAGTGTTAATGAATGAAGACTGCTGGGCTTCCTAGTTCATGGACTGCTGGATAGTATACCGTCCATGACTAGTTGATGTAGCGGTCGGTCGTTTCCAGCGTGTGCCGCCGTGTAGACAGATGAAAGACGTATGTGGCAAGTTAACCTGCCAGCTGTCCGGCCGTCTTGCTGTTACACTTGCAACGTCCAGCTGTTACCGGTCTCCTATATAGACCAACGCAAAGCCTAGGTCACATTCAGTGCGTCGGGGTAGACCCACAAAGTCCTTCCCGAGCCATAAGGACCATAGGTGTCAGTGCTTATCTACGTTTGCTTAGTCCTCGGCCAGAAACCAGTTAAAACTGAGAGACCAGCGCATTAGATATTTTTACGAGAATGACAGCACTATATAAATTGACTTTTGACGTTTGACCACGGATACGGGGCTAGTACATCACGCCGTGTGCCTGTTTACGTCTCAGTTTTCGCTGGTACTCATTGCACCTGCCCATGGAGGGATGGCCAGGCTGAGTTGATCTGGGTGGTTGGTTACATACTGAGATGGTTTACCCGTCTGCCGACTGTCATTCATCCAATTTCGATTGCTAATTGCTAATTATTTGTTGTATCCAATGGTGAAGCTGCAGTGTAGTGCAGTAGCATGAGGACGGAAGGGCAAAGGTGCTGAAGGCTAAATCGAAACATTCATCCTGGGTGATAACTGATAAGTGTATCGTTGTTGTCTTTCATTTCCATTTTCTGTGGTTATTTTAAAAGCAAATACACTGTGGGCCATAAAAACGTGGCAGTTTGCTTTTGTCCATATCTACACTGATTATTGACCAGTTTTCAAAATTCTTTCACTGGCACACTCTGCAGACAGTTTACAATAATGTGGTTATTACATATCCCACCGCTCGATAAATGCGTTTCTACACTACCTTGTGAAATTTAAATGTAAGCATAAATTGACGATAATGACAAAAATTTAGATAAATGAAAAAAAACACTTCAGACCAACATTGCGATGAATGATCTGTATGACGCTAGACTGTGTTAGACCTACATAGTTTAGTGTCATACAGACAATTCACTGCAATGTTGGTCGGAACTGTTTTTTTTTCAATTTTTGCCAAAATGTTTGTTATTATTGTTATATATGCATATTTCATTGATATTTCACAAGGTAGTGTAGAGACGCATTTACGCTGTGGTGGGATATGTAATAATCACGTTATTGCAAATTGTCTGCAGAGTGTGCCAGTGAAAAAATTTTGAAAGTCAATCAGTAATTGGCAAAGATATGGACAAAAGTTAAGTGCCACGTTTTTTGGCCCACCCTGTATTTAGTTGCCAGTGCAGCACCAGGTAGATTTATACTTTGTGGTAGCCAAGGTGTGTATAATTAGTGACGCAATGTGATAGGCTTATGGTGGAGCCTGGAAAGAAAGCATAAAAGATGACGTGACGCGTGATGAATTGCTGCTGCTGCTGCTGTGGGTTGCTGTCTTTCAGCTGCTGATATTTCTGTCAGGCCGCAAGGGCTGGCACACTGCACTGTCTCCCGTGGAGTTGTATTTCACTTGTTCTGCACCATTGGATACAGATAGGTGCAGCTGTGGCGGGGATTTTGATAATGGTTAAATGGTATAGCTCTTCATCTCAAATCTATTGCACATCACCTGCCATCCGGGATCACACAGGTGCCTGCCACAGGTGAACGCGACCCGCCGTAACCCCAGCCAGATAGGCCGGTACTCGATTTACCTACCCCGAAGGAATGGAAGGCTGAGTTGATCTGGTTATATATCGAGATGCAGACAGTCACCCATCCATGATCTAAGTAGTAACCAACAATCTTGATCGCATCCAGCATCCTACCGTTACGCTACCAAGCCAACTGGTATCATTGTTCGGAAATGCTAGCATTTTAGTGCAACTTTATAATATTGTGTACAGTGCAGACTGTAAGGCAAAAGTAGAGACCGGTATTGGATTGTGATAATTATTTCTGCCAAGTGTGAACGTGGTAAATATTAGAGGAGATTATGCGATTGGTCGTTCTGCGTGTCCGTGTGTGTGTGTGTGTGTCTATGTACATGTACATGTCTTTGAGGTGCCATATCTCCATAACGATGCCAGATAGACGCATGGTCACAATGTAGTAGTAGTAGTAGTTGTTGTTGTTGTTGTAATGTTTAAATTACTTCACTTGGCGGAAATATGCACTGTTGCGATCGCCTTCTAGTTAATATGTTGCTTTTAGTTAGTATTGTTCAGTTATGATGTCAGTGAAAATGCGAAGAACGTAATTGATGCTGTATTGGAACACAACAGTATTTGTGAGAAAACTGTAATGAGAAATGACTCGGTATTGGCACAGATAGCATAGGTAAATGTAAGCTGTGAATTAATGTAGTACTTTCAGGCCTGTTCGTAGACGTTGGGAAACCCAACTCACTTTGTTACTGAGCATGTAGAATATCATATAGGACATAGAAGCTGACATTGTGACACATAATTGTGAATCTAGAGACAGACTGGCATTGCTTTTTTGGATGTCTGTTATGTGCGGAGAGATAGCAGCTACTATTAAACCGTCATTGCTAAATGCCTCATTCATTTTACGCTGTACCAATGTCAGTCAATGCAATTTGTCTGCAATACTGGCTAATAGGGTTTTAAGGTTTCCGGTTCCTCATTTTGGGCATTCTGCACTGCTGGGCCAATTATTAACAGAGTAGGCTGCATGCTGTTGACTGAATGTGATTTTTGCCTATGCCTTTGTACGTACTGCGTCATTTATCAGAGCTCCTTAAATCAAGTTATTGCCAACTCAGTTGTTAGTTCAATTTGTTATTTCTGCACTGTGACACAAGAATGTTTTGCAGTTTACTTCAGACATTATGGTTATATTCTTGCCATCTCGTGAGTGTATTTTGTGTTGTGTATTACCCTGTCAGGTGTGTGATAGTTTTATACAATGCCAAGAAAGGCAAGCAGTCACATATATTCAACACATCAAAGAAAACGGTGAACTGCGTCGCATTTGCTGGAGATGGAAAACATCTTGTTAGTGGAGAGGTATGCACACTAGTTTCTCTGACATTTAATTGTTTTTAGGGCTGTAATTTGTCAGGAAAACCAGCCAGGTGATGTAGAAAAAATGTGGAAAGTAGGTGGCCGGCAAGAAAAGGCGAGAGGCTGAGTCAAAGTGTAGCATCTGTACTTATTACTACTAGTACTGTTATTATTATTCCACAGATTAATTATTGGATGACATAATGTCAGAATAACTGCATGGAATATGGCAATTGGAAAGCAAAATAACAAGAAATGAAGCATTCAAAAGCATTTAAAGCATTTAGTTAGTGAGAAAAATAAAGTACTTACTACTTATCATAGTATAGCAAATTGTCTTGTAATGGAAATAAGTCTCAAAAATGCATCGCGTAAAAATCTGTTTTCATTTTGCTTGAAATTTCACTGAGAATGCATTGGATGTTTTGCCATTTTACTCTTGATTTCTTACATATTGTAGTACATATTTTGACAAATTCTACACATTTTTGCGCATATTTTGCATCAAAGTTAAGGTATTAGATCATGTAGGCTTTTATCGGATGTGGTTGTTAATTGTTAGGTTGGGCATCAGCCAGCAGTACGTGTGTTTGACTTGAACGAACGACTGCAAGTTGCTGAATTGTATGGCCACAAATATGGAATTGTCTGCGTGGTATGTATTTAATTGTTATTAGTCATTTTGTTAGCAATTCTGTCTATTCTAGCTTTTTCTCATTGTTTATATTGTTTGTATGGGTTCTTGATTTTGTTATTTTCTGAATATACTGAATTAATCTCATATTAGTTTGTAAAATGATCTGTGAGTATATTTGATTAAATCGTGTGTGCAGGCATTTGCTCCGAATCTTAAATATATACTGTCAGTCGGCACAGAGCATGATATGATGGTGAACGTCTGGAACTGGAAGAATGGAATAAAAGTTGCCAGTAACAAAATCTCCTCCAAGGTGTGATATTAAAATGATAATTTACTGCTTAACACTTTGCAGTTGTACTGGTGTCACTTGTCATGCTTTTAATTGTTATTGGCTAAGTAAAAGGGTTCTCGTAGCTTTGTGGGAATCTATAACTATGGAGCTTCATCGGCCATATGGAATATCAGACACAGGTGAATGTCACCTGCTTTAACCCAATCCAGACAGGCAGATACTTGAATTAACTGCCATGAAGCGATGGAAGGCCGGGTGAACCTGGGTATTTGGTTACATATAGAGATGGTTTAGCCATCTGCCAACAGTCACTCATCCAAGTACTAAGGGCGGGTTTCTGGATCTTAACTGGCTGGTCAAGTTAGTGTTAGCTGACAGATTTGCATAACTCGTGTTTCCCGTTGCACTAACCAACGGTCAAAATGGCCAAAAACTTAACTGGCCGAAATTGGCCATTTAGCTAACCATCGATCGTAGTTATCATATTTAACGCAACTTTCGTACCATTTTGCATGCAGTTAATTGAAGAATGTGATACTATAAAACGATTTTACCATATAGCAATGTCTTCAAAATGCATGAGGAGATGTTTGCTGCTACAAATTTTACTACAAAAACCATTCATGAATGGACAAAATGGCTGTCCGCAACTGCTTGACCAGCTCCTGGGCTGGCTGATGAGCGCTTGCGCTCATTAATATTCATGACGCCCGCCTGCGCTAGGCGGAAATGATTAGCGCTGTGCGCATTGTTGCTAACCATTCGGTTAGCTAACGGCCAGTCGAGGTTTTGTTCAGAAACGTGCACAAACTTAACTAGTGAGTCACAATTAACAGATGGTTTACTAACTGATCAGTTAACTAAAAGATCCAGAAATCGGCTTTAAGTTGCTAACATGGCATGTCATAGGGCAACTACGTGTTTATCACACCACCATTGTGGATTGCAGGTTATAGTGCATACGCTTTGTAGATAAGATAACCATGTTGCTTCTTAGCAGCAACATACTTTTCTAAGTTAAACATTATTTGTCTATTATAAAAAAAACATCTGGCGTTATTTTATGTGATAAAAACTGTAAACCAGCCACAGATTTGGTAGATTGGAATAGTTTGAAAACTGGTTTTATCTCGATATATTGAATCGTAGAATTGGTTCCCTTTTCTGTATCATGGTCCGGTTCAGTTGTAGAAGTTGCCTGTTGCTGTGTTGGTTGTAGGTGACTGACGTTGCATTTGCTGAAGACAGCAGCATGTTTGTTACTGTCGGCAATCGCCATGTGAAGTTCTGGTATCTTGATGCCAGCAAGTCAAAGGTCTTGCAGTATATATTTACACGTACTCAACATTTGTTCAGCTTGCAGCTTGTCTTTGATATTTTTATTCGATTACTGCAAAATTTCTGCTGACATGTTATTAGTTTATTATGGCATTGATCTGGTTTAATGTTTGACTGCAGTCAGTGTAGATGTTTGACATTAAGTCCAGGTGCAGATACCAAACTATCGTTTATGATTTCCAGACTGCAGCATTGAATATTTGTCACGATGATCATGTTGTTGTACATGTATGTTTATACTGTATTTTCATATGCACTGTTTTGTTTATTTTTTATCACATTTTTGGTTATTTGTTATAAGAAAAGCTTAGCTAATGCGAAGGGGAACGCGTGACAGCGATGCGCATGTGAAGGCCCGTGCGAACGAAATTTAAGCTCACAACGATGTTTCATTTAGACTCGATGGCGGATGATGCCTAGTGCCATATCCAGTGCATGAATTCCAATATTGGCTGAAAATCGCAAATTTTTCCTACCCCTTTCTCGTTTAGCGCCCTCGTTCGGAGTGACCCCTTTCGAATTTATGGAGAAGCTTTTAGGTTCCTGAAACTAGAGTCTTCCAGGCATCCGATGGTGAAGATTTGGTGATCTTTGCTTGCACTGTTTTTGACTGATCCACCCGTGTGACAGACAGACAGACAGACAGACGGCGCGCTACAGCAGTAGTTGCTGTAGCTTGTAATAAAATATTGATAACATATTAGCAGTGAACTTGAGACAGGTATCAGCTTGTTGTTCTTTTCAGATAAAGACAGAGACAGTTCCTCTGCTTGGTCGCAGTGGAATACTCAATGAGCACCAGAACAACTTTTTCTGTGGCGTCTGTTGTGGCATTGGAGATCGGTCCGACACTGTCTTTGCAATCACTGAGAGTGGTCTTCTCTGTGAATTTAACAGCAAACGCTGTCTCTCGAAATGGGTCTTGCTGCGGGTTAGTCCTGCTATAGCTGTGATTTTGCTTGCTGATCAGGCTTTCATTTTACTCTTGCAGTTGTGTTGCATTAGAGAAGCAGGCGTTGTGAAAAATAGGTTTGGAGAAACATTTACTGTGTTAATATGCGATAGTCGGATCAGCTAAAAGCCAACTAGAGGAGCTTACGGTGCTCCCTCAGATTATCGTTATTACAATTAGTTTTTTGGAAAAGTGAGGCTGCGTTCACATAAACATGAGTACGAGTCCGCAACTATACGGATCCCGTATACGAGTTCCGGCAAACACGAGTGTGCATGTATTTCACTGGTGGCTGTTCACATACATACGAACACGGGTTACCTGTAAATTTCACTCATATGAGTAGTTTCTGTGCAGGTCCTGTTTTTATCCAACCCGTGCGAAGTAACCTACCCATAAATAACAATAATAATAATATAACGTACAAAAGCTGTGGCGCATATTTGACGTCAGAACTGACGTCATTGTAAAATTTTGGTAAAATTATTAGCGATGTGATGAAATATTGTTGTTTATTCGTGAAGCATTTTCTCGATTCGATTTCATTCAATATGGCCGACACGCGTTGAGTGATGTGCTTGTACAAGTGACCTTGAATGCTCCACTCGTACAAGTGAAGCTTCTATGGGCCATAAACGGAAACCCGGACCCTTACTTGTACTCGTACTCATGTCTATGTGAACGCAGCCTAAGCTTATGGAAAACTGGGGGAATTTTTTTCCGTTTTACTTTGTGGCCACCATGTCTTCTGTCTGTACTGAAAGACAGCGACATTAGTAGGCAATTTTCAAGTTGTGCGTTTAGTTGTGGCTTTACAATCATGCCTTTTTGTAACAGATGACTCTGAAAACTTTGTTTAAGGGGCATTATGTAAATTTACAATTTGATTGATCGTTCACTCTTAATTTGTGTTGTGTATGCTGAACAGACTGACTGTGCAAACGCAATTGCAGCTGGTGACAAATATATTTTTGTCGGCTGTACGAATGGTCTTGTGAGAATATTTAGTGCAGCTACACTGAACTTTATCACAACGATGCCCGCTCCGCACTACTTAGGTGTCGACGTTGCAGCCGAGATCCCTGCAAAGTATGTGTCCATTTTATGCAGTTTCTGTAACTGTGTTATATGTGATAATTGCAGTTACAATCGCAACAGAGTTTCTACAGTAATATCAGTACTTAGGAGTAAAACAACTACTTGTAGATCATTTATTTCTAAAGAAATTGATAGAACATTTTGAAGTGTGATGTAATATGTGCAGTAATGTTTAGCAGAGAGTCATGCCAATTGCCTCACATCTACATTTACTACATAAGCATGATACATGTTCAACTATGGTGTTGGTGTTGCATTAGTTTCCAAGATAACTAAAGAACTGAACAAACCTTTTAAAAGTGGAAGACCAACTTTATAAGTAGTGAAAATAAAAAAAGGTAAAGGTGTCATTTTGTATAGCGCATCTCGCGTACAACGCCTCTAATGCGCTTTTTGTCACTAACCCGAGCCGCCAGCCACACGGCCACCATGTGCAACCTGCAGACACAGGCTAACGCAGTGGCTGGCTAGGCAGCTCCAGTCAGCTGTACTAAGGTCACCACCTTCCGTAACCCATATAAATGAGTTACTGCTCATTTTATCATCCCACTGAGGGTAGAAGGCTGAGTCGATCTAGCTGGCAAGCTTTGCACCAAGATGGTTTACCTGCCCACAAGCATTCACCCATCACAGTACTAACCAGGCCCGAAACGCGTTACTAACTATGCCACGCCACCCTTTGAAAATGGTTTTGCAAAAATGAGTATGTTGTGTCAGAGGAGCAGGAGCTGCCGCAGCAAACTCTCGATACCCCGACACCATCGCCGTGTGCTACAGCAGCATGGACAATAAGCTGACGTGCATATACAACGACCACAGCCTCTACATGTGGGATCTCACGGACATCAGGAAAGTCGGCAAAGCCAGATCGTTTCTGTTTCACAGCGGTGCTGTCTGGGGCATTGATGTAAGTTCTCATAATAATCATCTGGGTATTTGTTGATACTACGTGGCCGTTTTAATAGGCTATATTTCACATTTTGCTCCCATTAACTAAAGGTTTGTGTTTTTGCTTTGTTTCTTTTTCTTTCTTTTTTTGCTCATTTTTTACTTCGTCTTTGAAATTGGACAGCGGACCAGGACCAGAATTGGGGTTAACGATGACTTTTATTTGGAAGAAATTGATGCCAAATTTCAGCAAGATATGTTAAGGGCTTTGGAAGGAAGGGCCACTTTGCAACATTTACAGGTGATTTACCATAATTATGACTTGCTGAATCAGCAGCTGTGGACTAAGACTTTGTGGTATTGCGTTCGGGCCACAAACGTTGCTATGAGGGTAATGTCAACCCTTTTAATTTTACAAGACTTGGACATATGGTGCCGGATGGCCGCACGCCGGGCTCGGTCCCAAATTTCTAGTTGGTACAGTGATAACGGATTCATTAAGTGTCTGAGGAAGTGATGGGAGGTTGTTACTGTAGGCGTACATCGATGATCCAAAAGAGCACAGCAAGCTGTTGCCGAGTGGTTCCTTCATAACTTGCAGCAGTGACAATACAATCCGTATATGGAACTATGATACTCATTCGGCTTCCGACAAGTCGACAAGAAAAATAAACTTCTACAGCAACGTATGTATGTCCTTCTGATGCACTAATGCATCTGTGTTCTTGTATTGTTCATTGTTAAATGGGTCGGTGGCATGGTGTAGTGGTAAGGTGTTTGATCCGATCAACAAAGTTACTGTACGCCAGGCCCAGTTAGTACTGTGATGGGTGATTGCTTGTGGGTAGGTAAACCATCTCGGTATGTAACCAGCCGCCTAGGTCAACTCAGCCTTCCATCCCTTTAGGGTAGGTAAATCGAGTACCGACCTCTCTGGCTGGGTTTAAGGCGGAGCACGTTCACCTGTGTCGGGTGGTAGGTAACACTGTGTGATCCCATATGGCAGGTGATGCTCCGTAGCTCTGAGATGGGCATCCCATTAAGGGCTAGATCATATCATGCAGCCATTGAGACTCCAACCCTAACCCTGACCTTGTGAACTGAAAACTGGCATACTCGCCATAGGGAACCGGCTTTTGTATGCCCTTTCGTTTTCAAGTTAGGAGCCCAGATGGACAGAAAGAGTGGCAACACATATATTGTGGCTGATAAAGATGGCTTCGTAGTAGTAGTAGTAGTAGTAGTAATTAGGAGTTAGACTTTCCTCCATACATGGGCCTGTATCGGGAGTGCATTACAAATGTCAAAAATATAAAATTAAAAATCCTAAAAACACATAGAAAAAAGTAACTTTTGAGTTTGCACTTGAACGAGCTGACAGTGTTTGCTTCTCGAACTGCTGCAGGAATATACTGTTCCATACGACTGGCCTCGCCAAATTTCCTAAAAAGTGATTGTAAAGAAAGTTTGTGGCAACTTGTGCTTTAGGAGTTAATGAAGATTCTCTACCTAGACCCCGATTTGAACAACTTGCTGGACATTGCTTATAATCCAGGTATATTCTGTTGATGTTATTTATACTGTGTTATTTGAGTTCATGATGCTTTGCTTGTTGCTATTTTTATTTGGCATCAATGGTGAAAGTTTACATTTTAGATCCAGGTTTGCAAAATGTCGTGTTATCAAAGTCATGTCTTTCAGTGGCAAAATTGCTTTGTCTGCATGATTTTACCCTCCTTAGCTTTATCTGTTTCTTTGGGTTTCATTAAAAAGTGACATTATTATGTGATATTACACGCAACAGCATCTTAGTTATTGCAATTCTGTCTGTCTGTTCGTCTGTCACACGGGTGGATCAGTTAAAAACGGTGCAAAATAGGATCACCAAATCTTCACCGTCGGATGCTTGGAAGACACTAGTTTCAGGAACCGTAAAGCTTTTCCATAAATTCGAAAGGGGTCACTTAAACGAGGGTGCTAAATGAGAGGGAAGTAGGGAAAATTTGCGATTTCTAGCCGATACGGCATTGGCAGAGCGAGACAGGTCAGGCTCTAATGTGATTACAAGTAAAACACTATAGATAATTAGCCGCTGGTCGTCTGGCGCCCTCTGGCGACTGTAAAAGAAACATCGTTGCTAGAATGGCTGAACTTTGATTTTGTTTTACTGGGCTTTCAAACATGCATCGCTGTTGCGCGTTAGCTGTGCTTTTCTTGTTTAAAGCTTCTTACTTTTTCTTTACTGCTAGTTTTTTTTATTGCTTTCCTGTTTCTTTGTTGTGCGGTAGATCAAAATAATGAAACTTTGCTTGAATTTAGAATACACCTATTCCATTTTTGACTTGGGCTGTTCCATGGAAATCTGTAATTAATACCGGTAATTGTAACTGAATTTGCCATGGCCATACCAGTATCAAATAGTTAGCTTGGGCTTAGGTATAATTTATCTAGCACATTTTTTGCTGAAGCACTGCTGAGGATCATAGTGACCAACAAACGTTGATTGTTAAGCACTGCTTGACACAAGTTAGCAGTGCCATATTGAGTGTTCAGGCATTTTCTTTTGCTTTTGTTACTAATTAAATAATTTGGATGCCGGTTGTTCGCACCATGTGGCTTCAGTGGAATGTTACTATTTGCAGCTGGCAAGAAAGACAAAACAGACACTGGTTTCCAGGATAAAAATGGAATTCGATGTGTTCGGTTAAACCAGAGTGGAACACATGTTGCTTCTGGAGATCGTGCTGGCAATGTCAGGTATCTGTTGTTGCAGTGTCATTAATTCCCATATTATTCTTATTTGATAATTGTTAATCAGCTTGAATAAACTAGTTATAGGAAGATGGGCGAAAAAGTCTCTTATCCTTGATGTCACAGTGTGGATTCGGTTATCCGCAGGTGTTAGTGATATTTTTCTCTGAAACGATTTTTGCTGTGAACATTATTGTTAACTTTTTGATATTATTTAGAGCTGTCGAAGTGTTAATTTTTTAAACGCATTAATGCACTGCGTTAATTTTTTTAATGCATTAATTAACGCCTTATTAACGCACCCAGGCCCATTGAGAGAGAGAGAGAGAGAGAGAGAGAGTAGGGGGGGAAGTTACCCTGGGCTTCGCAACATTTGGGGGGGCCCTGCCTGTAGAATATAGAAAGTTAGAAAGCAAATAAAAACACATTTTTCAACAATAACTGACGTCATCGTTAGCATAGAAATTTGTTAGCCTGTCATCTAAATAATATTTATTTACAGTAGTGATGGAACGGCAACTACAGTTAGTTATTTGAATTCATTCGATTGTCAAATGACCGCAGTTTAACAGAATATTGGAACTTTTGTATCACAGAATTCAGTAAATTATATACATTTGTGCATGTTTGTTAATTTTTTTAACATGCGTTAATTTATTAATGCATTAACACGTTAATTTGACAGGTCTGATATTAAGGCAAAGTTTGCATGATGATTTTAGTTGAATTGTTGTATATTGTTCTGTGTAACAACGTCTCATGGTCTGGTGTGACTGGCTGGCTGCAGAGTTCACGACCTGCATTCGATGGCACAAGTTGCATTCTTAGAAGCACACGATGCTGAAGTTCTGTGTCTGGAATTCACACGGCCTGCAAGTGGTAACGTTGCTGTTGTTTTAACACATATGAGTACTGGATTAAAGTAGATTATAGTGTAATCTTTTGTAGCTGTTTCTAGAGCCATTATATGGAGCAGGCTACTGTTACAATGCACTTTTTTTTAGAGATGTGTGTTAGATGTATAATTCTACAGAAGCGACTGGCGGTTATTATACAAAATCTTTGGAGTATTAGGTGTGAATAATAATTGTTTTATTTGCTGAATAATGGTCAGCACACGTTTGTGTGAACTTTATTTTATTATCAGAAGTGGCATTTGTAATGTAGTTTTGCGGAATTAAGCCGAACGTCATGTCTGTGCGTTGTGATGATGCAGGAGTGCAGTTACTGGCCACGGGAAGTCGTGATCGTCTCGTGCACATCTTTGACATTGATCACGACTACAGTCTGGTTCAAACGCTGGATGACCATTCGTCGGCAATTACAGCCGTGCGCTTTACTGAGCTGGACAGTCAGTTGATGATGCTCAGCTGTGGGGCCGACAAGTCGCTGCTGTTTCGCAATGCCCAGCTGGTATGCTATATCTTTATTTTTTTTTTTACACTCGAATTATTCTATTTATTTCGTAACAACATTCCATGGTGCTTTAGCTGTGAGGGCATTGAACGATTTTTCTACCCAGTGTATTGAGTGAAAATTTCTGTGCAAGCTACATATCAGTAAAACAAACATTTTTTACTTAAATGCATGAGCTTTGTGTGGGAGAGTCGTTGTTGTAATTTGTGTGATTATATAGAGCATTAAATAGAAACAGTTTGTATTATTACTGCCATGGATTGTTGTCTAGTATAATGATTAAGGTCCAGTTTTCCATCACCAATCAAATCAAATTTGATCTCCGATTTACTGATCTCTGATTAACTTGATGTTCAGAATTGATCGTAGATCAACTGCGTTTCGTTTTTCCATGGATTTTCGATCTCCAATTACGTGATCGGCGATTAACTGATCCACCGTCAACTGAGCCTACTTTATGCCAATCTGATTGGCTGACAGTGACCTTAATTTGCGGTGTTGCGCTAAATTACCCAGCATGCGCTGCGAGTGGACGCCGTAGCCAGTAAACGTCATCATAGCAACGATATCAACGATATCGTCTGCTGTCAAAAATACGTTCTATCACAAATCAATACGGAAACGTCTGTCCATTTTATTTCTTCACAAAACACCATGCACAGTATGAATTGATGGGTAGTGATTGATCGCCATGCCCGAAACTTTATTTTAATGCGTGAATTGCTGTTTTGACCGGCGAAGTGAAGCGACGTTTCTGGTGTGATTAAGCAACGAACTGCAGATCGCCATGTTTAATCGTCAATTATCTGACTTGATCCGCCGATATTTGGCCATCAACTTGATGGGAGATTTGATGGACGATCAGTCGCTAATTGGCGATGGAAAAACGATTATTGAGATGATCTCAGATCAATACCGAAGTTGATCGGAGATCAATTTGATCGGCCATCAAATGTGCATGGAAAAACCGGACCTAAGTCTCTCGTAAGGAATGTGCATGCTTTGAAGAGCCATGAACATAAGCATGTCAGCATATATGCAAGAATGTCTGGATAGTTTGCTGTTGTGTATCGTGCATATCTTTTTGACTTTCATTTGTCGTGTTATTTTTCATTAAAAAGTGTTCATTTTATAGGAGCCGGACTTTCGTTTCGTGCTGAACCGGCATATGGTAAGCCGGACTACGCTGTATGACATGGAAATTGATGTGACAGCCAAGTTCGTTGCAACTGCTTGTCAGGACAGAAATATTCGGTCAGTGAAACTTTGCTAATTTTTTGTACAAAAAATAAACACTTTTTACACGCAACAGCAGCTACTGCTGTAGCACGTTTTAGCCATCACAATTCTGTTCCGTCTGTCTGTCTGTCCAACATGTCCGTCACATGGGTGGATCAGTCAAAAATGCTGCAAGCTAGGATCACCAAATTTTCACCATTGGCTGCCTGGAAGACTCTTGTTCCAGAAACCGTAAAGCTTTTCCATAAATTTGAAAAAGGTTTTCTCTAACGAGGGCGTTAAATGAGAGGGGGTAGGGAAAATTTGCGATATCCAGCTGATAAGCCGTTGGTGGTGCCCTCTGGTGAGTACGGTAAAACACTGTAGACGCTATAGCCGCGGGTTGTCTGGCAGCCCGGACCTCTGGCGATTGATTTTGTTTCACTGGGTTTTCTTTGAAACTGTAGCCAAAAGCTGTACGGATGAGGTCTACGGATGAAGTCTACGGATCATCAGCGTACGATGGTGCACCGCTGTTGTGCGTTTCCCTTTGCGTTAACAGGGCTTTTCTTGTTTTAATCTGCTGCTGAATAAGGTATTTGGTTGTAAACTGCACCTATGGGAGCATGTTCATGATAGCTTTGGTCTTAGAAGCATATGAACACAAACTATCCTGCTGATAGCACAGCTACTGTTCGCCCAGTTCACTGTGCGTTCTACCATTGGCGACTGCACCTTTCCAGCGACTGCTGCGTCTGTCTGGAACAGTTTGCCGGAGTCGTTGCAAGTTTTCCGCAGCAGACTGAAAACCGAACTTTTTGCCTGGTCTTACAGTCATGACTAACAACGTCTCATTGCACTGACTACTATTACGT
>Ga0209367_1007393_pt1 | contig 15147 bp, 8 predicted proteins | sample WorMetLIZISLAND2_FD_187412 | JGI IMG/M metagenome (GOLD analysis project Ga0209367, IMG submission 187412) | Marine gutless worms symbiont microbial communities from Max Planck institute for Marine Microbiology, Germany - Olavius geniculatus... ... | reverse complement strand
AAACGGTTGGTTGCCATGACGACAGGGGTCTTCAGGGGAGAAATTTACATGACACCATTGCATAGCCCGGACCGAAATAGGGGGGGGGGTAGGTGCAAACAGCGCGCAATTATCTTTTACGGTGACCGAGTTATAGTCAATTTTGTCCCAAAATTCGTTGCCATACCAACGGGGGGTCGGCAAAGGAGAAATTTGAATAACATCATCGGATAGGGCGGGCCCGAAAATAAAAAGGCATGTGCAAAGAGGGAGCAATTATCTTTCACGGGGGCCGAGTTGTAGTCAATTTTGACCCAAAATTTGTTGCCATGGCAGTAGTCGGCAGGAAAGAAATTTAAATGACACCATCGGATAGCCCGGGCCCGAAAACAGGGGTGTATGTGAAAACAGCGCGTAATTATTTTCCACCAGGGCCGCGCTGTAGTCAATTTGTATCCCAAAATTCGTTGCCATGGCAACAGGGGTCGTCAGGGGAGAAATTCAAATGACACCATCGGATAGCGCGGGCCCGAAAATAGGGGGATAGATGCAAACAACGCGCAGTTATCTTTTACGGGGACCGAGTTATCAGTCTTGCGGTCTGAAACCGTGGTCGTATGACAAGACCGGTTTCGGACAGGTATTGGTCTTATACTTTTAGGTCTTGGTCCTGCAGCTTTGGTCTTGTTTCCGTCATTGCTCTAAACACTGCGACCGAAGTGAACCGTACAAAATAATAAAAAAAACAAGAAGTCCAGCTGTCGCTAGGATAGTCGACCGTACTGGTTGTCAGTGACTTTCTAAGTCATGCGAGGTATATGACTTTCATCTCATCTGATAAAGCGTATGCGATTTTCTATTAGTGAGTAATATATAGCAACAGTGGCCCTATCTTGCACCGTTTAGCCACAATATCGCGTACCGATCTTCAAGGTCATCCAGGGTCAATGATTTTCGTGTAATCTGAAACTGTGTATGCCACTTTCTATTATAATGATTAATAGTAACCTTGGCCTTATCTCTCACCGCTTCCGAGATACGGCTACTTATAGCTTGAAACTTTCCATTAAAAATTGCGGCCAAACCGCTGCGTATGGAGACTTGGTTACTGTTGACAGTCTATACGAAGTCGCTAACGCCCTATCTGATGGTACCATCGCTGACCCCCTACGATTTACCGTCTAGAAACATTACCGCACGATTGGCATATGCGTTATGACCCTTCAAGGTCATCTAAGGTCAATGATTTTCATGTTATTTAAAAGGCAATATGCAACTTCCTATTAGCCTAGTGATAAATAGTAACCTGCCTCGCACCGTTTAACCACAATACATTTGTTACAGACGACGACGACGACGAACGAACGGACGAAAACCGTGCCAAAATCGCTTACAGTACAGCTGTAACGCGTCAAAATTACGGCCATTCTGTTTGCGCATGTCTGATCTGTGGATTATCCCATGGGTAATTCAGATCAGCAGATAGTACTCAAACGTTGACGATTACAATTAGGGCCTAGTAGGCTTACCGTACTGTAGCGACGGTTCGATCTAGACTGAAGTCGGGATAGGGCAAGTTCCAAATTCTGCTTTAGACCTCCAGTTTCATGGTTTCTGTTTGAACCAGCACAATCTTCAGTGACACAGTAGTCTTCAGAGCCCCGCAGTTACAGTAACTTTAGATCCGGCTCACGTGCCAAACTTTGAACTGCAGATTTTTCTTGCACTCCACCCGTAAACACGCCTTGCCTTATTCAATTCCCGCCCCATTTCTTGAGGTAGGCTAAAGTGACACGTTTCTTCATAAATATTGTATCAGATGTTACGATTTTAGTCAACTTTCGTTGTATATTCACACTATTTTAGTCTATTATACATGCACACGTTCTTGCGTTTTGATAAGCTGCGTTATGGCCAATTCCATGGTTCCTACTGCTTTGCAGAATTCATTTTTCCTGACTTTTCTCTGAGTGATTTTCAAGACAAAATGAATCGTTTTCCCTGACTAATTTGTTCACGCGAAATACCAATATCGGTTTTCAATCGCTTGCAAACTAGAAACAAGAACAACGGAACAAGTTCAAAAGTGGATTTACAAATAATCTGCCAGCAAAGCGAGCGACTGCGTACAACAGTTCAATTTTTTTTGCATTTTTGTAAACTTTTGCACTTTGGTACTTTTACATTCCCGCACCGTCTTAGTTTTCCACTTCCCCTGACCGTAGGAACCATGTAATTCACAACTACGAGGCTACGACGCCGACGCGACAACTGTCGAGTCGAGTTGGCTCGCGTTGACGTGGTAGATGCGAATCGGCCATTAATAAACGAACACGATGATTGATGCTGGTGTACAAGTCTGTGAAATGCGTACGTACGTTGCGAAGCTTTCTGTTGCGTTTGTTGCAGTGCTGAACAAATGGTTTCACGAGCGCGGACAGGAGTTCTGTCGTCGCTGTGCAATGATCCAGTCGGAGTAGAAACAAACGACTGCAGTCTTGTCCATACTGCCGACTTGATATTATGCATCATATGCACGGCACGGCGACAGTTTTAACCGTAGTTTTTAGGTCCCTCATAACTTTTACCTTTAGTTCGTATTTGTGGTCAGACTTTAGACCATCACGCAATTCTTGCTTTTTTGTTGTTGCTGCTGCCTTGTCTTTTGATTAATGTTCAACTGGCATTACTCAAATTAGAACAAGACGACAAGCAAACACCAATTAGCTAGCGCAGACACTGAGAAAACTGCAAAGATGCCACTTGGTGTAGATTTATACACATTTAAATTCGTATGTTCACAGTACGATATATTGTGCACGTGCTTGCGTTTTGACAAGTCGCTGTAATAAACGAATATGGACGAATGAATGCGCTACTGACATTTTCACAAACACGGTGGAGACCGTGTTGAGCGAAAAAATTAAGGATTTTTCAAGGACCCATTATTGTGATGTTTTACAACGTCGCGTTAAGACATTTTTGGCATCGTATGAAAACAATTTTACATCGCGGTAACGATGATTTTGAACAAATGAAATACGAAGACGACTTTCAAGACCCTCTGGGACATCAAATTGTAAAAAAAAATTCAAAACCCAATTTGGTTTTCAAAAACTTTACAAAAAGTGGGAAAGCGGAAATTTTTTTCAGGAACTTTTAAGAGCCCGTGGCCACTCCGCAAATATTTACGAACCGGACATTTTGTGCGTAGCTTAGCGGTAATTTTTATTTGTCTTAACAGCTCAACGAGGTGTTAGACTTATAAGCTTTCAACTACAATCCATCAATTAACAATGGTTGAAAGTTAAGCCTACGGTAATCTGTTGTACGATTGGAACAGAAGTGACACGCTACAACTATGCTGTAGTGTAGGGCGTCAATGGCACGATGTGTCGTCTGTCTATCCGTCTGTAACAAATGTATTGTGGCTAAACGGTAGGTCGTAGGGGAAAATGTTTTACACGAATAATTAGCCCCGTATGTCATAAACCTAGGCATGCAAAATTTCAGAGATGTAGTGCAAAGAGAACATTCTCAAATTCGGGGTTGAATGGAAGGGGAAGAAAAATGTGCGTTGTCAATGGAAAACTGGCCATATCTCGGAAACTCTGAAATATTCGGCCAAGGTTACTAGCCTATAGGCATACTAGTCACTAATATGCCTTGTCAGATAAGATGGAAATCATTGACCTTGGATGACCTTGAAGGCCGTTACGCGCTACTCTGGCTAAAAGGTGCGAGATATGGCCTAGGTTGCTAATGATCACTAATAGGAAGTGGCATGTTGGCTTTCAAATGACATGTAAATCATCCACCTTGGATGACTTTAAAGGTCACTGACAACTATTACGGTCGGCTATCCTAGCGACAGCTGGGCGTCTTGTTGTTCACGCTTCAATACTTTTGTCACGATTCGTTATGCTGATCATTAATCGTTTTCAACCACTGGCCTCGTGTCAGGGGTAGGAGGAAAGGGGGGGGGGCAAATGCCCATCCTTGTCGGGAAATCTTCATCCAAAAATGCAAAGGTCTGGGCATGAAAACCGATTTGGCGGAATTTATAGGAGTAACATTAAAATTTTCAGCACCGATAATCTGCTAAGTCGGAAATTTGCAACTGCCAGTAAAAAAATTCCGTCGAAAATTTGCAGCAGTGTCTGACAGAAAATCGCAACATCATGTCGCACCAAATTTTTTTACGCGCGAGAGCTAGCATAGCATAGCAACCAAAACAGCTCTGGAACCGGAAATCTATCGGCAAGACTAGCTTAAAATTTCCTGTCAAAAACTTGGGGAAGTCGCACCATAATTTCACTTTATCGTCAATAGAAAACCACATGGTTTTAAAATAATGTCAAAATTACGTCGTCACACAAAGTGTGCACAATAGGGCCTATGACAGGATAATGGCAGAGATATTATGCATAATTTATTCAGCTCAGTTTCGAGAACCACCACTGCAGCAAACGTGATGAAACCATTAGACGCTAATAGTAAACTGGACACCCCTACCCTACCCTATAGGCCTATCCCTTTTTGTCCCATATACGTTTTAATCATTCTTTACACTCACTAAATCACTGTCTCAACAAATTGGACCCCCGATACTTTTAAAAATAACTCCAACAATCCTGATTCAATATCATAATATTACAAAAAATTGCCAATTAATCAGCAGTATTCAGCATTTGTTGCTTTGTGATAAATACTAACGACGGAGTACCAGCTCACGTTTTTCTGTGGCATCCATAGTAGACGCAACTACACTGTGTCCGGTAAAAAATGACCCCCTAGACCAGTGCTGTCCAACCTTTTTGACACCGTGGGCCACTTAGTCAATTTTCCACCAGCTGGCGGGCCGCAATCAAGGGGGACATGGCGAGCGCGCGGAGCGCGAGCCTATAAGGAGGGTCTGGGGGCGGAGCTTCCATCGGGGTCCAGGGGCACAGCCCCTGGTCGGGGGGTCAGGGCAGCGAAGCCCCCCTGAAGCTGAAACACTTTTTGCTTTAGAATGTTCAATGGAAACCGCAAATTCGCCCATTTTTCTGAAATTTGGAAACGTAAAAGACCATCAAACATTGTTGAATTTTGCAAGTTGATTTCATCTGACTAATCACCGGACCAAAACTACAATTTACGTGGGACGATTGCGGGCCACATGTAATCCCCTCGCGGGCCGCATGGTTGGACAGCACTGCCCTAGACATTGTGCAATAAAAATAATTTTGGTAAGAAATAATATTTTTCAACGAAATTTGGCAATCGCTTCAGGAATTTTGGGGGGGATTAAGTGTACAGAACTTTATTCAAATTCATTCAGATTTGACATTTTTATTGCACGATGTCTAGGGGGCCAGTTTTTTTAGCGGACACAGTGTACAAGGTAAAACTGCAGTGGAACGTCAGCGACGGAATTTTAATTCATTAATTAAACACTTGTTCGAGCTATTTGAGGATGCAACAGGGATCTGGTTTTTTTGAAACTCAGAAAATTGAGGCAATTTGTAGCTACAATCAATGGCCATGAAGATTATGAAAAATAAAGAAAAAAACGCACACAACAGAATGCATTATGCTTCTATTAATGGCTGCAACTTGTAGAAGTTTAATTGCAACTCTCTGACTATTACCCAACATTGCAAAAAAACAAACTTTTACAATCAACAAAAGCTATAGCACAGACTGTTTCATATGTATGGTAGTTTAACCTTTTACGGCCAGAGGGCACATATCTGCATGTGTTCATGCAGGCAACGGCTTTGTCAGTTAAAAAAGTGGGCTGGACAAGAGGTTGCAATTTTCCGACAAGTAAAAAACGTAAAATTTTCTCACAAAGGAGATTGTGCTTATGCAAAGTTTTGACTCTGCCCCTAAATTTCCGCAAAATGACAAGCATCAGCCCGAAATTTTGCTTTTTTTTGGCGAAAATTTAGATTTAGGTGGGCAGCTGTACCCCTGTCACCCCGGCTGTAAAGGGTTAAACTACCAAACTACCATCCATGCAAATGACGCGCAAAAACAAGTGACTTAGAAAAACCGAGTATATGCAAAAAGCAAACAAAAAAACACACGAAGAGCAAAAACAGCTGTGCAAATGTCAAATGCCATAGTCGAAGTAACAAAAGATTCGAATGATAACTTCTGAAGCAGATCAATTCGAATGGTGTATTGCACTCGGCTACTTGCGCTACAGAGACGCTAGACACATAACAACAACAAGCTTCAACATGGCGTCGTGAACTCGTGGATTAAAAAAAGTAGATGGGGAAGAAAGTTGCAAATTTCCAACAAAGGAAATTATAGATTCTCAAAATTTCAATCCTGTCCCTTATTTTTTTTCAAAAATATGAAGTTTTTTACCCCAAATTATGCATTAAAATTTTTTTTTTTCAACAGTGCAAAATTTAGGGGGAAATTTCCAAACATCTGCTACGAATGGTGCAGCCACCTGGCAACTACAGCAGATTATGCTCTACTTCCAATGTTGAAGAATCCTGATGACCCAGAATCCACACGAGAATATAGATTGTCACCAAAATCTTAGCTACTCAGTCCATCAAAATTTCAACAAAATCCCTTCGTAAATCTTCACAGTTATCTTATCTTATCTTAGCTAAATGGACAGATACAGATCATCGAAAAACAAAATGTCTACACTAAGGGTAACAAGTCATAAACCGGAAAAATGATAACTTTGGTTGGTTTAGTGGTGATGCATTGTGTTTGATCACAGTTATACTTTACACTGGGCCCAGTCAGTACTTGGACTAGAATATCTGCAGGCAGGTAAACCATCTCAATGTGTTAGCAGCCAGCAGGCCAACTCAGCCTCCTACCCTCTGCGGGACAGGAAAATGAGTAGTCAGTTGCGGGCCAAGTAGTAACCGCAAATTGTGCCGGCAAATGTACTAGATCTACTGTGGCTCAAGCCGATTAGGTAAAGGTAAAGGTATCCTGTACTCAATATGAGTGCAAGAGCCGGATCTGATCCGGGTCTCTAGGCAGTCAGCTCGCAGGTGACATAGTCATAAACCTGTTGGTAGGCTGCCACTACTTTTCACCAGGCCTGCGGTTACCTTCCCAGCCGGAGAACGTCGTCGCCCTTTGACCGGTACCAAATTATACTGCTTGGTGACAGAAGCACAAGTGTGCAAACAAACTGCCCAGAGTCGTTACCTGGCAGTGCACCGAACAAGAGTCGAACCAGGGACCTCGCAGTCACCAGTCCGGCCCGCTACCGCTATACATACCACAAAGCTACATTTCAAGCTGATTGGCTTGGTCACCAAGGTCGCTGGCTGCACGGAATTCACGAAATAAACCAGGCAGATTCTTGCAATGGCTGTGCCATGACGACAGCATCATAAATATCGAACCATAGACTATTACCATTACATGGATAAAAATGGTTAAATGGCATAGCTCTTCAGAGAAAACCCATCTCTGAGTCATGGAGCGTCTCCTGCCATATGCCAGTGTTACCTCTCACCTGAGAGACGAACGTGCCCTGCCAACAGCCAGACAGGCCTTACTGAATTTACCCCGGAGGGATAGAAGGCTGAGTTGATCTTGGTGTTGGTTATATACCTAGATAGTCTACCTGTCCGCAGACAGTCACCCATCCAAGTAGTAATTACTTGATAGCAACTTGACCGGGAGTTGAACCCACAACCTCATGACCTTCTAACCATTATACTACCAAGTCACCGTTACTGCTATATGTGAACTGAGGTGAAGACTCACTGCGCTTTTCATCATCAGGACTGTGGTCGTCATCGGACGGTGTTCTTTCACGTCGTAGATGACGTCTCGGCACTACGGTGGGCTTTTCCGCTCGACTTCCCGACCAACAAATACACAGCACGAGTACACTGCAGTGAACACCGAGGCTTAACTGTCAGATCAAATCAAACTAAAAATTCTGTGTAGAGCCCAACGTAAGGCCGCCCGGCGCCGTAAGAACAAGTGGGGAAAAACATTTAGAGGGAGCAGTCACGTGGCCTCAATGCACTGGATTTCGGAAATACCACAAAGTCTTGGTTCATGGCTGCTAATTCAGCAAGCTGTCGATGATTGTGGTAAAATGTCGATCTCCCCAAAACCCCTCAACGGATCTCGCTAAAATTTGGCCTCAATTCCTTCTAGGTAATTATTGTCCTTACCCCCAATTTTGGTCTTGGACTGCTGTCCAGTTTCAATGAAGCGAAAGATGAAATAAAAGAAAGTAATTAAAAAAGTGAAACATAAGGTCTCCTATTGCTGCACACCGGCATCCTAATGAAGCTCAACTATCCATCAGACCACCAAGACTGATTAACAGAACACCAAATTCTGACTGTCTCGCATTACTGCAATAAGTCATTCAAATACTCTATCTTGCTACATCTTAGCTTTGACCCAGTGGTTGACTGAAGGAAAGGGGTAGGGGGGAACCCCCACTCCTGACTGGATGCATCCCAAAACAAGTTAAAATTTTGCACAAAAACGCAGTATTTTTGCAAAAAAATTCCGCCCCAGGCCCTGCCCTCTACCCTTCCGCCCCCATTCCAGATTTGTGTTGCACCAACTATTAAGTAAACCAGAAGACGCTCGTTAAGAGTGCATATATCTCCGCCAATTCATGTACACTGACAGACCATGGTTCCTACCACTCTGCAGAATTCATTTTCCCTGACTTTATAGGACAAAATGAATAGTCTTCCCTGACTAATTTGCTCATGCAAAATGTCGATTTTTTGAATCGCTTGTAATCAGACTAAAAACAAGAGCAGCAAAACAAATTTAAAAGTGAAAGTACAAATAATCTGCAAGCAAAGCGAGCAGAAAAAACTCAGAACTGCTGTATGCAGTGCGGGTGCAAAAGTTCTGTTTTTTTCTGCATCTTTGTCAACTTTTGCACTCTGGTACTTTTCCCTGACTTTCCCTGACCCCCTGAGTTTTCCCTGACTTTGGAATGTAAAATTCCCCGACTTCTTCTGATTTCCCCCCGTCTTTCCCTGACTTCCCCTGACCGTAGGAACCATGACAGACAAACACACACACACACACACACAACGACGGACAGATCGACCAATCTCATAATCTCCTCCAATTCACTTCGTTTCATTGGCAGAGATAATAACTACAGAAGTCATAACGTGTTTCTATTAAATCTGTTATGTTTTTATCTGACTCTACACTCAATGAGCAACATTCTCTCATTCTTAACACACATACTAAGCACCACGGAAAAAAAGACCAGTAGATAAAATTCAAAGAATACTTAAATGCAACTGAGAGGCAAAATAAAAAGCAAAAGCTAATAGTGGAGTATGCAGTAAGGTTAAAACAGCAAAGCATATCAAAGAGATTCACCTTTTCTTTGGCACTGGAATATACCGTTCTTCTTCAGCCATGGTGACATCTAGCAGACAAAAAACAAGAAAGCCTAGCAAAGAGAACACGCGACAGCAGTGCATGTATGAAGGCCCACTGCTCACTGGGGTGTTCACGCTAAGTTAATATACAAATACCGAAATCTCGATCTGCATTGCATGACGAGTTAGTTGCGCGGCGACACCTTGCGAATGCTACAGAGTTGTGTCGCAGCCCAAAATCGCCAAAAAATCCATAAAAAACCCCTGTTTTGGCGTTCAAGGTCATCCAAGGTCATTGCCCTGGGTGGCAATCAAAAGCCCGTGTACAACTTCCTATTAGTGATTAATAGTAACCTAAGCCCTACCATGCACCGTTTCTGAGATACAGCGACTTATTGGCTCAAAATCATAAAATTGTCCTACCCCCCTCTCATTTTGCACCCTTGCTAGGGGTGATCCCTTTCGAATTTATAGAAAAGCTTTACGGTTCCTAAAACTAGTGTCTTCCAAGCAGTTGAGGGTGAAAATTTGGTAATCCTAGCTTGCACCGTTTTTGACTGATCCACTCGTGTGACAGACGAACGAACAGACGGACAGACAGATGGACAGAATTGCGATGTCTAAGATGCGCTATAGCAGTACCTGCTGTCGCGCGTAAAAACACCGTAAAAACCAGACAGGACTCTAAAACAGTTAACAAACAAGTTGGCTAAAAATGCCGTACATGAAGATGACAAACTAAGTGACAAAGTATAAAATTGCAGGAAAATGCAGAACATGAAAGATATTGTACAAAAACAGATTACATTACAATGCAGTGTTCAAGTTTTTTTTCAATACAACATAGAAAAACACAGAATAATACGAATAACTAACGTCACTTCGTAGGTTAGAGGTAACTGAATTAGGCTGACCACCACAGCAAAAGTCATTGTGAAAACAAACCATACAAATCGCTTTTGATTGCTAAAATGCACAACAAAAATATCGATGCTAAATCTAAATGTGTGCAATATATTCAGCCGTCTAAAAACATCGCTTTTATGTCTTGCAATTTCGTGTCCTCCTATTTCATTTCATGGCCTGTCACTTGGTTCATCAATTTCACGTCCACAAATTATGATTATCTGTCGTCTTTATTTCCACCATTTTCGGTGTCTTCAACAAACCAACTAGTGTGCATAAAATCCAGCAAATCAGCCAAAAATGGACACGTTCCACTTTCAATGAATGTTGGTCTCACGTGAGGGTCCGAAATGCTGTCTATAATAGAGTAGTATTAGTGAAGACAATGTTGACGGTGCTGTCATCGTGGCGCTGCCACTTTCAGGCCCATCGAGAGGGTGGGGTAGGGGGTAAGTTACCCCAAACCCCACAACGTTTGGGGGCCCTGCTGTCACTCAAATATAAAGCACACCAGAATGCGCCATTTAAAAAAAAAATCAAAACTTTTCTCTGCAGAGGGACCCGCGGGAATGTTTCTCCGGGCCCCGCTGTGGCTCTCAACGGGCGGCCTGGCCACGGCGAGAGTTCACTTGGTTCGTTTAATGAATGCAACATGATGACGTAACAAAAATACAAAACATAGCAAAATGCAACGTGATTCTACAATAATACATTCACTATAAATCCATTTACTAAGCTCAGATGCATGAACTTGTGCTATAGACCAAACTTAGCTAGTTACTGACAAAGTACAATAATATACTATAGAACAGTTTATATCACCTTCAGAGCCGTCCCCTGCTGCAGAATCAAACTTCATGCTAGAAAAACACAGCAACGCAATATGTCAAAAACAATGATAACATTTCTACTTGCTCAAAGCTGCACAGAAAAACTTACAGAGAAAGCTGATGAATTGGAATAAAGCTGTAGCAAATGGTCCAAGAGAACAGTGCCGATGACAAAAAACTGTCACCGGTAAAAAAGACTTATGGACAAGATACTCACTGAGTGACAATAAATGTGCTGCAGGTTAACATGGAAACAAGTCTTTTCAAACAATCATAGCACTGACTAACAACTGCAGACATAAAATCCCACAGACATAAAATCGCCAATCCCGGCGATAACAGCCGGGATAAAAACCCGGCTGTTTTCGCCGGGATTGGCAGCATTCCAATCCCAGGATTTCAGGATTACAAACAAGAAATCCGAGATAATGCTCATGAGATGTGCTACAGCCTATGGCAGTTCCTGTTCGCAGGTAATCTTGGTCTATCTCCATCCATTTTGTCGCAATTCACTCTTCCGCAGATGTCTTTTAAAGGGTGCCCATCTTTCTCCCTTTCATTTGGAGGGACCCCCCCACCCAGCAGCAGGGAGTTGAATGGTCACGTGACTGATGACGTCACGTGACCCCAAAAGGTCAAGGTCGTGACCCCATTATCTTTGAGGCGCTATATCTCCGTAACGGTGCCAGATAGATGCATACATCGAGGTATAACAACACAAATGGCAACTAGCGTCATCAACCATTATGCCTATTGAAAATTTTTTCCTCTCAGTTCCTAAAATCGGGCAATATTTTATGAACTTTGAGGAGACAATTTCCAGTAACGACCTCGATGCCATTAGTATAATATTAAACGGGTCTTTATTAGACGCCAGGTTTCTAATACAAGTTGAAAGGAACGAAAAAGCCTTTGAAAGAACACGAAAGAAAATGATGCGCGCGAGGAGTACATTAGATTGGTCACAATCTAAAAACAAAATAAAAATAAAAACTGTCTTGTGACAGTTACATTCACTCCCAGTATCTACCGAAGTTAATCGAGTAAGGCTACTAAAATGATACCAAAGAATGACAAATTTGTAAGCCTAATCCGAATGCAAAAAAATATGACAAATTGACTGACAAATCAATGCCAGGGTTGCAATCGCAAGTATTGATAAAAAAACACAATAAACATAAAAAAAATACAAAAACAAAGAAAACTAAACAAGAATATGCCTCGAGGTTTCCTAATACAACGCTTTCTACCTGTGAATGCCGATGTTCTGGTCCACAACAAATGGCATCAAAACAAATCATAAACGCAGTTACCGTAACGCAATAGTAAAAATACTGACAGAAGTACCTTGGGACGGACTCGATGACTTTGGATGCGGCAGTTTCAGCAATCGCTGATAATTCGTGATCGGTTTCAGCTCTCAGTGGTGCCTTAGCCTGCTCCTTCATCATCATGTCATCAAACAGCCGAGACGCCCTGGACTCATGCAGACCCACTCTCTGAGCCAACGGCGGCGGTATGTTGCCATTACCTTCACCAATGGTCTTCTGCTTCTGTTTCCAAGACCGGTACGAAGCGTACGAAGTAGTGGCCTCCTCGGCTGAGCTGAAAGTGACTGCATAAATGTCATCAGCTGCTGAAGCATTGTCGGAGTCTAAAGACTGGACGCCTGCTCCGGTTAACACTAGTTTCATCTGACTATTAGCAGTCTCTTTTGCCTTCCGTGGTTTCCTCAGCCTTTTGCTTTCATTTCCTCCCACCTCATCTTTCTTTCCACCAGCAGCAGCAGCCCGTCCCCAGCTACCTTTCTGCACTTTTCCTCCTCGGCCTTCCACCGTCAAGCCTTTGTTTCTGCCCCGACTGGCAAGTGGCTTCCTGCTGGCTAGCTCACCGAATCCAGCTGAAGATCGTGGATCAAAATCACTATCACCGGCGTCGGCATCGAGTACCGGGAATAAGACACTCTGTTTTGTTGCGGGGGGCTTAGACAGACCCTGGTGGGGCTCTCTCTTGCGAATCATGTTCTCATTGTAGTCGGTGATGTCACAGTCAGACTTGAGATCGGGAAGGTAAATGCAGAGGCTGCTCCCAGACTCGGACTCAGCTACGCCTGTCACAGCTATGTCTGGAAGATCGGTTGTACTGCTGCTGGCCTGATGACTCCTAGCCTCGGCCGGTCTCATGTGATTATGATTAGTCAGCTTGACAAGCTTGCCCCATAGATTCTGCTTGGTCTCCGGCGGCTGGTTCAGAAGAGCAGCTCTGTGACAGCATCCTGTGATGTACGTCAAGTGATCTGAAACGTTCTGATCATGCACGGCTGGATCTACGACATCCGGGCGAATGAACGGATACTTCCGTGTGGCCTGCACATCACATTATGTCGCTACATGGTGGCACGGTGTAGCGGTTAATGCGTTTTGTCCAATCGACGAAATTGCTCTATGCCAGGCCAAGTTAGTACTTGGATGGGTGACTGCCTGAGGCCAGGTAAACCATCTCGGTATGTAACCAGCCGCCTAGGTCAACTCAGCCTTCCCTCCCTCCGGAGTAGGTAAATCGAGTACCAGCCTATCTCGCTGAGGTTAAGGCAGGGTGCATTCCGCATCAATCACTGCCATTACCAACACTGACGGTCCACACTCTTACGTGACTGCTGCCTGATAAAACCTCTTCTCTTTAGCTCCGGTTTTCACTTGTACTAAATTATGCAGATTGGTGACAAAACCAGCAAAGTTTTGGTTACACAAAAGCCAAACTTACACCAACTGTTATGCTAAAAAGTTGAATAATGAAAAAAATGATGCCAAATAACTGACCGTTATGAATAAATGCAATAGACAAATACTGTTTTACACATTACAGCACATCACCGAAGTAACAGACTACGATGGAAATGTTCAACAGACCCATCCAGTGTTTATAAACAAATATTTGCTGCGAAACTGTGTTCGTTGGCACAACATTTGACTAATAACATGCTATCGTTCCACAGCTTTCAAATAACATCGTAAATCATCGTGCATTATTTAAACAATACGCGATATGAGAAAAAAGCTAATAATCGACGCGAATTACCATGTAAAAGAATCCAAAAACTGCAACTACGCAAATGTTCTGCCAACAAACACAGTCTCGCAGCAAATTATTTATAAACACCGGATGCATGTATAACGAGTTGACATACAGGCCGCCTTAGATCAGGAACCGCTAACAACAACATCCCATTCCACACTGCCACTTACTAACGACTCGGCTCAAAAGCTCATTATATTCATTCTAACAATCCACGGAACTGTCAGTCCTGGGTAACTCAACAGATATTCAGCACTCACTAACACTTCAAAGTTCTGTAATTTTCTGTTATTACAAAAACATGAATGGCGAGATACTTACAGCGACCGAATAATATCTACAACAGCAGAAAACAACAGCGACAAGTAAATCCCAGCTAACACAAAGGGGAACGCGCAACAGCAGTGCATGTTTGAAAGTCCAGAAATACAAAATCAGTCGTCAGAGGATGCCAGACGACCGTTGGATAGTGTTTTACTTGTACTCACCAGATGGCGCCACTATCTCGCTCTGACAACGCCATATCGGCTGGATATCGCAGATTTTCCCTACCCCCCGCTCATTTAGCGCCCTCATTCAGAGTGACCTCTTTCAAATTTATGGAAAAGCTTTACGGTTCCTGAAACCAGAGTCTTCCGGGCAGCCGATGCCCGACAGTGAAGATTTGGTGGTTCACTAACATAAACAGCATTCGAATCAGGCTGATTGTTGCATGAAACTTTTTCAGTCTGTAGCTGGATTTACCAAAGTGGGGCTTCTTGGCATCTGATTTTACGAAAGCCCTGACATCTACGTTTATGAATTTCTCATTTGGGTCTGTGAATATACTATAGTCTAATCTGTGGTAGCCGCAAATAAAAACACTTTGGCCAAAATACGATGCAATGCCAATATCTGACGGTATCAGAAAAATTTTACTTAAAATTTAACTGTTAATTATATCACTTGTGTTAATGAGAGGCCAATCAGAATTTGTGACTAGTTACATGGAACCATGA